>Ga0316189_10003592_pt1 | contig 15039 bp, 15 predicted proteins | sample LowCovwburrow_MG_FD_204930 | JGI IMG/M metagenome (GOLD analysis project Ga0316189, IMG submission 204930) | Coastal sediment microbial communities from Maine, United States - Lowes Cove worm burrow | ecosystem: Environmental > Aquatic > Marine > Coastal > Sediment | place: USA: Maine...
CAAGGCGGATAAACTCTATGCAGCTATCGACGGCTCCGATTTCTACGGTAGCCCGGTAGCAATCAATGCCCGTTCATGGATGAATGTGCCATTTACACTGGCTGATGCTGAACTGGATGCAGCGTTTCTCAGGAGCGCTGCCGATAAGGGTTTGATAACCCTGAAAGGGCACCGCTCTGTCGGCGGTATGCGTGCCAGCATCTACAATGCCATGCCGGAAGAGGGCGTGGATGCGCTGGTTGCGTACATGAAGGAGTTTGAAAGCAACCAGGGGTAATCCCCGAAAAACTACTGCGCACCACATCTGCTGTGTTGCGCGGTGCTCGAAACCTCGACATATGCAACTATATGCCTCGGTTCCTGCGCTCCGTGCGCCTTGCATCTGAGGTGCTCATGACGTTTTCAGAGATTTCCATAGATCAAAGCCCTCTGCGCAAGCAGAGGGCTTATCAATTTTCAGGCAATACCCTTGGCAGGAAGGAGCGTTCAAATGACAACACAATTCGAATCGGATCAGCAGCCAACCATTGAGGTCTGTTACGGGCCGCAATGCAGTGACGCTGGTGGACGTGCTCTTTCAGGCAAGCTGGAAACACTCGGGTTAAAGTGCTCCGTGGGCGATTGTCGCAACCAGTGCCCGCATGCGCCGGTGGTACTGATTGATGACCGGATGATCACCAAGGCGACAGCCGAGAAGGTTCTTGACCGAGTCAAAACCCTTTAATACATCAAGCTCCAATAAAATCTGTTCCTGTTTCCTGGAATTCACATGTGTTTCATTAAAACCCATGTATCATTCAATGCATGGCACCGATCCGATTTGAAAACAGTTACGCCGCGCTGCCGGAGCACTTCTATTCGCGCATCCATCCTGAGAAGGCACCTGACCCCGAACTGATCCGGGTTAACGAAGCATTGGCAGAGGAGCTGGGGCTCGATATCGACTGGCTCAAGTCGGCAGATGGCGTTGCGATGTTTGCAGGCTCCCGAATGCCTGAAAGTTCACAACCGATCTCCATGGCCTACGCAGGCCACCAGTTTGGCAATTTTGTACCACAGCTTGGCGATGGTCGAGCGCATCTGATCGGAGAGCTGATTGATGGATCAGGAACACGATTCGATGTCCATCTGAAAGGTTCGGGGAAAACCCCTTTCTCACGACGTGGGGATGGCAAGGCAGCCCTTGGGCCGGTATTGCGTGAATATATTGTTAGCGAGTGGTTTGCTGCTATGGGGATTCCAACTACACGGTCGCTTGCCGCAGTAGCAACCGGTGAGGGTGTCTATCGCGAAACCTCACTTCCAGGTGCCGTACTTACGCGTGTGGCACAGAGCCATGTGCGGGTCGGCACGTTCCAGTATTTTTCTTCAAGGAATGATCTGGATGGTGTGGCCACGCTGGCCGACTATGTGATCGATCGCCATTTCCCTGAACTGAAAGATAGAGAGAACCCTTACCTCTCATTTTTTGAAGTTGTAGCGATGCGTCAGGCCAAGTTGATTGCGCAGTGGATGGGGGTCGGCTTCATCCACGGGGTGATGAACACCGACAATATGCAGGTGATGGGTGAGATCATCGATTTTGGCCCCTGTGCCTTTATGGATCGCTTCCATCCCGACAAGGTGTTCAGCTCCATAGATAGGCAGGGGCGTTATGCGTGGAGCCGGCAATCCAGCATCGCCCAGTGGAATCTGGCACGTCTGGCCGAAACGCTGTTGCCACTGTTTGATCCGGATCAGGCAAAGGCGATCTCGTTAGCTGAGCAGTTGATCGAACAGTTTGATGAAGCGTTCCAACAGCAATATCTGGAAACCTTCTCAGCCAAGCTGGGGCTTGCTGAAGATGAGTCTAATGGGGCTTTTATCAAAGAGACACTTGCCACCATGGCTGAGAACCAGGTCGATTTCACACTCTTTTTCCGGCATCTAACGAAGGTGGCGGGTGGAGGAGAGGCAGAGCCTTTGATGGAGCTGTTCAGCAGTCGTGAAGCGGCAACGGCATGGCTTGAGGCGTGGCGAGTTGAATCGGAGAAGAAGCAGCGCGATAAACGTGCCTCTGACGTTGTTTCACGTATGCAGGCATGCAATCCAATCTATATTCCGCGCAACCACCGCATTGAGCAGGTGATCGAGCAGGCCAATCTCGGTTACTTCACACCATTTCATGAATTGGTGGACCTACTGTCCCAGCCTTATGAGGAACAGTCCGGTTTCGAGAGTTATGAGAAGCCACCTAAACTTCATGAAGAGGTGCGGGAGACCTTCTGCGGCACTTAAAATAAGAGACAGAGCTAATCAGGCCGATTGCGCATGAAGTCGGCCACACCGTAGAAGGCTTCCATCAGTTCATCACGTAGCGCCTGATCATCTACCGTCTCATCCAGTGCCAGCTTCATGCAGAGCATCCACTGGTCGCGTGCCGACTCATCAATGGCAAAGGGGAGATGTCTCATTCTAAGTCGCGGATGGCCATGTTTCTCCATGTAAAGATTCGGGCCACCCATCCAGCCGGAGAGAAACATAAAGAGCTTCTCCTCGGAGGCTTTCAGGTTTTTGGCATGCATCTGGCGGATCGGTCTGGTTTCGGCACGTTCATCCATATGACGGTAGAAGGTTTTGACGAGGTTCTGGATCGCCTCTTCACCGCCAATGCGCTCGTAAAGGGTTCGGCTGTCGCTGTTGATCTGCATGGTGGCAGCCTAATCAGAAAATAGTCACTAAAGAAGTGAATTAATGGTCTTTTTCTTTCAGGGAGCGGAGATAGAGGTTTTCAACCTTGGTGCGGGCCCACGGGGTTTTGCGAAGAAAGGTGAGGCTCGATTTCACCGAAGGCTCACGAGCGAAACAGCGGATTCGAATCAGCTCGGAGAGCTCCTCCCATCCATAGTTTTCCACCAGACTTTTCAGCATCATCTCAAGTGTGATGCCGTGCAGGGGGTTGTTGGCCTGTTTTTCGCTCATGGGCGCATTGAGACACAGGCGAGGGGATAAGTCCAAGGTCTGTTGATCGTTGTGCGTTGGGGTAACTCCTCATAGCCTTGGCAGATAGTTATCGAAATTTATGCTGACAAACCGTTAACTCAGCATGATTAAAGAAGGTTGGAATATTATGAATTCACTATGGGACAATGAAGAGGCAAAAAAACATAGTCATGACCCTCTGCAACTGAGGGTCTACACATCCCGGCTGCTTGGTCGGGAACCCTCTCTGGTACTGCATGGCGGAGGAAACACCTCTGTAAAAGCGACTGCAAAGGACATTTTTGGCGATAAGATAGAGACGCTTTACGTCAAGGGTAGTGGCTGGGATCTGGCAACAATAGAGGCTGCCGGTTTTGCGCCTGTCAGACTGGATGTGCTTAAGCGGATGGCTGAACTGGAGAGCATGACCGATAGTGAGATGGTGACTGCACAGCGTGTCGCCATGCTTGATCCGGCTGCCCCGAACCCGTCAGTAGAAGCGATTCTGCACGCCATTATTCCATTCGACTACGTTGACCATACACATACTGATGCGGTGGTGACGATCACCAATACACCTGATGGGGAACAACGCATTCGTGACCTGTATGGGGATCGTGTGCTTGTCATTCCCTATGTCATGCCGGGCTTCATTCTGGCTAAGACCATCCGATATCTGAGCATGGATGTTGATTGGTCTGCCCTTGAGGGAGTGGTACTACTTAATCATGGTCTGTTCACGTTTTCAGACAGTGCCCGTGAGAGCTATGAAAATATGATCCGACTGGTTTCTGAAGCTGAAACCTATCTGGATAGTCATGCATCGCTGAACTGGAGCGATGACAAGGCTAGTGAAGATCTTTTGGCCCTGGCTCAGATGCGCAACACCGTATCCAGTGTGAAGGGTGAGGCGATGATCGCCCGTATTGACTCAGGGCGTGAGGCAGTGGCTTTTGCGAACTTAGAAAATGTTGCTGAAATAGCGACCCGCGGGACGTTGACGCCCGATCATGTAATTCGCACCAAACCAACTCCGGCAGTGATCAATGACGATATTGTTGCCTCTGTAGAGCACTATGCAGCTCATTATAGAGCCTATTTTGATCGTAACAGTGATCCTTCTCTCACCTGTTTGGACGCGGCACCGCGTTGGGCAGTATGGCCCAGTTATGGTTGTGTCAGCTTTGATCGCAGCGTGAAGGGTGCGGATATCGTGTCGGATATTAAAGATCATACGCTACCTGCCATCCAGCAGGCGGAGCTGATGGGTAGCTGGAACGTGCTTGCTGAAAAAGACATTTTTGAAATGGAGTATTGGGAACTTGAGCAGGCCAAACTGAAGAAGGGCGGCTCTGCACCCATCCATCAGGGCAAGGTGGCACTGGTGACTGGCGCTGCCAGCGGTATAGGCAGGGCATCTGCTGAAAAACTGCATGCAGATGGCGCAGCTGTAGTTGCGCTGGATATCAATCCGGAAATTTCCAAACTTTTTGATAAACACGATCTTGTCGGTATCACATGTGATGTGACCGATGAAGAGGCGCTTAAATCAGCAGTTGATGAGACAGTTCGCCGTTTTGGCGGGCTGGATATTGTTGTCAGCAATGCCGGCATTTTTCCGGTAAGTGAGCGTATTTCCGAGCTCAAGGAAGAGACCTGGGAGAGAAGCATGGCGGTTAACCTGACCAGCCATCAGAGGCTGTTGCACTATGCAGCCCCTTATCTTGAGCTGGGAGTTGACTCGGCCGTGGTAATTATCGCCTCCAAGAATGTGCCAGCCCCTGGCCCGGGAGCAGCCGCCTATTCTGTAGCCAAGGCGGGGCTTACCCAGCTTGGCCGCGTTGCAGCCCTTGAATTGGCTGAAAAGGGTGTTCGGGTAAACATGCTGCATCCGGACGCTGTATTTGATACGGCGATCTGGACGGATGAGGTGCTTAAAAAGCGTGCGAACAGCTACGGCATGACAGTTGAGCAGTACAAGACCAAAAACATGCTCGGCATCGAGATCACTTCCAGTGATGTTGCAAACCTTGCATCTGCAATGGCAGGCCCTCTCTTTGCAAAAACAACGGGCGCTCAACTGCCAGTTGATGGTGGAAATGACCGTGTTATCTAGCCCGGATTTGGGAAACTGATGGATATTGATGCAATTATTCGCGGCATAAGTATCTGGGCGCTGCCTGTGGTACTGGCTGTGGTATTGCATGAGGTGGCACACGGCTGGGTTGCTGACAGGCTAGGCGACAATACAGCCCGTTTTATGGGGCGGCTGACGCTTAATCCGCTCAAACATATCGATCCGTTTGGAACTGTGCTGATACCATTGATGCTGATTGTAGCAGGTTCACCTTTTCTTTTTGGTTATGCCAAGCCGGTGCCAGTCGATTTCCGCAAGCTGCGTAATCCCAAGCGGGATATGATCTGGGTGGCGCTGGCCGGGCCAATAACGAACCTGTTGCTGGCATTGGCAAGCACGCTGCTACTGGCGTTGGCTGTAAACCTGCCTCAGGCAATGATCTGGGCAGCTGAACCTTTGGCATTGATGTGTCAGGCATCAATTATTATTAACCTAGTACTGTTTATTTTTAACCTGCTTCCGCTTCCTCCGCTGGATGGGGGAAGGGTGGCTGTCGGCCTTCTGCCGGGGCCAGCTGCCTATCAACTGGCTCGAATAGAACCTTACGGGTTCATTATCATAGTTGGGCTGCTTCTGCTCGGTGTGCTGCAGCAGGTCATTGGTCCGCTTGTCATGGGCGGGAGTTACCTGCTAATCAATATGGCAATTCAATAAATTTTTGTCTATAATCCCATTGTAGCTGTTCCGTGGCTGGAAGAGGTGTGATATGGGAAGATTGGGTCTGTTTCTTTTAATTCTGTTTCTATTGATTGGCAGTCCAGGTGTTGCTATGGCGGAGAGATCGCCAGAGGCAGGCAAGGTCACTTATGTGGCAGGTGATGCCTTTGTAATCCGTGATGGCGAGCAGCTCTCTCTTGTAGAGGGCGACAAGGTGTTCTCTTCAGATACGCTGGTGACGGGGGAGCGTGGGCGCATCAGTCTTCATATGCGCGATGACAGTAAAGTATTTATTGGCAGGTTAAGTCGTATCGATGTCTCTGAGTATGTAGTGAAAGAGAAATCTCTAATATCAGGCGCATTTAATATGCTCTGGGGAAAAGTTCGTTTCTATGTTGCCAAGGTTGGCAAGGGGTCCTCATTCAATGTGAGCACCCAAACGGCGGTTCTCGGTGTCCGTGGCACAGAGTTCCTCGTTACTATTCCGATTCCGGGTGGAATTACAGACCCGACTGCAATAAAACTTCCTGCCAGCATACCGCCAGAGATCACGAAGGTGGTGGGTATTGAGGGTATGGTGGTTGGACTATCACGCAGTGGCGAGAGGATGACAATCACACCAGGCGTGACGGTTGAATTTTCGAAAGGTGGGGACGTGATATTCAGATTTTCTGATAAGCCAAAGGTGCCAAGGCCGTTGACTGGCAGTGGTCCGGATATTCCAAAGGCTCCAAGTCCTGCTGATCTGAAGCCGCCAGTGGTGCAGCCACCCCAACAGATTCTTAATGGCGTTATTGGCGCTTATTAGCAGAACAGTTAAAGCTGTTCCTTGCTGAATTTGTTTACTTGCTCAATGTAATTTGAGGTTGCCAATTGCGGGCTGACTCTGTAGAAAGCGCGCCACTTCACATACCACCCCCACATACGATTGTGCCAAATAGGTACTGGGTGGTAGAGGAAACAAAACAATCGGAGGACTTTATGTCTCAGTTTACTATGAAGCATCTGCTCGAAGCAGGTGTGCACTTTGGTCACCAGACCCGCCGTTGGAACCCTAAAATGGCTCCATACATCTTCGGACAGCGTAACGGCATCCATATTATCGATCTGCAGAAAACACTTCGCATGGCGAATGAGGCGTACTCATTCATGCAGCACCTGGCTGAAGCCGGCGGCCGTGTTCTTTTTGTCGGCACCAAGCGTCAGGCTCGTGACGCCATCAAGGAAGAGTCACTTCGTGCGGGCCACTACTACGTAAACCACCGCTGGCTGGGTGGCACACTTACAAACTTCGCCACTGTTCAGCAGTCTGTTCGTAAGATGAAAGATCTGCAGCGTCAAAAGGAAGAGGGCGTTTTTGAACTTCTGACCAAAAAAGAAGCGCTACAGCTGCAGCGTCAGCTGGATAAACTGGAGCGTTCACTTGGTGGTATCGCTGATATGCTTCAGCTGCCGGACTGTATTTTTGTGATCGACGTTCGCAAAGAAGAGCTGGCTGTTAAAGAAGCCCGGAAGCTGGGTATCCCGGTTGTTGCACTGGTTGACTCCAACTGTAACCCAGAAGGCATTGATTATGTCGTTCCTGGTAACGACGATGCGATTCGTGCTGTGAGGCTTTTCTGCAGCAAGGTTGCGGATGCGATTATTGAAGGCACCGAGGCATGGCAGCTGGAAAATGCTGAAGATGGCGATGATGTCGTTGAAGCAATGGCAAATGCTGAAGAAGAGGTTGAGGCTGGAGCTGAGGAGGCTGTTGCTTCAGATAAGCCTGAAGAGCCAGTTAAAGAGGTCGCCGCAGAGAAGGTCGATACCAAGGCTGCAAAAGCCGCTTAAATTATATAATGGTACACCCAGGAGGGTGTACCAGTAAGATTATGGAGGAATTGAAGATGGCCCAGATTACGGCTGCTGATGTAAAAAAACTGCGTGAAATGAGCGGCGCAGGCATGATGGACTGCAAAAAAGCACTGACAGAAATGAACGGTGATATTGATGCAGCGGTAGATTTTCTGCGCAAAAAAGGTCTCTCTGCTGCATCTAAGAAAGCAGGACGTATTGCTGCAGAGGGTGTGGTTCTCGCCAAGTCTGAAGGTAACATGGCTGTGGTGCTTGAAGTGAACTCAGAAACTGACTTTGTGAGTAAAAACGATAGCTTCACAGGGTTTGTTGATTCGCTTGCTGATTTTATTATGCGCGAAAAGCCTGCCGATATTGATACACTTAAGGCGATGAGCTTTGAAGGTGACCTGACCGTTGAACAGACGCTCTCTCAACTGATTGCAACCATTGGTGAAAACATGAGTGTCCGCCGTTTCGAATTGATTGAAGTTGATTCGGGTGTTACCGCAGCCTATGTACACGGCGCTGGTAAGATCGGTGTTTTGGTAGGTGTCAGTGGCGATGCATCTGAAGCGCTAAATGAGTTTGCACGTGGTGTGGCCATGCATGTGGCTGCTGTTAACCCGCAGTTCATCAATCGTGACGATGTTTCAGCTGAAGCGATTGAACGCGAACGCGTTGTTTTGAGTGAACGTGCTGCTGCAAGTGGAAAACCTGAAGCAATCATTGATAAGATCGTGACTGGCCAGATGGGTAAATTCTACTCGGAAGTGTGCCTGCTGGAACAGGATTTTGTCATGGACAGTGACCTGAAGGTTGGCAAGGCCTTGGAAAACATTCAGGGAGATGCGAAAATCATCTCCATTGCTCGATTCCAGCTTGGTGAAGGCATAGAGAAGAGAGAAGAAGACTTTGCTGCTGAAGTGGCAGCACAGGTGAATGGCTGATTCGTCTGTGAGTAATAATACCGGAACCCCTTCAACAGCGCCCTACAAGCGGGTGCTGTTGAAGCTTTCCGGTGAAGTTCTGATGGGTGATACCAGTTATGGTATCGACCCTGAAACAATTTCCCGTCTTGCAGCTGAACTGATCGAAGTTCGAAAAAGTGGTGTTGAACTGGCCATCGTTATCGGTGGAGGCAATATCTTTCGTGGCATGATGGGTACAGCATCCGGAATGGATCGGGCAAGTGCCGACTATATGGGAATGATGGCAACTGTTATGAATGCCATTGCTCTACAGGATGCAATTGAACGTCATGGAGAACCTGTGAGGGTCGTTTCCGCTCTGCATGTCAGGGAAATTGCTGAACCCTATATTCGTCGCCGTGCCGTTCGCCACCTTGAAAAAGGGCGGATCATCATTTTTGCTGCTGGTACCGGCAACCCTTATTTTACAACAGATACAGCTGCAACGCTTCGAGCCATGGAGATTCAGGCAGATGTGGTTTTAAAGGGAACCAAAGTTGATGGTGTTTACACTTCAGATCCGATGCGTGATCCTGAGGCAATGCGTTATGAGACCCTAACTTTTACTGAGGCCTTGAATCGTCAGCTGGGTGTTATGGATGCAACAGCAATGTCACTCTGTCGTGATAATCAGATGCCGATTATTGTGTTTGATGTAACAGCTCAAGGTCAGATGTTGAAGGCCGTTTCTGGAGAGTCAGTGGGGACTCTTGTTTGGGAAGAGGAGAAAAGCGATGTTTGATGCACTAGAGACCAGAATGCAGAAGAGTATCGCAGCTCTGAAAACAGAGCTGGCAACGATTCGAACCGGTCGAGCAAACGCTTCGGTTCTTGATCATGTGTTTGTATCCTATTACGGCTCGGATGTGCCATTGAATCAGGTGGCCAACCTGGCAGTTCCGGAGCCAAGAGTGATTGCCATTGCTCCCTGGGAGAAAACGATGTTGGGAGAGATTGAGAAGGCAATCCTTTCCTCAGACCTTGGGCTTAATCCAAGCAGTGATGGTGAGGTTATTCGCATTATTTTTCCGGAGTTGACCGAAGATCGGCGTAAGGAGTTGGTCAAACAGGTCAGACAGGTTGGTGAGAAGGCGAAGGTTTCTGTTAGAAATATCCGTCGTGACGCCAATGATGAAGTTAAAAATGACGATTCACTTCCTGAAGATGAGAACAAACGACTTCAGGAGAGAATACAGAAAGTTACCGACCAGTTCATTGCTGAAGTTGATCAGGTTATCGAGCATAAAGAAAAAGAGATTCTGACGGTTTAGTTAGCTGCTGATGACCCAACCCACTGATGGAGCCATATGTTCTGTTCCCAAACATGTCGCCATTATTATGGATGGCAATGGGCGCTGGGCGAAAGGAAAAGGTTTTCCTCGTCTGGAAGGGCATCGCCGGGGGGCTGAACGTGCCAGAGAAGTAGTTGAATGGGCCGCTGATGCTGGTGTTAAGCAGGTCTCCCTTTATACATTTTCGACTGAAAACTGGGATCGACCGAAAGCAGAGGTGAGAGGGCTTATGATGCTTCTATCCACACTCCTGCCTCGTGAGCTCTCCCGTATGCATAAAAATGGCGTTCGTCTTCTGACTCTCGGGGATATTTCCGTTCTGCCTGAGCAGGCTAAGAAAGCTGTTGAGAAAACCTGCTATGAAACCAGAGAAAACAGTCGTGTTGAACTGATTCTCTGCCTTAATTACGGAGGACAGCAGGAGATTGTTGAAGGCGCAAAGCAACTCTGTCGTTGGGCAGCCGAACAGCCTGACCTTGAAAAAGCCCTCGAATCAATGAATGCCAAACAGTTCCGCTCTTTTCTCTGGCGAGATGAGTTGTTGCCAGTAGATCTTCTGATTAGAACAGGGGGAGAGTTGAGAATTTCAAACTTTCATCTCTGGGATAGCGCCTACGCTGAGCTCTATTTCAGCAACACATACTGGCCCGATTATTCGCAGCAGGAGTTTAATGAAACCATTGCTGATTACGGTTCACGTGAGCGTCGCTTTGGCCTAACAAGTGAGCAGGTGACTGATGGGTGAATTAAGCAAACGTATAGTTACAGCCTCAATCCTGTTCGCATTTACTGTCATGTGGATGTTCTATCTACCTGACATCTGGTTTGATCGTGTTGCAGCACTTATTGGATTGATGATCTCTGCAGAACTTCTGGTGATGGTGGGTGTCCGTAGAATCATCTTTTACGGCTTGGCCTCGGCATTTGCATGGGCCTTGCTGTTGATGCTATGGGTTGCTCTTCCCGCTGGTGTTGGTGTTTTGGTCGCAATCATTTTCACGATGGTAATCTGGGTGCTTATTTTTCTACTTAATTCTGATGAGCGTCTACTTCAGGATGATTTCAACAGTCTTGTTTATGCTCAGTGGATGATGACTCTGCTGCTGATTTTTGTCTGGTCCGTCATGGTCATTCACCGTCAGGAAGGCGGTGTCTGGTTTTTGGCAGGTGCCATGGTCGGGGTCTGGAGTGCTGATATTGCTGCTTATTTTACCGGCAGGGCGTTGGGTATGAGAAAACTCTGCCCGGCAGTCAGCCCTGGTAAAACCAGAGAGGGATTTTTTGGTGCTCTGCTGTTTGGATCTGTTGCCGCCACATCTGTATGGGTATCCATGGTTGGTATGTCGATCTCTATGGCTGCAGTGCTGTCGCTACTTTTAGTGTTGGTTTCTGTTGGCGGCGATCTGGCTGAGTCTGCTTTAAAACGTGCAGTAGGAGTGAAAGACAGTGGTTCAATACTACCGGGGCACGGTGGAATCCTTGATCGGGTAGATGCCCTGCTTCCTGCCATTCCAGTTGTTGGAATGGTCTGGATGTCGATGTTATGAAGCTGACACTTCTTGGTGCTACAGGCTCAATAGGCAGAAGTACGATTGATGTGATGCTCCAGCATCGTGAGCAGTTTTCTGCATATGCACTGGTAGGGCATCAGAATGCAGAAAAAATGAGAGAGTTAGCTGAACAGGTTCACCCTGAACTGGTCATTATGACTGATCCTGATGCTGCACTGAAGCTGAAAGGGGTATTGCCTTCAGGAGTACGGCTTGAAGCCGGGATGGATGCCGCAGTTGCTGCTGCATCCGAGTCATCGGTTGATATGGTGCTGGCAGCCATGGTTGGATCGGCTGGGTTGCCGGCGGCTCTGGCAGCAGTACGTGCTGGTAAACGTGTCGGCCTAGCAAATAAAGAGTGTCTGGTTACTGCCGGGCGGGTTTTTATGCAGGCAGCAGATGAATATGGCGCTACTGTCGTACCGGTTGATTCCGAGCACGCTGCTGTGCATCAGGCGCTAGCCGGGCATGATCACGATTCAGTAACTAGAATTATCCTTACTGCTTCTGGCGGGCCTTTCAGGAACCGGAATCCAGAAACGCTTTATGATGTAACGCCGGAAGAGGCAATAGCCCATCCAAATTGGGACATGGGTGCCAAGATTAGTGTTGATTCAGCAACCATGATGAATAAAGCATTGGAGTTGATTGAGGCGAGATGGCTCTTTGATATGGCGCCTGAAAAGCTCTCAGCAATCATCCACCCACAAAGCATTGTTCATGCCATGGTTGAGTATCGGGATGGCTCAGTTCTGGCTCAGCTGGCAGAGCCAGATATGCGATCACCCATTATTTATGCCATGCAATCCGAACCTCGTCTTTCCAGTGGGATTCCGTGGCTTGATTTGACAAAATCCGGAACGCTTGAGTTTCAGGAAGTGAATGAAAAACGTTTTCCTGCCATGCGACTGGTGCAGGATGTGATGAAAGGTCAAGATTCGCTGGCCATTGCATTTAATGCTGCAAATGAGGTAGCCAATCAGGCATTTCGAAATCGAGAGATTGGATTCATGAGTATTGTAGAGAGTGTTGAGTCCGTACTCTCTCAGGTGGAGAATCTCCCCGTGGCAACGCTGGAGGATGTGTGGTCGTATGATCGCGAAGTCCGTCAGTTAACAGAAGAGGTGATAGCTAAGTGTTAGAGACGCTGCACACAACATTGGCATTTATTGTTGCCATTGCGCTGCTTATTGCCGTGCATGAATACGGCCATTTTATTGTTGCCAGAAAGCTCGGCATTAAAGTTGAGAAGTTTTCGATTGGCTTTGGTCCATCACTGATTTCATGGTGGAGCAGAGATCGAGAGGTTCAATACGTAATTGCGGCGATTCCGCTAGGTGGATATGTCAAAATGTTGGGTGAGAATCCGACAGAGCAGGGTGAAAGTGGCAAACAGCTGCTCTCTGATGAAGACAAGCTGCGTGCATTTGATGTTCAGCCGCCATGGAAGAGGGCGTCCGTGGCTGTAGCAGGGCCGCTATTTAATTTTCTTTTTGCAGTTTTGGCTTATATGTCGATTGGCTGGATTGGTCAGTCGGTCATGCCTCCGGTGATTGGAAACATTGCCCCTGCATCAGTGGCTGAACAGTCGGGTATGCTGGAAGGAGATATCATCCGAACCGTGAATGGATCACCTGTTTATTCCTGGGTGCAGGTTGAGGAGAAGATGAAACAGGTAGCTGGAGAGAGTGCGGTAATGGAAGTTGGCCGTAACGGAACGACGATACCGCTGCGTTTTTTCCTCCCTTCTACTGAAAAGGATGTTCTGCTGATTAATGTTTCAGAAACAGCACTTGGAATTTTTCCAGGCGTTAAGGTGGTGATTGATTCAGTAGCAACAGACTCTGCAGCTGAACAGGGGGGGGTACTGCCTGGAGATCATATCATTCAGGCTCAGAGTGTGCCTGTCACCAATATAAGAGAGCTGATCGAGACTGTTCGCGGCAGAGCGGGAGAGCCTGTTTCTCTACAGGTTCAGCGTGATGGAACTATTCTCAATCTTACGGTTATTCCCGCAATTGATGAATCCGGTCACGGGAGAATTGGAGTACGTCTTGCGGCTTCTCCTATCCATGAACCTGTTGTTTACCGGATGGGTGTTGTCGAAGGTCTCTTTTTTGGCTTCGAACGCACATGGGAAATGACCACGATGACGATTCAGGTGCTGGGAAAGATGGTTACCTCAGCCATTTCACCCGAGAATCTGGGTGGGCCGATTGCCATAGCTCAGTTGGCAGGCAAAACAGCCGAATTGGGGCTGGTTGCTTTTATGTCGTTTTTAGCTCTTATTTCAGTTAATCTCGCCGTCTTAAATCTTCTTCCTGTTCCGGTCCTTGATGGGGGGCACTTGGCATACATCGCCCTTGAGAAAGTTAGAGGCAAACCTCTTTCTCCGACGACGATGGAACGAACCCAGATTGTTGGAATAGGGCTGATTGTCGTTTTGATGTTATTTGCATTTTATAATGATTTGCTACGGTTATTTAGAGGTTAGGATGCGCTCTGTTTTCCAAAGATTATTTTCACATAACTTCAGTGTTCTGTTTGCTGTTGCACTGGCTATGTTTCCGGCAATTGGGTTTTCTGCAGAGCCGACAGTCGAAAAGAGGGTCTCCTCTATTGAAGTTTCTGGAAACCGGTATGTTGAAAGCGCTGCGATTCTGGCCAATGTTGAAACGAAAGTCGGCAAACTCTTAAGCAAGAAAATAATTAGTCAGGATGTTAAACGTCTTTTTAAAACAGGTAATTTTGAAGATGTTTATGTCGTAGGCACTCCCCAGGCAGATGGAATTCGTCTGACCTATACAGTTAAGGAAAACCCGTTGATTTCTAAATTGGAAATCCTGGGAAATGATGAAGTAGTTGATAAAGATCTTAAGCCAAAATTGAGCCTGAAACCAGGCCGGGTTTTTAGTGCGGCCAAACTAAGGGCTGATCGCAATACTATTCGAAAAGCATATCTTAAAAAAGGTTACTATCAGGTTGATGTAACTGCTAAAACAGTTATTGAAAAAGATGAGAGAGTTGCTTTAACCCTAACTGTCAAAGAAGGGAAGGTGACTCACATCAAGAGGATCCAGTTTATCAATAACACTGCTTTTTCTGATAGTGATCTAAGAGGTGTGCTAGCATCTCAAGAGTCTGATTTCATGAGTTGGATTACTGATAAGGATGTGTTTAATAAAGAGCGCTTTGGAGGGGATGCTCAACTTCTGCAACAGCACTATTTGGACAATGGTTATCTGGATATAACAATTGAAAGCACACAGATATCTCTAACGCCTGATAAAAAGGATTTTTATCTGACATTTGGGCTTCATGAAGGGCCTCAATACAGTGTGAACGGTATTGATATCCAAGGGGATATGGTTCCGTCTCGTGAGATTTTATTGGAAGCTGTTGAACTTGAAGAGGGTGAGATCTATTCAGTTACAGCCCTTCGAAATTCAATCACTGCGATGGAAGAGAAAGTTGGCGATGAAGGTTATGCGTTTGCCAGTGTGACACCTCTCTTTAAGCGTGATGTGGCCTCAAAAAAGGTCTCTATTACTTTTGATATAGAGAAAGGAAGAGAGGTCTATATAGAGCGTATTGAGATTTCCGGAAATGAGAAGACAGAAGATCCGGTGGTACGT
>Ga0316189_10003594_pt1 | contig 15036 bp, 19 predicted proteins | sample LowCovwburrow_MG_FD_204930 | JGI IMG/M metagenome (GOLD analysis project Ga0316189, IMG submission 204930) | Coastal sediment microbial communities from Maine, United States - Lowes Cove worm burrow | ecosystem: Environmental > Aquatic > Marine > Coastal > Sediment | place: USA: Maine...
ATTTGCATCGTTGGTTAACGGACTACCCGGATAGGACGCGACAAAGGTCGTAAGCTGGTCAGCGGCGCTGCGAAAGTCACCTGCAGCGAGCGCCGCCTGCGCTCGCTCGAGATCACCTTGTTCGCCGATGGCCAGCGCAGGGCCAGCAGTGGTTGGCGTTGAAGGGGACGTGGGCACACCCGTTACCTGAAGCCCACCCAAGGGTGTGTCGTCCAGCGTGCCGATATCGCAGCCCGGCTCTAGTTCGCATAGGCGAAAGTTGAGGTCGCCGATCCGGTTGTTGGCGTCTGCCGTGATACTGTTCACACGAAACTCCAGCTGTTCAGCGTTAGACGTCAAACGTTGCAGCTCTGCCTCGATCGCGTTCAGGCGATCAAGGGGAGTGCTTCCCGCAATGCCAGAGTTCAAGCCACCCGTCGTTGACAGCTCACGTTTGAGCCGCTGCATATCAACAAAAAGAACCGTCAGTTGTTGTCGAATATCTGCCAATGTTTCGTCTTGAGCGAGAGCAGGCAAAGGCGACATCAAGAGTGCGCAGACAACAGCAATACGGTGTAGCATGGGCTTGATCCTCCTTATCGTGATCAGCTTGTAATCGCTGAGAATGAAAGAACCGTCACAGCGCGGCGGTTCTGTGCATAGCAGCTTTCCTCGGAACACACTGCAATCGGGCGTTCCTTGCCAAAGCTGGTCACCTGCAAACGGCCAACTGGTACGCCACGCGAGACCAGATATTCCCGAACCGCATTGGCACGGCGCTGACCAAGGGCAAGGTTATATTCACGTGTCCCCTGCTCATCCGCGTGGCCTTCGATGACGGCGCGATAATCTGCGTTTGTCAGCAACCACTGGGCCTGTCCGTCAAGAATGGTCTGGCCTGTTGGCGTAAGTGTGGACGTATCAACCATGAAGAGGACCCGGTCGCCGATTGTCTGGTTAAAGAAGAGTGGGCTTGTCGGGTCACTTGCCGATCCAGCAAGGCCGCCGTTCAGGCCTGCATCGCCACCGGCACCGCCGGCACCACCAGCGCCGCCACCAAATCTATCTGGGTTTGTACAAGCCGCCGTTGCCAGCATCAAAAGCACAACCGCCGCTTTCTTAAAAAGTGTCATAGGGTTTCATCCTGTTTTTATTGACTGCTTTGTTTTTCTTTTCACCTTAGCACGGCTTTCGCCATTAGGGAATCACACATCATTACGGTTGCAACGGTCCCCATGACGGGTCTGACGCCCCCCCTTGCAAAGGCACTGCCTTCAGGTTTCGGCCCGAGATATCGACAGAATACATCGACGACGTGCCGCCTGCCCCTTGGGTTTCGCGGCTGAACATGATGACGCGTCCGTTGGGCGACCATGTTGGACCTTCATCCAGAAAAGACGACGTCAGTAAACGCTCTTCCGAGCCATCAAGACGCATGACACCAATATGAAAGCGTCCGGCGTTTTGCTTAGTGAAAGCGACAAGATCGCCCCGCGGAGACCAAACGGGCGTACCATAGCGCCCTTCACCAAAGGAAATACGACGTGCTTCGCCTCCGTTGGCGGACATAACGTAGAGCTGCTGATTGCCGGACCGGTCACTTTCAAAAACGATTTGACTGCCATCTGGGGAAAGACTTGGCGCTGTCTCGATCGAAGGGGTTTGCGTCAGGCGCATGTGCTGGCCAGTCGCAAGGTCGGTGCGATAAATATCCGTATTGCCGCCGTTTGACAGGCTATAGATCACCTGCCGTCCGTCGCGGGAGAAGCGCGGGCTAAAGGCCATTTCACCGGGCGCTGTCTGTAACTGCTGACGGCCAACATTGGCAACGTTCAACACGTTGATCCGCGGAAAGCCGCTTTCAAAGCTGGTATAAAGGACACGGTCGCCGTTCGGTGAAAAACGCGGTGCCAGCACGATGCTGCTGCTATCTGTCAGGAACTGTACGTTCGCACCATCGAAGTCCATGACCGCAAGGCGCTTCTGGCGATTATCCTTCGGCCCACTCTCGGACACGAAAACAACGCGGCTATCAAAATAGCCACCCTCGCCTGTGATCCGGCTGTAAACTGCATCCGCCACTTTGTGACCCATGCGGCGCCAGCCCGCCGTTGTCCCGGCAAATTGCAGGCCCTGACCCAGCTCTTGGCCAGAGAACACATCATAGAGGCGGAATTTCACAGTTAACTGGTCACCATTTACGTTAACCGCACCAACGACCAAGGCTTGCGCGTTAATCGCGCGCCAATCGGCAAAGGCGATGGGCTGCGCAAAAGCGCTGATCTGCGAGATGAAGGCCGTGGCAGGCACCTCTCGGAACAAACCCGTTCCAGCCAAATCTTGCACCACGAGACGCGAAATATCAGACGCGGCCTGCAGTGCCGCTGGGTTTTCGGCCTCAAAACTGGGGGCGGCGAAAGTGATCGGTTCGATCACCCCGTCTGTAATCGTTAGCCGTAATGGGCCGTTTTGGGCCAAGACCGGCCCTGCCAGCAATAACGCCATCACAAATGTCAAAAGTCGCATCATCATCTTTGCCTCACTCCGCCTGTCCGGGTTCGCGCCCAGACTTTGCTCTTTTCTGTCTCATATTAGCAGGGGGAAAAATCGAAGTCTCCTCACCTGCGCGTGTCTTTGCCTATCTCAAACGCATTCCGCTGGGATCAAAAGTGATCACCACGTCGCGCCACTGGTCGTATTTGTCGGCGGGCAGTTGGTAACCCCCCGACTGACAACGCAAGATCGCGCGGCGCGCGGCCTCAAACGCCGTATTGGTTGCACTCTGATCGCCATCTGAGGAAATCAGGCGCACTTCATTGCCCTGCACACGACCTTCGCGATCAAGACTAAAGCCGACCTCAACAGTAACCCGTGCGGCAACTGAGCCCGGATCAACGTTCCAACACCGGTTTACCGAAACACGAAAGCTATCGCGCTCTGACCCTGTCATAGGTGGGCCTGCCGCAACAGCGGGCGCATCTGTGCCAGCCAGCGCAGCATCCAAGGCCGCTGCAACATCATCTTCGCTCGTTTCGGGCTGGGCCGCTTCTTGTGCTGGCTCTGCTTGCGCGCTGGCAGTTTCAACCGGCGGTGTCGGTCGGCTAGGCCTTGTTGAAGGGCGCACAGAGGTTGTCGGTGCCAAGTCTTCAATCACAATCGCTGTCGTGGTTTCCTCGGGCGCAGTCGCATCTTGTTCTTCAGTAACAACTTCAGCTTCGGCGCTATCATCCGGCACGACCTCTTCGCGCATCACATCATCCACGTTCGCATCCGGGGGCGGCGGAGCGGTGATCGTCGACGCGACTGTCGGGGCTTGTGGCGGCGTTGGCGTCTCACTCACTGCAACATCAGGTGTTGGTGGCGGAGCAACGGGTGGCGCAGGCTCAACCGGGGGCGCATCGGTGACCTCTGCTTCTGGTAGCGGCGGGGGTGGTGGTGGCGGAGGCGCTTCACTCACCGGTGGTTCGACAGGTTCTGGCGGCGGTGCCGTCTCGGTCGGCTGTTCCTCTGCTGGCGGGGGCGGTGGTGTTTCGTCGACCAAGGGCGGAACCGGCGCAGTCGGATCTGCACTTCCCGGTTCAGGTGTCGTACGAGCCCGCATCTGCTCGAACTCTTCGCCAGAAATGACGGAGACATCCATGGTTTGGATTTGCAACGGCTCAGACGAAAGCCCCCAGCCGACAATCAGCCAGCCGATCAACCCGACATGGCCAACCCCTGAAATGATGGTGCCCGGCGTTGCCATGATTTACCCGTCAGCGCCGCCTGCGGTGGGCGGGGCGATATCTGTCACCAACCCAATGTCCGAAAACCCACCCGCATTCAGCAGGCCCATAATCTGCGCGACTCGGTTCCAGTCATTGCGACCATCAGCGCGCAGGAAAATCTTGTCACTGGCGCGCTCGGCGGCAATGGCGCGCAAGCGGGCGACCAGTTCGGCTTCTGTTGTGTCCGTTTCTTGGATCATGACCTGACCATCATTTGTAATGGTGACCGTCAGTGGCTCCTCGTCATCACCGGGAAGCGCTGAGGCATTCGTTTCAGGCAATTCAACCGGCACACCCACAATAGAAAGTGGGGCCGCCACCATGAAGATGATCAGCAAGACCAGCATCACATCAACAAACGGAGTTACGTTGATTTCTGACATCGGTTGCCCACGGCGCGAACGACGACGACGGCGTCTGCCTCCGTCATCGCCTGATTTCATTACTCCAGCGCTCATGTTAGCTATCCAACTGTCTGCTCAAGATCGTTGCGAATTCATCGGCAAAAGCCTCATATCCGCCGACGATCCGATCGCTATCGGACGAAAGCTTGTTATAAAATATCACGGCTGGAATAGCGGCCAAAAGACCAAGGCCGGTGGCCAAAAGTGCTTCGGCAATGCCAGGGGCGACAACGGCAAGATTGGTCGTTTGCGCCTCTGCAATCTCAATAAAGGCATTCATGATACCCCAAACTGTGCCGAACAGACCGACAAAAGGGGCGGTCGATCCAACGGTCGCAAGGACTGGCAGACCTTTTTGCAAACGCGACGCTTGCTTGGCGATGGCTACATCCATTGATCGGTCAATCCGCGCGGTGGCGCCCGCAATCAACCCGCCATCTTGCCTGTGCGATCGTCGCCATTCCAGCATGCCAGCAGCAAAGATCTTTTCCGATTGCCCCTCGGGATCAGCCCCAATCTGATCAAAAAGCGTATCCAGCGGCTCACCCGACCAAAACGCACGGTCAAAAACATCAGCCTCAGCGCGGGCTTTGCGATATTGAATGGTCTTGTCAATGATTACGGCCCAACACCATACGGATGCTGCGATCAGCAAGATCATAACGATTTTTACGGTAATTGTCGCGCGCGCGAATAACGCCCACATTGTGAATTCGTGTGCTGCTTCCATGTGCCTGCTCTGCCTAAGGCCCGATTTTGGGCTCTGATTGAGATTGAGCGTAGCGTACCCTTATGGAAAAATCCAACCAATCCGGCATCACAACTGCGAAAACAGGTCGGTTTTAGTGAACAGACCGGCGGATCACTGCCGGAAGACGGGCCACGGCGCCCTCTACCGTCATGCAAATGATGGTGACGATGGCAGAGAACAACACCGCGTCGCCGCGCATCACCTCTTGCTTCACAACTAAACGCGCACCTGATCCAGGTTCCATTGTGGTCTGCACCACAAGTTCATCATCATATTTCGCTGGCGCCAGATAGTCCGCCTCAACACGGCGGACCGCAAAGACCAGGCCATCAGCCTTCATTTGCACCTGATCAATACCTAATTCGCGCACCCACTCACTGCGGGCGCGCTCTATGAACTTGAGGTAATTGGCATAATAGACGATGCCCGCCAGATCAGTGTCTTCATAATAGACGCGAATGGGAAAGCGGTGGGTCATGACGCCGGCCTGATCCTTGCGGCCAACCGCAAAGCATGACTGGCATCTTGTGCCGCAGACGGCATGGTCGGATCATAAGCCGCGCGGATGATATCAGCGATCTCGGGGCGCAGCACAGCATTGCCCTCAACCATGGCCAAGGGCGGTTGTTGGTCAAAAGCCTTGTCCGACCAAAGCAGGATTGTTTGCACCGCTTGGCTTAGGGCCAAAGTATCAGCGGAAACCGACGCCAAATGCTCGTCCATGCGCAAGAACACGAAAGCCGCACGAATGGCCCCTGCATCATCAAACCGGAAAATGCGGTACTGATTGGCATCTGCCTGCTTCAACTTGGCAACCAATGGCACCAAATCCGGCACCAGCTGATCCAAATTCGGCACCTCGGGCAGTTCATCCCAATCTTCACAAAAGAAGATCATCAGATTTACACCCAACTCAGGATCAGTGTCAGCCATGTGATGCGATGCAAGGCTCACAACTGCCTCGATCGCACCCTTAAAGAGCGCGAGCGATGCATCATCGACACCAAAGACCACAGGCACGATCGGGCGCCCCCACCGCGCAAAGACATAAGCCTCATCTGCGCGAGTAAAGAGCCGTTCTACGCTGAAACTTTCTTCGTCCATTCAAACTTCCGCCGGAGGCATCTGCCTCATCATCCAAATAAATCCGTCTGCGGTTTTGGAACATCCAGACCCAAATGCGTCCAAGCCGCCTGCGCCAACATGCGGCCACGCGGCGTGCGCTGGATCAAACCCTTTTGCAGCAAATAGGGCTCGATCACATCTTCCAAACTATCGCGACTTTCCGACAAAGCCGCCGACAACGTCTCGACACCAACAGGGCCGCCGCCATAGCTTTCTGCGATCAAGCGCAGATAGCGACGGTCTGCATTATCCAGCCCCAGATGATCAACTCCCAAGCGCGTCAAAGCAATGTCTGCGATTTCCTGCGTGACAGTGCCATCACCTTGGACAATGGCGAAATCAACGACACGGCGCAGCAGTCTGCCTGCAATGCGCGGCGTCCCACGCGCGCGGCGGGCGATCTCGCGGGCTCCTTTGTCTGATGCTGGCGCGCCCATCAGACGCGCGCCACGGGTCACGATCTCATGCAATTCGTCCTCGGAGTAGAACTCCAACCGTGTGGGGATTCCAAAACGGTCTCGCAAAGGGGTCGTAAGCAGGCCCATCCTTGTCGTCGCGCCAACGAGCGTGAAGGGCTGCAATTCGATCCGCACGGTGCGTGCGGCAGGGCCTTCGCCAATCACTAGATCAAGCTCAAAATCCTCGAGCGCCGGGTAAAGCACCTCTTCTACAGCCGGATTCAGGCGGTGAATTTCATCAATGAATAAGACATCGCGAGCTTCAAGGTTGGTCAGGATCGCGGCCAGATCTCCCGCTTTGGCCAGCACCGGGCCAGAGGTCATGCGGAAATTCACCCCAAGTTCGCGGGCCACGATCTGCGCCAACGTGGTTTTGCCCAAACCGGGGGGGCCGTGAAACAGAGTATGGTCCATCGCCTCGCCCCGTCGCCGCGCGCTTTCAATAAACACTGACAGGTTTGAGCGGGCAGCTTGCTGACCGATAAACGCATCAAGCGTTTGTGGACGCAGGGCACGATCAGCATCTTCTGGCTGGGGATCTGGGCGCAAAGTGGGGTCAGGCTGGTCCATCTCGCACCCCTACCCCTTTGGAGCCAACAACTTCAAGGCAGCGCGGATCAGCGCCGATGTATCAGCATCAGGTGCAGCACCTGCGGCTTCTGCGACAGCACTGGCGGCTTCACCGGGGGCATAGCCAAGGTTGCCCAGCGCCGAGAGCGCTTCGGCTGACGCAGCGTTTGCATTTGGCAATGTCGGCCGCTGGATTACCGTTTCAGTCTCAATCACTGCGTCACCCTGTGCCTCGGCCACGGACCCGCCCATTGCCATGACACCAGGGGCTTTGTCTTTCAGTTCAATGGTCACGCGCTGCGCGGTCTTGGGACCGACACCTTTGGCTTTGGCCAGTGCATTCCAATCACCCAAGGCGATCGCACGGCTGACACCATCTGCGCCAAGCGTGCCTAGAATCGCCATGGATGCCTTGGCCCCAATCCCCTGAACCGACATCAGCAAGCGGTGCCATTCCTTTTCCACGAGCGTCGTAAAACCAAAGAGCTGCAAATTGTCTTCACGCACCAGTAAATCAGTAAAGAGCGCCACAGCTTCGCCATTGCCGGGCAATCCGGCCATGACACGATCCGACACATAAACAATATAGCCCACACCGCGCACATCAATCAGCACATGGTCCGTGCTGCGATAGTCCAACCGCCCTGCGATTTTGCCGATCATGCTGTGGCCCTTGCGATGGCGGCAGCAAGACTACCGGTGGATTGGACGTGAAACGAATGACAAATCGCGATGGCAAGCGCGTCCGCCGCATCGGGCCCTGCAAGTTGGACACCCGGCAACTGGACTTTTACCATATGGGCGATCTGCGCCTTGTCGGCGTGACCAAACCCCACAACAGCCTTTTTCACCGCATTGGGTGCATATTCACCAACCACCAGTCCAGCCTGTGCCGGCACCAGCATCGCGATGCCGCGCGCCTGGCCCAATTTCAGGGTCCCGCCCCCGTCCTTGTTTACAAAAGTCTGTTCAACCGCTGCGGCCTCTGGGCTGTGTTGCGCAAGCACCGCGGTCAATTGTTCGTACAATGACAACAGGCGCTGAGCCAGATTGTCACCTTGGGACTTGCACACGCCGTTGGCCACATGGCTCAGCCGTGATCCCGCAACCTCGATCACGCCCCATCCCATGTTCCGCAGGCCCGGATCGATGCCTAAAACACGCATTGCTCGCCTCTTTTTCTTATTCTCTCCATCTCGCTAGCACAAACCGCGAACAAAGACCAAGAGCGATGGTTTACGACCCGTTATGCGCTCACGATCTATCATGAGTGAAATGCGCCCCTCGGACGTCAAAAAGCGACGTTATTAACCCCTTATAAACTAGGGCTTTGCGGCAGAAGTCGCACAAAAATGAGGCATGCTGAGAACGCATATGACCCTTGCCAAAATGGCACTAGTCAATGTGCATAATCCCTCCTAAATGCCCCTCATGAGATTAACGCTGCATCGCGCAGCACGAAACTAAGGAATATGGCCATGGCCTCTTTTGACACCACCCGCCCCGTCGCTGGCCCATCCGCTGGCAAGATCACATCTTTCTTCGTTAACATGTTTGGCGCAGTTGCCACATGGAACGATGCTCGCATCACTCGCAATTCCTTGTCCAAACTGACAGCACGTGAGCTGGATGATATCGGCCTGTCATACGGCGATATCGAAGAGATCGCGACACGCACACGCTAATTAAAACGACACTGCAAAAACGAAAGGCCGCGTTCTTTACGAACGCGGCCTTTTCGTTTGTCTGTTTGCGCAGATTAGTTCTGCGGCAGGATCATCGCGATACCGTTAGCGGCAAGAACCGTGATCGGGTCTGGTTGCATAACCCAGGCGCCAGCTTGTTCAAGCACCGTTCCGCCCTGCAGCGTTGCAACGCGCTCGCCATAAGCAGCCTCGCCGAGAAAAGCGAACAAGAAACCTTTGAACAGGAAACCTAGGAAGAGAACCGCCAGCAACCCCTTCAATGGGAAGCGAGGACGATACAAGCGCGGCTTTGCGACGATCAATCCGTCGGAATTCACGCGTCTAACTACACCGTTCGACATTTTATCATGCTGCCGAACAATGCGCTTTAATCTTTTATCAAATGGGACGTGGGCTTGCACCTGATCATCCTCCGAAAAATATACGGTTACTATTCATATCACTGTGACAATTATTACAGCTCAAACAAGTGTTACCTCAACTGTCTGCAGCAATTTAACCCAATTTGAGCGGTTTTTTGTGCAAAATTAGTGTCGTCCAGTCAACAATAACCCGCTTTTCCGAAAGATTGAACCCATTTTGATGGTAAACGGCCACCACCTCGTCCGCCTGCTCGTTGAGGATTCCGGATAGAATCGCATAGCCACCGTCAGCAGTATTGGCCGCCATATCGGGGGCCAATCCGACGAGTGGCCCCTTGAGGATATTCGCAAAGATCAGGTCGTAAGGCCCACTGCGCTTGAGCTCAGGCGCCCCAAACCCTGCTGCGACAACGCAGTTGACACGGTCCTTTAAATCGTTGCTCAGCACGTTCGCCTGGGCCACTTCAACGGCCAACGGATCGATGTCGCTCGCTAAAACAGAATGTGGCAAAACCTTGGCTGCAGCCATGGCCAGAACGGCCGTACCGCAGCCGATATCAAGGATGTTTTTCCCTACGAACCCATCAATGAGCAGCCCGTCAAAAGCCTCCAGACAGCCCTTGGTTGTCCCGTGGTGCCCCGTGCCAAATGCCATGGCGGCATCAATCAACAAGGGAATTGTGCCTTCAGGCACCTTGTCAGCGTCATGGGTGCCGTAGACAAAAAAGCGCCCGGCAGATACCGGCGCCAGTTCACGCTGTACCTTTGAAACCCAATCTTGCTCTGGAATATCAGAAAGATTGAAAGGTTTGGCATGATGCAGCGCTGAAAGGACAGCCAGCACACCGGCATCAGGCCGCTCCATGAAATAGGCTGCAACCTCCCACAAGCCAGAACCATCTTCGATTTCGAAAACACCGACGCCAGTCGGTTCAGGCACCATTTCTTCTAGCGCATCTGCAAGCCCATAGGCCGCATCTTCCCCCATGATCGTCGTTAAAGCCGAAAAGGTTATCATTGTCATACCTATGTGTTGGTTGACCTGCGGTTAGGGCGCGGTCTGAACGGCGTCAAGCAGATCGCGGTCGTTCAGGACGATCGTTGCGACTTCATCGGCCCAAACTGCATAAACGGTGGGTCCGGGGTGAAAACCATCTTCAGACATATTGGTTTCATCCAAGCCCAAACTGAACTGGAGCGGGACACAACCCGGCTTATCGTTTGCCAGTTGATGGAAATGCCTATCAAACCGGGCGGCCTGCCGTCCCAATGCCCAACGCAAGGGATGCGGCAAAAGCGGGAATTGGCCAACAGGCGGCAAGCCCGACGCGATGACGCGGCGCGCGCCAAATTGCCTGATGAGCCGGTCAAAGAGATTGGTTTGCTGTGACAGCCATTTGCGCAACGAAACTCCTTTGGTCACGTCATTTACGCCAAGCGCAGTCACAGCCAGGTCATAGCGTGCTGGTGGCATGGTATCGAGCCAACCTAACACGTCAATTGTCTTGGCACCGGTTTGTGCCACCAATTCATAGTGAACCGTCATGTGCCCCGCTAAACGATCAATCAACTGACCCAGCAAAGCATCGGTTTGTGATGCAACTCCGACACCGACCGCCGAACTGTCACCTATCACCAGCAAACGCAGCGCGGGGCCCTCACCGACAACCCCGCTGCGCGCGCCTGTTGGCTCAGGCAGTGCGACATAGTTCTTGCGCACAAAGACAGCTTGTCCCAACAGGACCGGCATCAGCAGCACGCGTGCTGCGATATCCAGAAAGTCGCGCGTGGCTTAAGCCCCAACACCAATCGGACATGTCACGCCAGTGCCACCAATCCCGCAGTATCCACTTGGGTTCTTCGCCAGATACTGCTGGTGATAATCCTCGGCGAAGTAGAATGTAGGCGCATCAATGATCTCGGTCGTGATTGCACCATATCCTGCCTCGGAAAGGCGCGGAGCAAAGGCCAGTTTCGCGGCCTCTGCCGCAGCCATTTGCGCCGCGGAATAGGTGTAGATACCCGACCGGTACTGCGTCCCCGCGTCATTGCCCTGCCGCATCCCTTGAGTCGGGTTATGACCTTCCCAGAAAACCTGCAAAAGCTGGTCATAGGAAATAACAGACGGATCATAGATCACGCGGACCACCTCGTTGTGGCCGGTCTTGCCAGAGCACACCTCTTCATAGGTTGCGTTTGGCGTATACCCACCGGCATAACCAACCATCGTGGATTGCACGCCATCCAATTTCCAGAACATCCGCTCGACACCCCAGAAACAGCCCATACCAAACATGGCCTCTTCCATGCCTGCGGGCACTTCGCCCGTCAGCGGATTCTCGAATATATAATGCGTGCTTGCCGTCGGGATGGCGCTTGAGCGACCGGGCAAGGCTGTATCCTTGGCGACCATTTCAGATTTTGCGCGGGACATGAAAAGCATCGGAGTCTCCTATCAGGTTCCTGATAGATATAGCGCAGGTAAGAAGATTTACTACTCTGCCGCGACCAACAAACGTCCCTGAAACACGGTCTCGTGACCCGGCGCAGGGTGACGGGGGATCAACAAGGACAGAAGTAACGAGATTATCGCCATGCCCGCGGCCATCAAAAACACCAATCCGGGCGATTGTAGCCAGACATAGCCCAACAGCGCGGGCAAAAAGACAGCCGCGATATGATTGATTGTAAAGGCCACAGCCGCGGTTGGTGCGATGTCTTGCGGATCAGCAATTTTCTGAAAATAGGTTTTGATTGCAAGCGCGAGACTAAAGAACAGATGGTTGACGATGTATAATGCTGTAGCCAAGACTACGCCCCAGCCGAAATAATAGATCCCGCCATAGGCGAAGAACACCAGACACAGGCCGACATATTCAAAGACCAACGCCCGTCGTTCCCCGAAAATTTGCACTAGCTTCCCCAAAAGCGGTGCAACAAACATGTTGATCAACAAGGTCACCACGAACAGCTTGGTGATGTCGTCGACAGCAAAGCCGAACTGCTCGACCATCATAAAGCCCGCAAAGACCACAAAAATTTGCCGTCGTGCGCCCGACATGAATTGTAGCGCATAATAAAGCCAATAACGCTTTCGCAGGACCATCTTCTTTATCTGCGGATGAGGTGATTCAAACTGCGGATAGGCCAAAAGGCAAATCGTAGCGACCACGGCCGTAAAACCACCCGAAAGCCAGTAAACGATGCTGTAGGTCAGCCCAAATCGGTCCCAGCTGATTACGATCAGCAAGTAGACAACCAGCGTGGCCGCTGAACCGGCAGACAAAATCCAACCCAGTGTTTGCGGCGCTTTCTTTTTGTCGATCCACTGCAATTGCAGGGATTGGTTGACCGTCTCGTAGTAGTGAAAACCGATCGACGATAGCATGGTTACCGTCAGAATACCGCCCATTTCAGGGAATTGCGCTGTGACAGCAGTCGCAGCGCCCAGCATAATCAGCGCGACAAGTCCCAAGACCTGCTCGCGAATGAACATGATCAGAGCAATCACGCCAACTGCGAAGAAGCCTGGAATTTCGCGCACTGTATGCAGCCATCCAATGTCCGAACCGTCAAACTCTGCAACTTCGATTACAAAGTTATTCAGCAGCGCCGACCATGTCGCAAAGGCGATCGGCATCGCCATCGCCATAACAAACAATAGCGATGTGGGCCTGCGCCAAAACGGCAGCGCGTGGGCATCTTCGAGGCGAACAAATTTCATGCGTGACGATTACGCCTGTTTCCAGTGGAATGCGAGAGTGAAGAAAGCACATGCCCGTGATGTTTTGGTATTATTTGCAAGGACTGCCAAAGGCGGCTCTACTCAAGTCAGTGAGTGTCGGTTCTCGGATCGGTTTACGTTAGGATATCGTGTCTGCCGGGCGATACTGATGCGTCTTGCTGACAGTATTTTTCGCCACGCTTTCATCCGAAGGATTTGCGGCGAACTATCGCCATCAATCGACGGGCGTAGGTTTCTACAGTCAGGCAATGCCAGCATTCAGTAATATTATAGAACCCGAATTATTCCGGTCATACGATCTTTAATGATGCATCAATCGTCGCTTGCATTCTCTCGTACAAACCATCTGGCAATGCCGACCTCTTTTGGGTCGCTATTTCTACCTCTAGAAGTGGTAAAATTGGAGCCCCCGATTGGACAATCATGCCGCGATCAGATTGAGGTACTGCAATGACAGATATTATTCCAATCGCAGCACCAGACCGGATAACAGACAAGAGCGCTCTTGGGCTACTGCATTCATGCATAACAGTAAATTTACGTCCCGCTTCGTTAAGCGTTCGAAATGCAAGTTCTGCGTCAATGCTATTGGGGTGACTTATTGCAAGCGGTACGGTTACGCTAGCTGCAGGAAATGCTCCGTTTTTTGATATCCAACATGCCTTGTGCGTCGATGGGGTGGGTTTCGCAGGCCCTTGTTTCGTCAGGATAACAACGTCTAATTCATTATCACCCAAAAGTTTTTGAAGCTGCGCAGACGGCGCACAATGTAGCCGTAGCCGTATCTGGGTATATTCCATGCTTATAAGGTCGACGAGCCGGGGAACAAAGGTATCCGTGTATTCGTCGGGTACACCTAAGCGAAGTTCGACGACTTCCTCATCGTTTCGCAAGCGGGAAAGTGCTTCGGCGTGTAGCCCCAGAATTTGCTGCGCGTAAGTGGACAGAATTCTACCTTGCGGGGTTAGCTCCACTCCTCGCGTAGTGCGTTCCAGTAAGGCGCAGTTACACGTACTTTCAAGCGTTTTCATCTGTTGACTCACAGCAGCTTGCGATCGCCCCACAAGCACGGCAGCCGCACTCAGGCTACCGGTTTCTGCGATAGCAAGCAGAGAATTCATTTGGTTAATCTCAATCCGCTCTTTCATCGCCTCGGCATAAGAAAAACCTATAGCTAACGCAAGAACTTTGAATTTTTGCCGATATTCAAAGCGTACTATGATCACCCGGTACTATTTGATTGCAGTAGCTATCGAACTTCCTGTGCACCCAACAATACAAGGAAATCGCAACAATGACCCAGTCGCCAATTTGGACCTTTTTTTACGGATCGAACATCAACTTGGATGTTCTGCAGAAAGTGAATTACGAACCCACTAAAACCGAGGTTGCTGTCTTGTCCGGCTTCGATATTCAGATTGCCCCCCTCGCCAATCTCACAAGGACTGAAAGCGGCTGTGTATATGGGATAATCGCGAACGGGACACATGACGAGCTAGAGAGGCTATACGGCGATTATGTCCAAGCGGAGCTAGGTGCTACTTATCTACCAGAGGCAGTGCTTTGCACGACACTGGCCGGCGCTTATGTCCCAGCACTTTGCTACATAGCGCCGCAAATGAATCAGACACCACCTACGGACGCATATCTGAAGCGCATTGTTGACCCGGCACGGGATCTAGGATTCCCTAGTTGGTATTTGGATAAGCTCCTGTCTTTCGGTGCTTAGTGAAATCAGCGGCGTGCATTTTCCATTTATCAAACCGAATAAACACGCCGACTCTTGTGTGCAATTACAATCCATCCATGTCAGGGTAAAAGTGGACTTTGAACCGCACCTATTGGACAGTAGATCTGTTCGTACATTTGACACTCCTACGTTTCAATAACTACAACAGCTCTGCGCGTTCTCTTTTTCGGTTTCACCTGCGACTACCCACCGCAACGCCGCCCTACGCATCATTGATCCACATCAAAGACCTTTCCGACCCACCGCTTAAAACAAATCCTGCGAACAGAATTCTAGTCTCGAAGGTCACTTATGTCCTCTTCCGAAAACCAACCGCTTTATGCGCCGCGCGAACCTATTTTTCCGCGGCGGGTCAAAGGCTTTTACCGAAATCTGAAATGGTGGGTGATGGCTGTCACCTTGGGCATTTATTACCTGAC
>Ga0316189_10003595_pt1 | contig 15032 bp, 11 predicted proteins | sample LowCovwburrow_MG_FD_204930 | JGI IMG/M metagenome (GOLD analysis project Ga0316189, IMG submission 204930) | Coastal sediment microbial communities from Maine, United States - Lowes Cove worm burrow | ecosystem: Environmental > Aquatic > Marine > Coastal > Sediment | place: USA: Maine...
AGTATCCGATCACGAACTTAAGATCCTTCTGGCTCAGTCCCACAAATGCGCCGTAGATTATGCCGATGGTGGCCAAGACGGCCATAAGCTGGGCCCAGTGCTGCCAGCCTTGCGGGCAAATAAAAATTGCAACCCGCAGTACGGCGAATGCGCCGATCTTCATCAGTACCCCGGCATGCACCATGCTCACCGCGTGGGGGGCAGCCACATGGCCCACCGGCGACCAGGTGTGAAAGGGCCAGACACCGGCCAGGATGCCGAAACCGATATATAACAGGATGAAGGCAAATTTTTGCTGCCCGGGGGTGAAGGTATCCGGTCGCATTAAAACGGTCACATCAAAGGTGTTTAAACCGGATTGCACATAAAGATAGATAATCGCCGGCAATACCAGGGCACTGCCCGCCAGCAGGTAAAGGGTCAACTTCATGGCACCGTATTCTTTGCGCGTTGTACCCCAAACAACGATCAGCAGGTACATGGGAAAGAGGGATACATCATACCAGATGAATATGAAGAAAAGATCCATACTCATAAACAGTCCGAAGACTGCGGTGACCATAACAAAATAAAAGGCATAGAACTCTTTGACCCGGTAGTCCAACTCCCACATGGTTAACACGCCGGTAAAAAACACAATGCCGGTCAACAGCAACATGGGAAGGTTAAAGCCGTCGGCGGCGTTGAAATACGTGATGCCCAGGGACTCTACCCACGGGATGCTTTCAACGAACTGAAGCCCACCCTGATTCTTATCGTAAGCAAAGAACAGATAAAGTGAGAATATCAGGGTAATGCCGGAAAAGACGGCACTCACCCATTTGATCTGGGCCTTGCGTTCCCCCGGCAGAATCAGGATCACCACAAGACCCGTCACGCAACTCAGCAATATGGCTGTAAGATATGGGAAATCGGCGTATTCCATAGTTAAAACAAATGTCTAAAGTGAACTAAAGTGCCTAAATTGTGGTATTCTGCCTTTTATAATAAGGTGCTATGAGTCTTCTTGTTAAAAGAAAAAATACAGTACCAGCAGGACGATGACCACAAAGATTGCCAAGAGCCGGTACTGAATCATCCCCAGGTGCAAAAAGGAGACGAACCGGCCGCTTTCAATGGTTCCCCGGCCCAACCCGTTTACTCCCCCGTCAATTATTCTGTTATCATTTTTGGTGCACAGATTGGATATTCCTCCGTAGATGACCACATCCAGAAATCGCCGGTAAAAACGATCGATGTACCAACGCTCGGAAAACAAAGAATTTAACGGCGCAATTTTTTCAACAAACCCCACCTGCTCCGCCCCGCGGCGACCGAATTCGAGCCAGGCCAGAACCACCCCTGTGGCGGCCGAGCCCAACGCCACGAACGGCAGCCAGGCATGGTGGCCGGCTTGGGCCGGGCCTACGATTTTCAGACCCTTGAAGAATTCTGCCAGCGAACCCTGAAAAAAGCCCAGCAGCACCGTCACCGCCGCCAGGATGATCAGCGGCCAGGCCATCAACCAGTAAGTGCCTTGCTCTTGGTCGTGTCCGTGACCGGTATTCGGATCGGTTTTAAGCTCTTTTGGAAAAATAATGATAAAGATCAGCCGGAAGGCGTAATAGGCGGTTAAAAATGCGCCGAGCAGTCCGGCCGCCAGCCACACGGGATTTTTCAAATCAGCCAGAGCGGCGAGGATTACCTCTTTGCTGAAAAAACCGGAAAAAGGCGGCAACCCGGCCAGGGCCGCCACGGCAATGACCGTACAAATTGTCGGGATCTTTAACCGTCGTCCACCCTGGCGGCTGATCTCGAATACGTCGTTGCTGTCGAAGGCGTGGATGAAAACCCCGGCGCAAAGAAACAGCAACGCCTTGAATCCGGCGTGGGTGGTGAGGTGGAACATTCCGGCAAAATAGCTGCCGGCGGCCAATCCCATGATCATAAAGCCCAGCTGGCTGATGGTGGAGTACGCCCAGACCTGTTTGATATCCCGGCTTACCATGGCCATGGTGGACGCCAGCAACATACTGATGGTGCCGATGATAAGAAACACGGCCATAGCCGTAGCCGAATGACTGAAAAACGGAAACAGGCGCGCAAACAGGAAAACACCGGCCGCCACCATGGTGGCTGAGTGCAGCAGGGCGCTGACCGGCGTCGGTCCTTCCATGGCGTCCGGCAGCCAGGTCATGAGCGGAAATTGAGCGCTTTTGCCGATGATGCCCCCAAAAATCAAAAGAGACGCAAAAGTAATGAGTGCCGGTGACATCCGCACTGCCACTTGCGGGTCGTTGATCTCCAGAATACTTAAATTGCCCAGATGAATCAGCACCAGCAGCAACCCCAGAAAGAATGCCACGTCCCCAAAACGGGTCATCACAAATGCTTTTTTGCCGGCCTCAGTGGCACTGAATTTTTTATACCAGAAACCGATGAGCAGATAAGAGGAGAGACCTACCAACTCCCAGAAGATATAGAACTGAAGCATGGTGAGTGATACGGTCAAGTTCATCATGGCCCAGGCAAAAAGGGACATGAACGCGTAGTACCTTGAAAATCCGGCATCGCCGGCCATATATCCCAGGGAATACACTTGAACCAACAAACAGATGGACGCTACCACGGCGAGCATGAGCAGGCTTGTTTGATCAAGAAGAAAACCAAAGGGAACGTTGATGTCGCCGGATACCAGCCAGCGGGTCAGGTACTGGACCGGAGTTTCCAGATGCCAGCCAAAAACAAGTAAAAAAATCGCTCCAACAAGGGAGATTGCAACGGCGGCAATTGACAAACCGGCGGAAAGACGCGGATAGGCCCGGGTGAAAACCATGATCGAAATAAATGCGATAAACGGCAGCAGTGTTGTCAGCACAGTGGCCATCAGCGTTGAATCCTGGATTAAGGCATCACTCATTTTGGTTCTCGAAAATGCAGATATCGTTGATTGGTTAAGTGGTTGTAAATATGGGTTTATCCCATATTTGCAAAATAATTGAACACTTCATGTATCAACAATCGTAAAATTCTGAAATTATTACTATAATTTAACAAATCAACCATTCAACCAGTAAACTATTCAACGAGGTCTGGAATCATGAAAAAATATCTTTTCGTGACGCCAGTAAGCTCGCAGCTCCTTAAAGTGCTCCTTATTACTTAAGAAAATTATAGTCTGCTGGATCCAGCGATCCGGTTCGTCGATAGGCCCATACAATCAGCGCCAACCCTATGGAAACTTCAGCTGCGGCGATGGCAAACACAAACAGCACGATGGCCTGGCCGTCCAATTGCTGCCAGAGAAGGGACGAACCGATCAATATGACGGCAACGGCATTCAGCATGATTTCCACCCCCAATAGAATCATAACCAGGCTGCGGCGCGCCACCACACATAGGATTCCCATCAAAAAGAGTAGTCCCGCCAGTATGAGAACATGGCCAAAGGGAACAATCATAATTCACCATCAAGGGTTTCTGAGGCTGAGGGTCTTCTCGACCGCCTTCCCATTATGAGAGCGCCGGCCAGCGTTACCAGCAGCAATAAGGATACGATTTCGATGGAAAGCCAGTGATTCTCAAAAATGAACTGGCCAAACACCCTGGGTGCCGCCCGGGCTGTTTTCAAGGTAATTCGGCTGCTCGGATCGGTCGAGACGATACCCATGCCGATGGCAATGTAGACCAGCCCGAAAACCGCCAGCGGCAGCCACTGGCGCAAAGCAAATATGCGCTCGTCGCCGGAACCTGCTTTCATCATAATGACGACAAATAAAAATAAGACCATGATCGCTCCGGCATAAATAATAACCTCCAGAACAGCCAGGAATGGGGCGCCGAAAAGATAAAACAGCATGGCGCTGCCGAAAAAGGAAAAAATCAGATAAATCACCGCATGCACCAGATTGCGCCGGGTGATGGCCATTGCGGTGGTGACAAGGATCAACAATGCCAGAAGATAGAAAATAATTGAGTAGATAGTCATAGCGCTTAAAAAAAGGTTGAGCCGGTTAGCCGGTTGGGCCGGTTGGCCGGTCTGCCAGTTAGTCGGTTTAAAATATGAATCTTTCCTTTTTTATCTGATTAACGGTCTAACGGACATACGGGCTCAACGGGCTCAACGGGTTAACCGGCTCAGCCGGCTCATTGGTTCTAAGGCATATTACTTTTAATATTAACCGGTTTGTTCTCCTTATTATGCTCCCCCTTGCCGCCGATCTCGGTCACGATACCCGCATACTTGTAGAAATTGTATTCCTTATCTTTACCGCCGTGATCCACCAGGAGATCCTCTTTTTCGTAGACAAGTTTTAAAATATCCCGCTCGCAGGTTTCAAATTGCGGTGTCAACTGGATGGCCGAAGTCGGACAGGCTTCTTCGCAAAGTCCACAATAAATGCAGCGGGCAAAGTTTATCCGAAACCAGGCCGCATACCTGCGCCCGTTTTCTTTCTGGGCCGACTGCATGGATATGCAACTTACCGGACAAGCGGCCGAACAAAGATAGCAGGCCACACAACGTTCATTGCCGTCAGGGTCACGGGTTAAAATGATCCGAGCCCGGGTGCGCACCGGCAACGGCCGCTTGTATTCCGGGTATTCTTCGGTAATAGGTTTGCGAAAAAGATGCACAAATGTAGTCGCAAAACCGGCTGCCAGAGCTTTCACTGCTTCAAGTGCAGATGACATAATTTAAAATCTCAAATAAATGATTAAATCTTTCTTGCTAATAGATTCGTTAGCTTCGATATAATTGGCCCCCACAGATCCTGATGATTTAATTAATTGCTTACTGTCTTCGATGTTCGCTAAAGTATTTGGTATTTTTTTTTATGAATGCTCTGACTCTTTTTGCAAACTTCGGTGTACGATCCTCAGGGTCATATGGTTTTGAATTTGTATCTTTGGTCATTCGAATTTGTTTCGGATTTCGATATTCGGATTTCGAATTTCTAGGTTAATAGTATCGCTCCCGTTACCACAATATTGATGAGAGAAGCAGGAATCAAAACCTTCCAGCCCAGAGCCATTAGCTGATCATAGCGCAGCCGCGGCAGGGTGCCACGGATCCAGATCATCACCAAGGCGATCAGGATGATTTTTAAAAACAGCCAGACCACCGGCGGCAGCAAGGGACCACGCCAGCCGCCCAGGAAAAATACGGCCGTCAATGCGCCCAGCACCTGCATGTGCACATACTCACCTAAAAAGAAAAGCCCGAAGCGCATGCCGCTGTATTCCGTATGATAACCGGCACCCAGTTCGTTTTCGGCCTCCGGAAGATCGAATGGAATGCGTTTACTCTCTGCCATGGCACTGATGACAAAAATTAAAAATGATACCGGCGCCACCAGAATAAAGGGATAGTCGGCTTGCGCATTTACGATATCCACCAGACTGAAAGAGCGGGCCAGCATGGCAATCGGCACCAGCGACAGGCCCAACGAAAGCTCATAGCTGATCATCTGGGCCGCACCCCTGATACCGCCCAAAAGGCTGTACTTTGAATTGGAGGCCCATCCGCCCAGGGCAACGCCGTAAACTCCCAAAGAGGACAGCGCAAACACGAGGAGAAGCCCTACATTGAGATCTGTAATTACCAGGGGAATTTTTTTGCCCGCCACCATCACATCGCTGCCGAACGGAACAACAGCAAACATCAAAAGGGCGGTGAATGCCACCACTGCCGGGGCCAGCAAAAATATCATGCGGTCGGCCGCCGCCGGTACGATATCTTCCTTTACCATCATCTTAATGGCGTCGGCGATGGGCTGCAGCAAACCAAATTTTCCGGCCCTGTTGGGGCCGTAGCGGATCTGCAAGCGCGCAAGGAACTTACGCTCCACCAGCACCAGATAGGCAGCCACAAGCAACAACCCTATCAGGACGAGGCCCAGTTTGATGATCAGAAAAATTATGCCGATAATCCAATCCATAATAGAATGTTAGTTGAATGTTGTCGGTTGTTTGTTGTTATAAAAACCTTGCTGCCCCTTTTATTGAGATATATCTCCGCTCCTCAACCCAATCATGATTCGAATCTCAACGTAGGGTGGGTATTGCCCACATCACCTACGATTAAGCGGCCACTTTTTTGATTTGTTCTCGGCCGATGCGTATCATGCCGGTTTCAAAAATTTGCCAGGATATCTTCCGGTGTCGGGGAACGACTATCGCTCCCGCGGCCATGTTTTCAACTACCTTTAGTTTTGCTTCAAGACTACCGCTTTCCGTTTGAATGGAAACCGAATCGCCGTCCATTAAATCCAAGTTATGCGCCTCGCTGGTGTGCACAATGACAGCCGGTTCGGGCCCCAGCTCTCGCAGGCATGCAGAGAGGGCCGAGAGTTCTTCGGTGCCGAATGTCCAATCAACCAAAATCAGCTCCAGGCTATCGCCCTGCTCTCCGGGTTTTACAAACGGTCGAAGTTCGTCGGTGGTAAACCGAAGATCGGGTTCTGCGGCAAACTCGAGACGGATTCCGTCATCCGGTATCTCATTAATTGATTGCACATCAGCGAGCCCGGGAATATCATCGGCCAACCGCAGCCGGATGTCTGCCCGCAGCATTTCTGAGTCCGGCGGCAGCTTTTCATCTGTGAACACTGCCAGGGTCATCCAGGCAGGCTTGGGCGTTGCCCCGGGTATGCCTTGCCCATATATTCGAGGGGGATGGTCTCCGCCGCCGCTTTGGACAATCGGTCTACCGCCCTCGTACGCCCGGGGTGCGGCCTGTGCTCTGCCTTCCTGGTTGATGAAGATTCCACCGGCTTCATACAGGGTTGCCGTCGGTAAAAAGATATGGGCTTTTTGGGCGGCTTCGGAATCGATGTAATCCATGACGATCAGCAAATCGAGACTGTTGAGAGCACGCTCCAGGCGCATTCGATCTGCAAACCGGTGAAAAGGATCACATTCGGCCAATATCAGAGACTTGATGGCACCGTTTTCAATACCTTCAATTATCTGCAAAAAAGATCCCTGTCGATCCGAAAGAAGTCCGGCACCAAACGCATTGGCTCCGGGCAACTGGTAAAACAAGCCGGCCTTTTTTCCCGCTGCCTGTAACAACAATGCAAAATCCGCTGCGAGTCCGGGTACCGGATGGGGCACGATGTCGGTGCCGCATACGACTACCGGCCGTTTACTCTTTCGCAGATCATGGATCACTGCAGCGATCAGCTCGTCCTGGGGGGTGGTGCTCAAATGGTCGGCTGCGGCAGCATCATAGAATTCAGCGGCCTTTTCCCCCAGCCGTATGGCGATATCGCGATCCAGCGAGCCCTTTATGAGTGCTGATAGATGAAAACCCAAATCATCTAATGCTGCGGGCAGGTGGACAAAATCCAGCGGCATGGATACCGGCCGGGGATCCAGCACCGCCGCACCGGCACCGTTTCTTCGGGCCTGTCGCATTGCCAGCGCCAGCATGGGCGCCTCGTTGACCGGATCCACCCCCACTGCCAGAATATAGTCCGCTTTTTCCACTTCGCTCAATGGCACCGTCAACTCCGACTCCAGTCTGGCAATCGAAGTTTTAACCCGGGTTGTGAGCGCCGGGTCCATAAAAAACACAGGATTCGGCCAGCCGTTGATCCGGCAAAGATGCTCTAGCATGGACTGTGTTTCCAGGCTGCTCCGTGGCGAACCTGCGGCGGCAACCGCCGAGGGTCCCGCGTCCCGGCTGATTTGCGCCAGTTTATTTTTGGCGGCCTGCACGGCCTGGTCCCATAAAACCTCCTGGCCATCTACCTTTGCCGATCGCGGTCTGGATTCGAGATTGGCATAAAAAAACCCGTAGCGTCCACGATCGCAGATAAAGTGACCATTGACATCCTTGCTAAATCGGGCTTCCTGCCGCTTGACTTCACGATAACGGATGCTCGCAACAGTGTGGCACCCCAGGCAGCAATTGATGCACACGGAAGGACTTCGCTGGTAGTCCCAACGTCTGCCGAAAAACCGCGAAGGCTTATCCGTATAAACTCCGGTGGGACAGATATCGCTGAGGTTTCCGGTGAAAGGGCTTTCCAGGATACCTTCTTGAAAGCGTCCGAAATAGGTGTGACTGGCATTGCGCATAACCCCCAGGTCGCGGTAGCCGGTGAATTCCTGGTAGTATCTAGCGCATCGGTAACAGTGGATACAACGATTCATCTCATGCTGAACCAAAGGACCCAGGTACTGATCCGGATACGTGCGCTTGTTCCCGGGGTATCTTCTGATTCCATGTCCGCCGGAGACCGTCATGTCTTGGAGCAAACAGTGGCCACCCTCGTCGCAAACCGGGCAGTCATGGGGGTGGCTGAGCATCAGCCATTCAATGACCTGTTTGCGAAAGTCCACCGCGTCTTTGTCTGTGGTGGACACCACCATGTCGTCCTGGGCCTCGATCATGCAGCTCATCTGCACCCCTTTCAAAGGCCCCTGCAAAAATTTTACGGCACACACCCGACAAGCACCCACCGATCCCAACGCCGGATGATAGCAAAACCGGGGAATCATGATGCCGAGCTGTGCTGCGGCCTCAATCACCTTGGTTCCGGGAGCAACTTCTATTTCCTGGTCATCGATGACTATTTTGGGCATGAGTTTGTCCGCTAATTTTATTCAGCTTTTAACCTTTTCAGTTGATTGCCTTTAAATCTCGTTTCTCAAACCAAACGGAGCATTGGAATTTTGGAGTGATGGAGTATTGGATCTTTGTAAAAAGCTGATCGGTTTTGTGTTCTCAAACCCATTACTCCAATACTCCAGTACACCATAAACCTTAGATGATGCACAAAATCACAAAACCAGCTAAATTTTGAGATTTTCTCCCTTTAATGAATCACTACTTGAACGGGCATTTTTTTTGACTTATGTGCTCCGATATTTCATCTCTAAAATATTTTAGCAGGCTTTCAACCGGCGATACCGCCCCGGGGGCGAATGCACAATAAGCATTCCACAGATGCTTGCACATTTGTTCGAGCATGGGAATGTACGCTTCTTTACCTTCACCGCGTTCAATGCGCTTCAGCAGATCCAGAATGTAGGGCAGTCCTTCGCGACAGGGAGTGCACCAGCCGCAGGATTCGCGCGCGAAAAACTCAATTAAATTTACGGTGGCTGCAACCAGACAGGTTTTGTGATCGAATACCATAATGGCACCGGTGCCGAGCCGGTTGCCGATATCGCGCAATGATTGAAAATCCATTGCCACATCTAAGTGCTCTTTGGGCAAAAAGCAGGTCGAGGCCCCGCCGGGCAGACACGCTTTAAACTGCGCGCCGTCGCGCATACCACCGGCATGCTCTGCAATGATTTCACTCAATCGGATCCCCATGGGAAGTTCATAACAACCCGGCCGATTCACCTTGCCGCTGATACAAAAAACCTTCGTGCCGGCACCGGTTTCGGTTAAGGCAAGGTCTTTAAACCATTTTTCACCCTTGCGGATAATATGAGGTATACAGGCAAAGGTTTCGACATTCGAGAGCACGGTGGGCTTGCCCCACAGTCCTTTGGCCGTGGGATACGGCGGAGGCTGTTGAGGATTGGGTCGTTTTCCCATCAGTGCGTTCAGCTGAGCGGTGACCTCGCCGCAAATGTAGCGACCTGCGCTGCGATGGACGACAATGTCAAGGGAGTAATTGCTGCCCAGGATGTTTTGGCCCAGGAAACCTTGATTTTTAGCAATCGCAATTTCTCTTTCCAGAATTCCGGCCCCATTCTCGTACTCCGGCCGGATAAAAACAATGCCATTTTGCGCCGATGCCGCATAACCCGCAATGATGATGCCTTCTATAATCTGGTGCGGATCGGCATGGATCAGCACCCGGTCTTTAAAGGTACCGGGTTCCATTTCGTCGGCATTGCAAACGATATAACGTGGGAATGGCGCATCCTCGGCTATCGACATCAGCTTCATGCCGGTCGGAAACGCCGCCCCACCCCGGCCGAGTAAGCCGGCATCCATAATCGTCTGCCGGACATCTTTATAAGCGTAGTCCCTGAGCACATCAGCCAGGGCCCGGTAGCCACCGCTTTGTCGGTATTCCGCCAACGTGGCAATTCGGTCCGGTTTGCGATTTTGCAAGAGAACCTGAGGGTAATCAGTAGACATATGCTATTAAATTAGCTGCCAATAGGATGTTTTGGTCATTAGAATTTTAGAAATTAGAGAATTGTTTCGAATTTCGATATTCTGATTTCGAATTTCTCATATTTACCAATCTAATTGGAATTATCCGGACCCGTTTGCTTTTGTCCTTAGTTTTTCCAGTATGCCGTCGATCTTTTCCGTTGTCAGGTTGCCGTAAACTTTTTTATTGATCAGCATCGCAGGAGAACGATCACAATACCCGACACAGCAGACCGGCAGCAGGGTAAACAACCCATCCGGTGATGTTTCTCCGGCCTGTATTTTCAGGGTTTGACACAGATAGTTTTTTATCGATTCATAGCCGTCCATCCAGCACACCACGCTGTCACAAACATGGATGACATATTTTCCAACCGGTTCACGGTAAACAAAGGTATAAAATGTGGCAAGCTGCTCCACTTCCAGGGGCGACATTTTCAGGAGTTGCGCTGTTTCTTCTACGCCTTCGTCCGTCAGGTAGCCATAGTAGTCCTGAATTGCAAACATGACATCCACCGCCAGCTCTCTGGGATGGTCGACGTGATCAATATGCTCTATCAAAGATTGTCTGAGTTCTTTTGGTATCATAGCGTCAACATACAATCGGCCAAACGAACTTTCAATCCGAAATCCCTATTCCGAATTCCAGCTTCCACATTCCCAATTCTTTTCAGCGGTCGATATCCGGCAAAATATAGTCAAATGAACCGATAATCGCAATCAAATCGGCAATGGTTTCACCCACCGCCATTAGCGGCATCGCCTGCACGTTGGCAAATCCGGGTCCCCGAATGCGCGTGCGGTAGGAATAGCCGAGGCCGTCACTGACCACATAATATCCCTGCTCACCCCTTGGAATTTCACAGGAGGCATAGGATTCGCCAGGGGGAATCCTGGGACCACGGGTTACGTTGACAAAATGATGAATCAGGCTTTCAATATCTTCCAGCATGTCCTTGCGTTTTGGAATAACGTAACGGTAATCATCGGTGATACAGCGCCCGGCAGGCATGTTGTCAGCGGCTTGCTTGATAATCCCCAGGCTTTGGCGCATTTCTTCTACCCGCACCAGATAGCGGGCATAACAATCCCCTTCCGTAGCCGTGGGGACCTCAAAATTAAAATTCTCATAACCGCAATATGGAAATGCTTTGCGCAAATCCCATTGCAGGCCACAGGCCCTTAAATTGGGTCCGGTTACGCCCCACTCCATGGCATCTTTAAGTGTAAGCCGGCCGATTCCCTGAGTTCGCGCTTTGAAAATGGGATTTTTGCGGATTAAGGCCTCATATTCGTCAAGCCGCCGGGGAAATATCTTGACGAATTCGTCCACCGCCGCCTTCCAGCCATCCGGCAGGTCGGCGGCCACCCCGCCCAGTCTGAACCACGAAGGATGCAGCCGTCCCCCGGTGATAAGCTCCACAATATCCATTATCATCTCACGTTCGCGAAACACATAAAAATTGGGCGCCATGGCGCCGACATCATGGGCATAGGTGCCAAACCAAACCAAATGATTGCTCAGCCGGAAAAGTTCGCTGAGCATCACCCGGATTACCTGGGCACGTTCTGGTACCGTGATAGCCGCCAGGCTTTCCACCGCCATAACATAGGGAAGGTTGTTGGCGGCACCGGCCAGGTAATCGACGCGATCCGTATAGGGGATAAACTGGTGCCAGGTTTGCCGCTCGCCGATTTTTTCTACCCCCCGGTGGTGGTAGCCGATGTCCATTTTCAGGTCGGTAATTTCTTCACCATCAAGGGCCGCAATATAACGAATCAATCCATGAGTGCTGACATGATGAGGACCGATATTCAACACGAGCTTGCGTTCTTTTTGGGCCTTTTCAACAAAAACACCCGCATCCAGCGGCTGGTTTTTTTGCGCATCGGTATAGGTGTAAGGGGACATCTGAGTCGCCCGGCCCGGGTAACTCTTTCTTAGCGGATGGCCCTGCCAATCATGGGGCATGATAATACGCTGCAGGTTCGGGTGGCCTTCAAAGTTCACCCCGAACAAGTCGTAGACTTCGCGCTCATACCAGTCGGCCGAAGGCCAGATATCCGTCACACTGCGGCAGACAGGATTTTGGCCGAACAACGGCACTTTCAGGCGCAGCCGGCCGGCCGGTTCAAAAGACAAAAGATTGTAGATCAGGGTAAAATCCGGGTATGATTTGCGCTTACGCCGGGCAGACTCATCGATGACGGTCAGATCCTCCAGACGCTGAAATTTTTGCGTTGTCTCTGATTTTAGAAAACGCAAAACATCTTTTATGCGCTCTGCGGATACCTGGAGTGTGAGCATATCCGAGGTATGTGGTGTCGGTTGAACGGCCTCGGCAAAGTTTTCCTCTAGAATTTGGGCAAGGCTCTTATCGTTTTCGTTTAATTCGATTTGTCCCGCCGTTGGGGTCCACATCAGATCTGATCGGCTTTCCCGGAATTCAGTTGGAACTGCTGATGTCCCCCGGATTGCCGTGCCTTCCATGCCCGGGCCGCGCGGATCCCGCGATTTGGTTTGGCCATCCACTTGAATGGGTTTTTGAGTGCCCTGGGTGCCTCCTTCAAGGTGAACAATAGAGCGTGCAGGTTTTTCTTCAGAAGTGATTTTGTCCTGGAGCATGACCAAACCCTGCAATACCGCCTCCGGCCGCGGGGGACAGCCCGGGACATAAACATCGACCGGCAGGATTTGATCAACGCCCTGAACCACGCTGTAAACGTCGTACATGCCGCCGCAGTTAGAGCAAGAGCCCATTGAGATTACCCATCTGGGCTCTGCCATTTGTTTATATAGCCTTAACACCACCGGTGCAATTTTTTTAAAAACGGTACCGGCAATAATCAATAGATCCGCCTGGCGCGGTGAAGCGCGCAGAACCTCAGCCCCGAAGCGGGCCATATCATAACGGGGGGTGAAGGCGGTGGCTTCCTCGACAAAACAGCAGGACAGCCCGAAGAACATGGGCCACAGGCTGTATTTGCGGGACCAATTGATGACGAGATCTGCATTGTTGAGCAACCGTTCGTTTAATTGTTTTTGCCCGTCGGCCCCCACTCAAGCCCCCCTTTTTGCCAGATATAAACAAGGCCCAGAATCAACACCCCAATGAAAAACACAATCTGAACCCAACCTGCCCAGCCCAGGTTTTCCCAGGCAATGGCCCACGAAAAGATATAGGCCCCCTCCACATCGAAAATCAAAAAAAAGATGGCAACCAGATAAAAAGGGACCGGATACCACAGGCGAGCACTTCCGGTGGGAATGACACCACTTTCGTATGGTCTCGATTTTTCGGTACCTGGTTTTTTTTCACCTAACCAGGAAGCGATAAACAGCAGTACGGCAATTAGCACCGCGATCATAACGCCGTAAAGCGCCAGACTGAATATGCCGGGTTCCCAAGGCGATAAGGCCCCTGTATTCGTGACAACTTGCATAGTTCCATCCGTTAATAAGATGTGACATCCCGCAAGGTTAGGGAGGTGCTTTGTCGAATTCCATTAACCCCACTATTAGAGATAAAGAAAATTTATGCAGGAATATCTCAATTTATGCAAGGATAAAAATTGAAAGAAATCCATTTTTATGATTTTACAAGGGTTATTTTAATCGCCGCCCCGTCTGACACTGTCCTGAACTGCCCGGCATCCCCCGATACACGCCCGAAAATATTAACGGGGCTGTATGCCCGGGGTTGATCACCGGTACTGACCGGGGTTGGACCAAAAAAAATACAAAATGCCGGACCGGCCGGCCAGTATGCCAGGTCCCCAACGGCAACATCCGCTCGCGCATCCGGTTCCAATTCGAGGTGCAGTTTAACATTAAAGTAAATTTCCTCCCCCCAAACGTTCACCGAACCTTCAAACGGCAGTGCTTTCATCATCTTTCGTGCTGTTGGCGTTTCAAACAGCTCTGCCTCAATGGACAGATTTTCCACGGAGATATTGATTTTTTCCATTTTATAGAATTTCTCCTTTCCCTCGTCTGTTGTCGCTTCATGGATTAGTTATCCAAATAAAATTATTGTTTCAACCCTAAAAAGTTTTACACAAAAAAATTGACAGTGATCATTTTGAAATGCATTATATGATATATTAGGCTAAGCGGACTAACGCTGCGGGTTAAAAAAACCCAGACAGCTCGCCTGAAAAGAGTTGTGTCTTCATCTGGTTATAAATCCATTTCACTCGATGGGGTATGATGGGTATTTCAGATTTTGATAAATATTGTGAGCAGTATCCATCAGTTGAAACCTTTGACCGTGAACCGCTCAGCATGCAGACCGGAAAAATTTTCGACATAAAAAAATATGCCATCCACGATGGTCCGGGCATCCGAACCACCGTTTTTTTTAAGGGCTGTCCCCTGTCATGCCGTTGGTGCCACAACCCTGAGAGCCTGAGCAAAACGACTCAGCGCCTGTATCGTGAGGAGCGCTGCATCGGCTGTCTGGAATGTGTAGGAGCTTGTTTGAACGATGCGATTAGCGCAACTGAAAACAAACTGAAATGGGAAGCTGACAACTGCGTTTATTGTAAAACCTGTGCGCGGGTATGTCCTGCGGAGGCAGTTGAATTTATTGGGAAAACCATGTCGGTTGAAGATGTTTTGGCTGAAATTACCAAAGACACGCTATTTTATGATGAATCCAGCGGGGGAGTTACCTTTTCCGGCGGAGAGCCATTGATGCAACCGTCTTTTCTAATGGAACTTTTGAAGGCCTGCGGTGATCTGGACCTGCACCGTGCGGTTGATACCTGCGGCTACGCCGATACCCGAACCCTGCTGAGCATTGCAACCCACGTGGAGCTTTTCCTTTATGATTTAAAGCACATGGATCCTGAAAAACATTACAGATACACGGGAGTGTCCAATGAAATGATTCTGACCAACCTCAAGTGCCTGAGCCGTCAG
>Ga0316189_10003596_pt1 | contig 15029 bp, 9 predicted proteins | sample LowCovwburrow_MG_FD_204930 | JGI IMG/M metagenome (GOLD analysis project Ga0316189, IMG submission 204930) | Coastal sediment microbial communities from Maine, United States - Lowes Cove worm burrow | ecosystem: Environmental > Aquatic > Marine > Coastal > Sediment | place: USA: Maine...
GGGAACTGCGGCTGCCCGGAGCACGGGGCGGGCGGGGCGGGCCGTACCGCCCGTGTCGGTCGCCGATGTCGAGGAGGTGGTCATCACGTGACGACGCGCCTCACGCAGGTCAACGGGATCATGAACATTATCGCCGAGCGGATGGCCTCGGAGGTCTCCTGCCTGGCGACCGCGGCAGAGTTTAGCCTGCCAGACTACCAACGTCTCCTCTTCCCGATAGCGACGCTCGACGACGAGCCCCTTGAGGGAGCAGGCGAACGGGCGATCCGGGAGAATATCCAGCACCTCCACGCCCGGGTCCTCGGCGAGGACCTAGAGCTCGACGACCCGGAGCTCGACCGCACCTACCAGCTCTTCACAATGCCGTCGTAGGGGCTCCAGACGAGCTCGCCGATAGGCCCCCTGGCTAGCGCGTGGAACTCCCGGAGCTGGAGCCAGCAGGCGATGGCGTCAACGGGATCTGACTTCGGCCAGGGCACATCTATCGCGGCCTCCGAGACATGTTTGTGATGAGGGGGACTCCGCTCGACGAGCGCCTCCCGATCGCGGAGAACGTCGACCTCAAGCTCCTTGAGGCCGATTGAGCGCGAGTTGACCTCAGAGAGGTGGTGCTGCAGGGGGGCGCCGCCTCCTCTGTTGTACCCGCTCGACTGAGCGCTGCTGTTCGCTTTCCTCGATCCCGCATCGCCGATAGCGAGTCTCGCGGCGCCACTCGCTGTACCTACAGCAACGCGACATTGAGCCTGAAGGTCGACGCTGATGACGGTCGGTCAGCGCTCTACCTCGACGCGTTTCAGCCGCTCACGCGGATGGAGCAGCTCCTCCTCGCCGCCTCCTCACCGGCGCAGTCCGTTGACGTCGGCCATCGGCGGGCGCGTGTTCGTCGGGTCATGGCGCAGGCGCTCCGGGTGAGCGACGGCTGCGTCGAGGCGCTCTTGACCGAGCCTGCGATGCCGCTTCGCCTCAGCGCTCCGCTCGGTCTCGGTCTCACCCTCGATCCGACTTGAAGGTTTGTGTCGCTTGTGCGAGCGTTGGCGGGGTGGTGAGGTACAGGTGAGCACGGAGCGCTATCGGTCCTCTGACAGCACTGCGGACGGCTCGATTGCTACGCGACAGATCGAGCCCGTAAGCGCTGCGAGCGGTGCGGACGGGCCCACCCGGGTCATCGAAGAGGAGGGCGAGAGCGGCGGCGAGGCGACCCGCGTCCGCGGGCCGGTCGAGCTTCAGAGCGATCCCCACCCTCAGGTCGGAGCCGACGAGCTTCTCAAGAGCCGTCTCCTCAGCGGTACCGGCGCTCGGGTCGGTCATTTTGTCGTCGAGCGTCACCTCGACGAAGGTGGCATGGGGCTCATCTTCAGCGCCTACGATGAAGAGCTCGATCGGCCGGTCGCGCTGAAGATCCTCCGCAGTCAACAGAGCGAGGGGTCGACCGGGCGTGCCCGCCTCGTCCGCGAAGCCCAGGCCCTCGCAAAGCTCTCGCACCCAAATGTCGTCACCGTCTACGAGGTCGGCGAGTGGGAGGGGCATGTCTTTGTGGCGATGGAGCTGATCCAAGGGCGAACCCTCAGGGGGTGGCTGAGGGTCAGAGAGTGGGGCTGGCGAGATGTCGTCGGCAAGCTCATTGAGGCTGGACGCGGCCTCTGTGCGGCGCACAAGGCTGGGATTATTCACCGCGACTTCAAGCCGAGCAATGTGTTGGTCGGGAAGGACGGTCGAGTCCGCGTCCTCGACTTTGGCCTCGCCTTTGCGCCCGGGAGCTCGCCTCTCGACGCTCCGACGATGTCCGCGGGGCTGACCGGGAGCTCGTCGGTGAACACTCGCACGTCGACCTCCAACCTCCTCGGTGAGGCCCTCACGGTCGTGGGCGCGATCGCCGGAACTCCAGCCTATATGGCCCCTGAGCAATTCGTCGCGGGTGGTGAGGTTGACGCTCGCGCTGACCAGTACGCCTTTTGCCTCTCTCTCTACGAGGGCCTCTATGGTGAGCGCCCATTCAAGAGCAAGACCGTCAAGGGGCGCCTCAAGGAGCTCGCGCTCACCCCCGAGCCGCGACTCCCGAAGAAACCGCGGATCCCTGGCCACGTTCGCAAGGTCCTTCGACGCGGCCTCAGGCTCGCCCCCGACGACCGCTACGGCTCGATGGAGGAGCTCCTCCGTCATCTTGGCGACGACCCGACACGGCGACGACGCTGGTTGCTCGGGGGGGGGATCATGGGGGCTCTCCTCCTCGGCGGGGGCTACGAGCTCGCCCGCCAAGAGAGTGCGATGAATGATCCGTGCAGCGGGCTCGGTGGCGAGGTCGAGGAGATCTGGGGTCGACAACAGGAGGCTGTCGGTGCTGCGCTCTTGGGCACTGGCCAAAGCTACGCTGCGGCGACCTGGGAGCAGATCGAGCAGAGCCTCGCAGGGTATGCCTCGAGCTGGAAAGACCAGCGAGTCGAGGCCTGTCATGCCCATAAGAGCGGGGCTCATGACGCTGCCCTCTACGGGATGGCGGTCGCTTGCCTCAAGCAGCGTAGGGTCGCCTTTCAGGCGCTCCTAAGCGGACTCCTTGAGGCTGATGCGGGGACCCTCGCGGGGGCGCTCCAGGCTGTCGATGCGCTCCCCAGCATCGGCCGATGCGGTGACGTTGAGGTCCTCACGACGACGGCCCCGGAGCCGGAGGATCCTGCGATCGCCGAGGAGGTCGAGAGTCTGCGTGAGATGCTCGCCGCAGCTCGCGTTGACCTCCAGCTTCGCCGTCACGCCGAGGGCCTCGCCCTCTCCTCGAAGGTCGTCGGTCGTGCGGAGGAGCTCGCCTACCTCCCCCTCCAAGCCGATGCGTTGGCCGTCCACGGCAGGCTCCAGTCGCGCAACGGCGACTACGAGACCGCCAAGGCGACGCTCACGAAGGCGCTGTGGCGCGCCGACGTGCTCCGTGATGATGAGCGCCTCGCTGAGGTGATGGGCTCCTTGATCGGCTGCATCTCCGAGCAGCTCGGCGACTATGAGCGCGCGACCGAGATGCGCCTCCACGCTGAGGCTGTGCTCGAACGCCTCGACGAGAATTCGGCCGGCGCAGCAGCTCTCCTCACCATCCTCGGGACTGTGGAGGCGCGGAAGGGGAACGCCGGCGAGGGGGCTGAGCTCATCGAGCGTGCGGTGGCGATCCACGAGGAGCTCTATGCTCCTGACGACCGCCGAGTCGTCAATGTTCTGCTGAGCCTCGGTATCGCCTATGCAGGCAAACACGAGCTTGAAAAGGCGGAGTCGCTGGCCAGGCGCGTCCTTCGGATTCAAGAGGAGAAGCTCGGCTCTGGGCATCCTGCGCTCGCCCTGACCCTCAACAACATCGGCGCGCTCCGCGCAATGCAGCATGACGTCGAAGGGTCTCTCCCCTATTTTGAGCGGGCGTTGAAGATCAAGGAGGCGACGCTCGGGCCCGATCATCCGGAGACCGCGGGGCTGCTCGGCAATTTCGGATCGACCCTCTCGAGCATCGGCAAGCACGCAGAATCCCTCCCCTATCTTGAGCGCACCCTCGAGATCGAGGAGAAGGCGCGCGGCCCTGAGCACCCCTTCGTCGCGAATACCGCGTACAACCTCGGTGTCGCCGAGAAGGGGCTTGGCAAGCACGAAGAGGCGCAGGCCTACCTCGAGCGGGCAGTCTCCATCTACGCTCTGAAGGTAGGCCCTGAGGCCGTGGCGTCGATCCGGGCCCTCGTGCAGCTCGGGGCGGTGAAGGGCAAGCGTGGTGACCGTGAGAGCGGTCTCCGCGATCTCTACAAGGCGTATGAGCTCCAGAGCGGTAGGTCTGAGGCCGGCCCCGCAGACCTCCAGCCAGAGGTCTGCTTTTTCCTCGCCGAGCTCCTCCGAGAGTCGACAAGCGCGAAGGAGCGGGCCAAAGCGGTCGAATATGCGAAGACGGCGCTCTCTGGCTACAAGGGGCTCGGCGAGAACGTTGAGAGCGAGAGGGTCGCGATGCTCGAGCGTTGGCTCGCAAAATAGAATAGTGGGCCTGCGGCCCGCGGTCTGTCGGGGAGCCCGCCTCGGACCTGCGCTCTCTGCTCGCCGACGAAGGGCTCTGGGGCGAGGCCTCGCGAAGTGTCCAATCCTATCCTATCCAATCCTATCCAAGAAGAGATGCGCAAACGCAGCCGGTATGGGCGAGGGCAGGCGCGGGGGGCTCCCCCTCGGGCTGCCCTCGCGATAGGCTCTGCGGATGAAGCTCCGCGAGCGCTGGACTCTCGACCCTGCGATCACGTTCCTCAACCACGGATCGTTCGGCGCCTGCCCCACCCCGGTCCTCGAGGCCCAGGCGGAGCTCCGGGCAGAGCTCGAGCGTGAGCCGGTCCACTTCTTCGTCCGCACGCTCGCGCCGCGCCTCGAAGCTGCGCAGGCGAGGGTCGCCGAGTTCGTCGGCGCAGCGGCGGAGGACCTCGTCTTCGTCCGCAACGCGACCAGCGCGGTAAATGCTGTACTCCGCTCGCTCGACTTCGCCCCAGGCGACCGCCTCCTCACCACCGACCACGCCTACAACGCCTGCCGCAATGTCCTCGACTATGTCGCCGAGCGCTGCGGCGTCGCGGTCGACGTCGCCTCGATCCCCTTCCCGCTCCACAGCCCCGAGGAGGCGACGGCGGCGATCCTCGCGGCCGTCCGCCCCAAGACCCGGCTGGCGCTGCTCGACCACGTCAGCAGCCCGACGGGGCTCGTCCTGCCCATCGAGGAGATCGTCGCCGGCCTCGAGGAGCGGGGTGTCGACGCCCTCGTCGACGGCGCCCACGGGCCGGGGATGCTCGACCTCGACCTCGCCGCGCTCGGCGCCGCCTACTACACCGGCAACCTGCACAAGTGGGTCTGCGCCCCCAAAGGAGCGGCGCTCCTGCACGTCCGCCGCGATCGCCAGGCAGGCCTGCGACCGGCGTCGATCTCCCACGGCTACTCCAACCGCGCCCGCGGCCTGACCTTCCACGATGAGTTCGATTGGACCGGCACCGACGACCCGACCTCGTGGCTCTCCGTGCCTGTGGCGATCGACACGATCGCCGGGATGCTCCCCGGCGGCTGGGAAGAGGTCCGCAAGCGCTGCCGCGAGCTGGCGCTCCGGGGTCAGGCCCGCATCGCCGAGGCCCTCGAGATCCCGATCCCGGCGCCAGCGACGATGATCGGGGCCCTCGCAGCCCTGCCGCTGCCGCCTAGCCCCCACCCGCCGCCGACCTCCTCGCTCTACGTATCGCCCCTCCAGACCGCCCTCTTCGAGCGCCACCGGATCGAGGTGCCGATCGTACCGTGGCCAGGACACCCCGATCGACTGATCCGAATCTCAGCGTTTCTCTACAACACGGACGCCGACTACGAGCACCTCGCAGAGGTCCTGCCCAGGCTCCTCCGCGAGCCCGCGTAGGGGCTATCATCGTCGGCGATGTTGCCATCGTCGCCCACGTCGCTCCCCCGCTCAGCGTCCGCCTCGCTGCTCGTCGCCCTCACCAGCCTCGCGCTCGTCGCCTGCGCGGGGGACGACAGCGCGGACACGAAGGCCACCGAGGGCTACGGCGGCGTGACGACCGAGACCTCCACGGACGGGACGTCGAGCTCCAACGCGAGCTCGAGCTCGTCGACCACCAACAGCACAGACGGCTCCGAGAGCGACACGGCGACCACCGACCCCACCGCGACCGATCCCACGACGAGCACGGAGCCCACGGGGTCCACCTCCGAGTCCGAGTCTGACTCCGACTCGGAGACCGGGCCGATGCCGGTCGAGCCGACGGTCTTCCTGCCCAAGCAGGGGCTCGTGCCGGAGGAGCTCGCGGTCATCGTCAACACCGACGATCCCCTGTCGACCGCGATCGCCGACTACTACATGGAGGCCCGCGGGATCCCGGCAGAGAACCGGGTCGAGCTCTCCTTCCCCACCGGCAAGACCCTCTCGCCGGAGCTCTTCGCCCCGCTCAAGACGACGGTCGACGACGCCCTCGGGCCGGAGATCCAGGCGCTCGCGCTGACCTGGACCACCCCCTACCGGGTCGGCTGCATGTCGGTCACCTCCGCCTTCGCCCTCGGCTTTGACGACAAGTACTGCTCGACCCCCTGCAACCCGACCGCGCCGTCGGGCCTCTACGCCGCCGACGTCACCCTCCCCTACACCGAGGCCGGGATCCGCCTGGCGATGACGATCGCGGCGACCACCGAGGAGGCCGCGAAGGCGCTCATCGACCGGGGCGTCGCCGCCGATGACACGTTTCCGACGGGTGACGGCTACCTGGTGCGGACCACCGACCAGGCCCGCAGCGTCCGCTGGCCAGAGTTCATGTCGACCGTCGACGCCTGGGATCACGAGGGTGGGCTCGACCTCACCTACCTCGACAACTCCGAGGGTATGGGCTCCAACGTCGTCGCCGACGCCGAGAACATCCTCTTCTACTTCACGGGCCTCGCCATCGTCGGCGAGATCGCGAGCAATACCTACATCCCCGGGGCGGTCGCCGATCACCTGACCTCCTATGGGGGTCAGATCCCCGACAGCGGCCAGATGAGCATCATCAAATGGCTCGAGGCCGGCGCGACCGCCAGCTACGGCACCGTCGTCGAGCCCTGCAACTTTCCCCAAAAGTTCCCCGACACGACCGTCCTCCTGCCGAACTACTTCCGCGGTCAGACGATCATCGAAGCCTACTGGAAGAGCGTCGCCTGGCCCGGCGAGGGGATCTTCGTCGGCGAGCCCCTCGCCCGACCCTGGGGCGCGAGCGCGGTCGAGTGGAGCGCCGACGACATGGGCCTGACTATCACCACCACCCTCCTAGACCCGGCGAAGACCTACCAGCTGAGCGCCAGCGACAGCGAGGACGGGCCCTGGATGCCGGTGCTCGAGGGAATCGCGGTCAGCGAGCACATCCAGACCGAGATCGTCTTCGGCCCGACCGAGTCGGCGTTTTATCGGCTCGAGGCGCTCTAGCGCTAGAGCCGTCGACGCCGGCATGGGATCAGAGGGGCGGCGAGCGGTGGCGGAATGGATCCACGGATCGATGGATCGATGGATCGATGGATCGATGGATCGAGGCGTCCTCGCTGCCTGCGATGAGCGCCCCGTGGCTTCTCGGCTGCATAACCGCGGCATATGACGCATCATCGCGGGGATGTCGGACCTCCGCGCCGAGTACCAGCGCCGCCGCGCCGAGCGGAGGGCGTCCGTCGACGCGCTCATCGCCCGCAGCCACCGCTTCTCCAACCTGCGCGTGCTGATCTTCCTCGCCTTCGCCGGCTCTCTCGTCGCGGGCCTCGCCGAGCTCGGACTCGCCCTCCCCTGGTCGCTGGCACCGCTCCTCACCTTCATAGGCGTCGCGATCGCCCACGAGGGGGTCGAGCGGGCCCGGGCCCGGGCCGAGCTCGCGGTCGGCTTTTACGACCGGGCGCTGCGTCGCATGGACGGGCGTTGGCAGTCAGACGGCCCGACCGGCGAGGCGTTCGTCCCCCCGGGCCACATCTACGCCGCGGACCTCGACCTCTTCGGCGAGGCCTCCCTCTTCACCCTCCTCTCCACCGCCCGCACCCGCGGCGGCCACGGAGAGCTCGCCTCATGGCTCCTCGCGCCGGCGACCCCCGGCGAGATTCGGGCCCGACAAGCCGCCAGCACGGCGCTGCGCGGGCGCCTCGATCTCCGCGAAGACCTCGCCCTCCTCGGCGGCGACCTGGAGCTCGCGCTCGATCCTGAGCTGCTCCGCGCCTGGGCCGAGGCGCCGCCGCGCTTCGAGCTCGGATCGCTCGGCCGCCTCCGCGCCCTCGCCTGGGCCCTCGCCCTCGCGGCGACCGTCAGCGTCGTCCTCTGGCTCGGCGCCGGGCAGAGCCCCCTCTTCGTCGCCGCCGTCCTCTTCGTCGAGGCGCTCGTCGTCCGTCGCCTGGGGGCAGCGACCGAAGAGGTGACGAAGGCGGTCGAAGAGCCCCGCCGCGAGCTCGCGGTCCTCGCCCTCCTCCTCGCCCGCTTGAGCCGCGAGGACCTCGGCGAGGACCCGCGCCTGCGGGACCTCCAGCGCGGGCTCGCCAGCGATGGGGTCGTCGGCGCCGAGGCGATCGCAGCCCTGGCGAGCCTCGTCGACTGGCTCGAGTCGCGGCGCAGCGCCCTCTTCGCGCCGATCGCCTTCGCCTGGATGTGGGGCCTGCACTGCGCCCTGGCGATCGAGCGTTGGCGAGCGCGCCACGGCCGGTCGATCGCCGGCTGGCTGGCTGCGCTCAGCGAGCTCGAGGCGCTGATCTCCCTCGCGACCTACGCCGATGAACACCCCGAGGAGCCCCACCCCGAGCTCGTCGACGCCGCCGCAGGCCCGCTCCTCGAAGGCGACGACCTCCGCCACCCGCTCCTGCCGGAGTGTGTCGCCAACTCGGTGAAGCTCGGCTCGCCGCTGCGGGTGCTGATGATCAGCGGCTCGAACATGTCGGGCAAGAGCACGCTGCTGCGGACCGTCGGCATCAACGTCGTCCTCGCCCTCGCCGGCGCGACCGTCCGGGCGAACAGGCTGCGGGTCTCGCCGCTCGCCCTCGGCGCGACGCTCCGGGTCGAGGACTCCCTGCGCGAGGCGAGCTCGCGCTTCTACGCCGAGCTCACCCGCCTGCGCCGGCTGATGGACAGGGCCGAGGAGGGCGAACCGCCGCTCCTCTTCCTCCTCGACGAGATCTTCCACGGGACCAACTCCCATGACCGGAAGATCGGCGCCGAGGCGCTGATCCGGGCGCTCGTCGACCAGGGCGCGCTCGGCCTCGTCACGACCCACGACCTCGCCCTCGCCGAGTCGATCACCGACCTCGGGAAGCGAGCGGTCAACGTCCACTTCCAAGACGAGGTCGAGGGCGAGAGCGGACGCCTCCGCTTCGACTACCGGATGCGCCCCGGGATCGTCCGCCGCAGCAACGCCCTCGAGCTGATGCGGGCGGTCGGCATCAAGGTCTGAGGAGTCGCGCCGCATCGCGATTCGTGCCCCGACCAGCCCGCCTGGAGGCCCTACTCGCGGCCCTACCAGCCTACCGAGAGCCCCTCCCCCACTGGTGCCCCTACCAGCCCGCCTGGAGGCCCTACTCGTGCCCGACCAGCCCTGAAGGCCCTACCCTAGCCCGACCAGTCCGCCTGGAGGCCCCCCCCGACCCGTCCGCCAACGTTGACATCCCTGCGCCGCCGACGGTACGCGGGGTGTCATGAGTGAAGGTCGCGGCCAGTGGGGATCCCGGTTGAGCTTTGTCCTGGCCGCAGCCGGCTCGGCGGTCGGCCTCGGCAACCTCTGGAAGTTCCCCTACATCACCGGGATGAACGGCGGCGGCGCCTTCGTCCTGATCTACCTCGTCTGCATCCTCCTGATCGGTCTGCCGATCATGATAGGCGAGGTCCTCCTCGGGCGGATGTCCCAGTCCTCAGTCGTCGGCACCTTCTCCAAGCTCAGCGGCGGCAAGCCGACCCCCTGGGCCGGCGTCGGCTGGCTCGGCGTCGCCACCGGCGTCGTCATCCTCTCCTACTACAGCATCGTCGCCGGCTGGTCGCTCCACTATGTCTGGCTCGCGCTCAGCGGCGGCCTCTCGCTAGACCAGCCTGAGGCCTTCGGCGAGCTCTTTAACGCGACCTACACAGACCCTGGGATCAACCTCCGCTACCACACGATCTTCATGGGCCTGACCGCTCTTATCGTGCTCGGCGGGATCCAGGGCGGGGTCGAGCGCGCGGCCCGAGTGCTGATGCCGGTGCTCCTCCTGATGATGGCCGGGCTCCTCGCCTACTCGACCACGCTCGAGGGCTTCGGCCGCGCCGTCGACTTCGTCTTTGGCTTCCACGTCGAGTCGATCACCGGCGAGGCGGTCCTCGAGGCCCTCGGCCACTCCTTCTTCACCCTCAGCCTCGGCATGGGGGCGATGCTGACCTACGGCTCCTACCTCTCGCGCAGGGATGACGTGCTCGCGGTGTCGCTGGCGACGACCGCCCTCGACACCTTGGTCGCGCTGATGGCCTGCTTGGTCCTCTTCCCGATCACCTTCAGCGCCGGCATGGAGGCCGCGGACGGCCCCGGGCTCGTCTTCATCAACATGCCGCTGGCCTTCTCCGCCCTCCCCGGCGGCCAGCTCTGGTCCGTCGCCTTCTTCATCCTCCTCTTCTTCGCCGCCCTATCCTCAGGGATCTCGCTCCTCGAGGTCGCCGCCGCCTACTTTGTCGATGAGCGCGGCTGGAGCCGGCGCAAGGCTGTCCTCCTGACCGCCAGCCTGATCTTCGCCCTCGGCGTCCCGTCGGCCCTCAGCGGCAGCGACAACATGGTCTTTGGATCGGGGATCCACTGGATCGGCGAGCGCAACTGGTTTGACACCTTCGACTACCTCGCGAGCAACTGGATGCTGCCGCTCGGCGGCCTCGGGATCGCCGGCTTCGCCGCCTGGCGCCTCGGCGGCGAGGCCCGCGAGGCCTCCTTCCGAGCGGGCTCGCGGATAGGCTCACTCCCCGGGGTCTACCTCGCCTGGCTGCAACTCCTGCGCTACGCCGTGCCCCTCGCGATCGTCATCGTCATGCTCCACGCCCTCGGCGTCATCTAGGGCGTCGCGGCCCCAGCGAGCGACGGGACCTCGGAGCTTGCCGGCTCACCAGGGCTGAGAGCGAGCTGCTACGATCCCACCGATGTTGCCCGAGACCCCCTGGCTCCTCCTCGCCCTTGGAGCGCTCAGCGGGCTCCTGACGAGCAACGCTCTGCGGCCGCGACGAGACGCCCTGCTCCTGGTCCCGAGCTTCTTCGCCGCCTGGCTAACGACCGAGCTGCCGCTCCACCTGCTCCTGGGCGAGCTCTTCCTCGCCCTCGTCCTCATCGCCAACGGCGGTCTCTCAGCCCTGCCGGGGATCGTCGGCATGGGCCTCCTCCTGCTCACATGGGCAGGCCTGCTCTACATCTACCGGGCGGGGCATCGCACCGATCAAGCGATCCGTGCCGCCCTCGACGACGTCGGCCTCGACCTCGGCCCACCCCTCCTGCGCTACCCCAGGAGCCACCTCATCGTCCCGCCGCTGATGTTCTGGCGCCGCGACGTCGAGGTCCTCCACAACGTCCCCTTCGCCGAGATCGACGGCACCCCGCTCAACCTCGACATCTACAGGCCGCGCGCCTCGGACAAGCCCTCCCCGAAGAGACGACCGGCGATCGTCCAGGTCCACGGCGGCGCCTGGTTCATCGGCTTCAAGCAGTACCAGGGGATCCCTCTGCTCACCCACATGGCCGCGAACGGCTGGGTCGGCTTCAACGTCGACTATCGCCTGAGCCCGCGCGCGACCTTTCCCGACCAGCTCGTCGACCTCAAGCGCGCCCTCGCCTGGATCCGCGAGCACGCCGATGAGCTCGGCGTCGACCCGGACTTCATCGTCGTCACCGGCGGATCCGCGGGCGGACACCTGACCGCGCTCATGGGCCTGACCGCCGGCGACCCCGAGTATCAGCCGGGCTTTGAGCGCGCCGACACCTCGGTCCAGGCGGCGATCGTCTTCTACGGGGTCTACGACATCGCCAACAGCCTCGGCACCAAACCTCCGAGCTACCTCCGCCTGATCGAGCGGGTGTTGATGAAGAAGCGCATCGCCGACGATCCCGAGGCCTTCCGCCGAGCCTCGCCGATCGATCGCATCCGCCCTGACGCCCCGCCCTTCTTCGTCATCCATGGGACCCGAGACAACCTCGCGACGGTCCGCGATGCCCGGACCTTCGTCGAGCGCATGCGTAGCCGCTCCAAAGACCATGTTCTCTACGCCGAGCTGCCGGGGGCTGCCCACGCCTTCGACATCTTCCCGTCGATGCGGACAGTCGCGGTGATCGAGGTGGTCGAGCGCTTCCTCGAGCGACTCCACCGAGCCCACCTCCAGGGACCCCGAGCCCGACGACCCCGCGAGAGCTAGCCGCCTGCGGCCCAGGATCCGCCGAGAAGACGTCCTCCATCTGAACAGACGTAGCCCCTGTGGCTATTGTCTACACTCGCGGATTCTCCAGCTGAGCTGATGCGCCATCGAAGGCAAGAACGCGCATCTGAAGTCCCCTACAAGCGCAGCCAGATGAACGCAAACGAGGACACAGGCGGGCGATGCGCCAATTTCTATCGCTGTGCACGCTCAATTCTCCTCGAAGGATCGCCCAGAATCGCGTCAGATCGGCTCTAGAAGCGCGAGAGCAGTGTTCTTGAGATTGGCCCCGGGTCAAAAGGCTACCGGTGCCCCAATTTGCCACGGCCGACGCCAATTCTGGCACGCTCTCTAACCTCCTGTGATCATACAATTCCCAGATTGGGGGCGGTCCCCCCCCGTCATCTGCGTAACTGGATCGCTTCGTGCAAGCGTAGCTAGGCATGAGCACGACAGTTTCGGATTCACTTGCGGTCTCCTCGGACCTCGGCCCGTCCACCTGGTTCCCCGAGGCGCACGCCCACGCGCCCGCTCCGACGCAGAGCGTCCCGGCTCGCCCCCGTGCTCCTCGCGCCATCGCGGCGATCAGCGACCTCATCCACAGCTACCACCGCCCGGCCTACATGGCTGACGAGCGTGGCGAGGTTATCTGCATGAACGCTGCCGCCGGTCGTCTCCTCGACGAGGAGACCGAGAAGCGCGTCGAGCTCCAGACCTCCGCCACGGTTCAGATCGGCGACCGCGTCTTCAAGCTCTTCGTGCCGCCGCCCGAGGAGAACGAGGGCGACGAGGAGCTCACCGAGACCCACCTCCCGCCGCGCCTCGCCCGGATCGCCCGCCTTGTTGTCTCTGGTTGTACCGACAAGCAGATCGCCACCCGCACTGGCCTCTCGTTCAGCACGGTGAGGACCTACGTCCGCCAGATCTACCGCCGCGTCGGCGTTCACAACCGCGTCGAGCTGGTCCACCGCACCAACGCTGGCGCCGTCCTCCTCTAGTCCCCTGCGAGCACCCCAAGACGGACCACCACCCCGACTTTGAGGCCCGAACGCCCAACGGCGTCGGGCCTTGCGTCGTTCTCGGGCCGGAGCTTCCGAGCCAGGCGGCGCCGCCCTCCTCGAATTCCCTGCGAGCAACCCCGAAGGGACCGCCCGACTTCAGGTCCTACGTCGTCCTCGGGCCGGAGCTTCCGAGCCAGCCGCGGAGAAGCGCAGGCAAGCGGGCGCCGAGCTCCGAACGGGCGAACGAGTCGGCGCTCCCCGAGACCCAGGCCCGCTCCTCGCCGACGCAAAGCACCGGCATGGCTGAACAATCAGGTTGTGTCGGATCGCCCCGACCGCCCTGGACCTCGATGATCTGGGCGACGTAGGATCCCTCCGATCCAGTACCAGCCTCGGCCTCTGCCGCGACCTCGACCTCGACGCGCTGGGCGTGGACGATCGGCGCGAGCTCGCCGACGAGGGCATGCCCGCCCATGATCTGTACGCGGGGCCAGACAGAGCCCAGAGGATCCGCTCCCCCTCGCCACAGCTCGAGGATCTCGATCGCCCGGGTCAGCGAAGCTGCAGGCGGTTGGATCAAGCCGCCGAGGAGGGCCGCGTCGATCCGAGCGGCGACCTCGCCAAAGGCGGGAAAGCCGTAGGATCCAGCGCTACCCCGAAGGCGATGGGAGATCCGCCGCGCCGCCTCAACGCTCTCCGGATCGGCGCCCCCCTGGAGCACGGCCGCCGCGGAGATGACCATGCTCGCCGCCTTCTCCCCCAGAGAGGCCGCGTAGCGAGCCCGGACCACCGCCAACATGTCCCCCTCGGGCGGCTTTGAGCGCTCGCCTGCCCGCAGCTCGCAGAGCCAAGCGCTGAGCGCTGAGCGCTCAGCCGGGACCCGCACGACAAACCCCGCGGGCGGCTCCCCCTCGCCGCCGAGCAAGACCGGCATCGCCCCGGCGACGACCGCCGCCGCGAGCAGGAGGCGTTGACCGTCCTCGGCGAAGCCGGCGTCGACGACCAGCGCAGTCGGCTGGAGAACCTCGGTGAGGACCCGCCCCTCGAACAGCGTCGGCGTGGCGAGCAAGCGCAGCCCGCCGCGCAGCGCGGCTCCGGCAGCGCCGACGGCGAGACCGAGGAGCTTCAACGCGGGGCTCACTACGATCACCGATGGGCGCACATTCTCACGCTATCAGAGCCGTCAACCCAACGTCGACGCCCTCGCCTGCCGAAGGGTCAGACCGGCGGACCTACTCGTCCACGAGCGCCTGGAGGAGCAGATCCGGAAGCTCCAGAGGCGGAAAAGGTTTGCAGATCACCCCTCTAGCGCCGAGCTGACGATAGCGGAGCACGTCCTCGAGCTCCGCCTCTGCGGTCAGGAAGACCACGGGAATCGCCGCAGTTCTCGGCTCCTCGCGGAGCGCCGCCAGGGTCTCCGGCCCGCCCCAACCTGGCATCTGCACATCGAGCAGGATCGCGTCCGGGAGCTCACGGAGCGCCACCTCGAGGGCCTCACGCCCGTCGGCGACGGCCCACACCTGCCACTTGCGCCGCCGAAGGCTGAGCTGTCCGAGCATCCGAACATCATCATCATCGTCGACCAGGAGCACTTTCATCGGACCACGACACTAGCACCCCTTGGTCGACGTGATCGCACCCCTGCGCGGAGCCGAAGGGGCGGGTCAACCTCTTCGACGCCAGGCGCTCATCCCCCCTCCGGGGCGACCCCCGAGCCATCGACGGGGCGCGCCAAACCGCCCTGCGGACGAATAAATTTGACACAATGACCAAAACAGATAATTTGTTCATCAACGGTTTCTGAGGCCATTAGAAGGTTTCATGGCCCCTTTCTTCCTGAGGAGGGGGGCGACACGAGGGCGCTCGCTCGGCCGAAGACCAACCGAGGATCCAGCGAACGATCGACAGCCACGACAGACGGAGTCCGAGAGCAGACGAGATGCTCGAGACGGCCCCGTCGGGGGCACACAGCCCCAGCACACGAGCCCAGCACGAGGCACACCATGGACACCGCGACGATTCCACGCTCAGCGATGAATAGGCCGCTCAACCTCCGCTCAAAGCGGTTTTCGGCCGACAAGTACGCCCACTACGCCTACCTCCGGGAGCACGATCCAGTCCACCGCGGGAGGATCCTGCCGATGATG
>Ga0316189_10003597_pt1 | contig 15029 bp, 13 predicted proteins | sample LowCovwburrow_MG_FD_204930 | JGI IMG/M metagenome (GOLD analysis project Ga0316189, IMG submission 204930) | Coastal sediment microbial communities from Maine, United States - Lowes Cove worm burrow | ecosystem: Environmental > Aquatic > Marine > Coastal > Sediment | place: USA: Maine...
TAGGCACACAAACTGGGCTCACGCCTCTGGCATTAGTAGCAGCTCTAACGGTGTTCCCCCTGGGCGTCAACGGCCAAGACACTCCTGCCATTCCCCGAACCGAGCATGGCTTGCCCGACTTCCAGGGCTATTGGAACAATTCCAGCCAAACCCCTATTGAACGCCCCGCGAGTCTTGGCGATAAACGCAGCTACACATTAGAGGAAGCCCTGGCATTAGAGTCTTCTGCACAGCAATCGGATTTGCAGAAAGCAGACCCTCTGGACCCGAATCGCGCACCTCCCGCAGATGGCGGCGTGATCATGTTTCAAGCCGATGAGAACTTCGCCAATACCCGCATCAATATCACGCAGATCAATGGCGAGTATCGTACTTCATTGATTGTCGAGCCCACTGACGGTCGCTATCCCTATGTTGAGAATGGCGCCAACAAAGATGTATTCGGTGAATGGCGAGCCGCAGGTCTGGGCGCCTACGATGGCCCGGAGATCCGTAACCAGATGGAACGCTGCCTCCACGTTGGCTCACAAATGCCACCGATGATGGCCTGGACCTATAATGCCAACTACCAAATCGTGCAAACCGAAGACTATTTTATGCTCATGTCCGAGATGGCTCATGATGCACGCATCATACCGATCGGTATCGAGCGCCCTAAAATCGAATTCGCAAAATGGTTTGGAAATTCAATAGGGCATTGGGAAGGAGATACACTGGTGGTTCACACGACTGGATTTCATCCTCAGCAATCGAACTTTTTTATGAAATCATCTGATCAGTTTGAGGTAACAGAGTATTTCGAATTGCTGTCCGATGGTGAAATTTATTATCGTTATACCGTAACCGACCCAGTGATCTATACCCAGCCGTTAACGCTGGAGATGCAGTTGCTGCGTAAGACCGATGGCGAGCAGATCTACGAGTTCGCCTGCCACGAAGGTAACTACAGCTTGCCGAGCATATTGGCCGGGGCGCGTCGTACAGAAGCAGATGCAAGAGCAGCGATGGACGCGAATTAAATCGGCAGCTTCTATTCTCGAAAATTACCTAAGGCTTACTCTTCGGTATATCTAACTTCGAGCCGCTTCAAGACAAAAATTGAGATCACTACAGTAAGCGCACTTAAGCCGAACATGCCGACGATCGATACCCAAAGAGGCGGCGGTGCCACGATCACAGCAAGCGGACCTTCATCCATAGGAATGGGCAAAAGCCCCTTTATGTAATAAATAATACTGAACACTTTCAGTGCTGGCGGCAGGATGAAGTGCAGCATCTCCCAGCCTGCAACTACTATGATGGGTATCAAGGGATTCCGAAACAACAAACCTGTGGTCATAAAAACCGCGCCATAGCCCATCGAGCCGAGAACGACGATGCCTAGATACAGGCCTAGCTGCTGCACCACTATCCCATTGCTTAAGTCAGTTATGAACTGCTCAATTCCAAAGGGCACATAGAGCAGCAAGAAACTTATCACCGTGCAGAGCCCGAATAGAACTATAGCAGCGGCAAGTCCTGCTATATATTTTCCGATGACCAGCACTTCTCTGCGCACTGGCGTGAGCAAGTAGTAGTGAATACTCCTATCTAGCATCTCTCCTCTAAACAGCGCGGTAAAAATCGCCGCATTACCCAGAAATAACACTGTCCCTATAATTAGAGCGGAAAAGATATAACCAAATATTCGTTGGGCGTTCTCAATGCTTGCAAATGCATTTGAGCCATCCCGCGTTTCATCGAATGCCACAGCAGTCATCAATATGATCGGCATAGAGATGAGCGCGTAGCAGCTGAAGGCTCGCCTGGAAAACATCGCCTTGCCCAACTCTATGCGAAAAATAGCCATCAGCTGCCGTCGCCATACCGGCAAGCCAGGAACTAATTGTGGAATCTCTATAGTATCCGCAGACAAATCGGATGCGCTCATGTTGCCACCTGCGTTTCGACGATCAAATGCTGATAGATAGCTTCGATAGTTTCATCGGCCGGACCCATCGATTCGATGGTCCAACCCTTATCGACAACATGGCTGTTAAATGCCAGAAAGAAGGCGTCTGCATTGGTGGACCGAATGAAGAGGCCTTCACCATCGTAGTGCATCTGTGCCTCTACCACGTGATCAAACTCAAATACTTGTGCGGCGATAGCAGCTGCTTGGGAGCTGCGGATAAATATCTTCATCGGCTCGCCTGTTTCACTTTGTATATTTGTAAGATCCCCCTCCGCAACCAGATAGCCGCTGTTTAACAGCACCACACGATCCGATATCAGGTCTACTTCATGCAAAATCTGACTGGAAATTAGAACAATCTTTCCGGAATCCGCAAAGCTACGAAACAATTCGATCACCTGCGCCCGCGCCATCGGGTCTAGCCCGTTCAAGGGTTCATCGAGAATCAGCACATCCGGTTGATGACAGATTGCCTGCGCAAGCTTGATACGTTGCCGCATGCCTTTACTGTAAGAGTCTACCGATCGCTTCGCGGCTTCGGTCAAGCTCACTTGCTCCAAGGTCTGGTTGGTCAGCTTCTTTGCAGTCGCTCGCTCAAAGCCGTGAATTAGCAAGGTATTGCATATAAAGTCATAACCATTGATGCCGGCGGGAAACGAATCGTACTGAGTACAATAACCTAGTTGCCCGAAGAACTTTTCCGTCTGCGACGGACTCACACCCAGCACGCTTAACTGACCACGGGTCGGAGTTATAAGCCCAGCGATAACATTCATTAGGGTTGATTTTCCCGCGCCGTTCGGCCCAACCAATCCCGTTATGCCAGGTTCGATCTCCAACCCGATCCGATTCACACCTAAGACGTCACCGTAGAACTTCGACAAGTCATGCAATACGATATTCTTGTCGCCTGCCTCGCTGTCCCTATCTACCGCCTGCGCCTTATTCATGAGACAACCTGAAACGCGCGTATACGTCGAGTAAGTACAAACAAGCTAATCGCCGACAATAGGGAAAACTGCAGGAATGCGTAACCGGGCTGCATGTCAGCCATCCAATCAAGCATATTGCTATCCGCTTGGTAGAGCTCTCGCATAATGACTTCAATGCCGGCATAGACATTAATCATGTGGCCTCCCCAGCCTCCGAATATTTCTATTACCACACCGCCAAAAACCGAGCTAAAGAACAAAATACCGAAGAAGGCCAATCTGGCGACGGCCTTCCATTCCACCCACGCCGACACAGCGAACGACAGTAAGGATAGACTCACTATCCAAATCAATGATGTCGCAACTGACGCGACAATGAGCTGCAGGTTGTCCCACAACCATCCATCTCCGGCAAGATAACCCTGCCAGAAGAAAAGTGGTAGCGCTGGTACCCAGCTGATCAGCGAACCCAGAAACAGCAGCACCAACAGTTTGCCAAAAATGTAGCTAGCCTTACTGACGGGCCTCGAAAGAAAGAGCGGCATAGCGTTATTGCGTATGTCTGGGGAAATCATCACTGGACCAATCACCATAATCATCACGAAGAGCATGAAGTTCTGCGGATACTGCATAGCCAGGAGAAAGAAGCCGCCGTCGATTTCCGTTAGCTCCTCTATATCCACTTCCATTTGCACAAGCAAATCCAGGTTATAGAAGACATAGATAACGCACATCAGGATAACGGGCAAAAGAAAACAAACCGCAAAAAATGCCGAGAACAGTCGCGACTGAAACACATCGGCTAAGGCATAGCGAAAAATGACAAACGTCCTATCCAACGGTTTCGTTAGCGGGCCACTGTAACCTTGATACGCTTTCTGAAATATCGCCATCTAGTCTTCGTCCATTGCCCGCAGAAAAATATCTTCCAACGAGTCTCGCTTGTAATCTAGGTTGCGAATTTGCACCGAGAGACTCTCTGCCAGTGCGTACAGATGTTGAATCTCCACTCCCTGGGGGATAATTGCCTTTATGCGGCGCCGGTTGGGAAGAGCGACATCACAGCCTAACTTTCTTAAGCCTGCAACGAAGCCTTCTTCGTTGCCACGAATTTGAATTAATAGGAATTGCCTATTACTGCGCCGCTCTTCTTCCAGATTACAGTACTTCGCAACCTTGCCACCCTTGAGAACGAGCACTTCATCGCAGCAGGCTTCAATATCCTGTAACAAGTGTGATGCGATAATGATTTTAGTGTCACCGGAATCGCGAATCTCGCGAATCAATTGCAACATGCGCGCCCGAGCAGGCGGGTCGAGTCCATTGGTGGGTTCGTCGAGAAACAGTATCCGCGGGCCATGTACGATAGCTTGCGCTAACTTAACTAGCTGCTTCATGCCTAGCGAGAACGATTCGACGTTGCGGTATCTGGCCTCGCCGAGACCAACATAAAAGAAGACTTCATGCGCCCTCTCTAGCGCTACCTTCGAGCTGAGCCCTGACAGCTCCGCCATCAAGCGCACGAAACGAACACCACTCATACCCGCGATAAACGAATCGCGCTCTGGCATATAGCCTACTAAGCCTCTTACGAAGTGCTTGTCCTTGCTTAAGTCGTGGCCGAGTATCGAAGCTCGACCGGTGGTTTTACGATTGAATCCAAGCAGGGTGTTGAGAAGAGTCGTCTTGCCTGCGCCGTTGGGGCCTAGCAGCCCTATGCAGTTGCCATGCATTTGTGCCGTTAGATTATCAAGGATCGGCCTATCAAACGTAACAGATAGCCGATCTAACTCGAGCACCGGAACACTTTTATTGAAAGACTCCTGAGTCGCTTTATTATCGGCAGCTTGCGATCCAGGCGCATCAATCGGCGCCTGTGAGTGATGCGTCTTCCCGTCTTCAGACGAAGCCTCTGCTGACAAGCTATCACTGCTGATTGTGTCCGCTGTCAAAAAACAATCCTTTCTAGTCTTTCGATTTCCGCTATAACAGCCCTGACTTACTACTCGCCAGTAGCCGCAATCCTACTGCACGCTATCCTGCTCAGACATCGATTCGAACAGAGGTTGCAATGCCACCAGCTGACTCATGATCTGCAGAGGCATCTGTGAGCTTCCACTATAAGCGAAATGCAGCTTGTCTGGCAGCGCTAGAATACTGCCCATAGATGGACTGGCATCTTGGCCCAAGGCAGTAACCGCTTCCTGCTGCTCGTCGGTAAGGTTCGACGGCAGATTCTGCGTGATATCCCCTAGCAACTGACCAAGACGACTGAAATAGATTGCAGAGAAATCTAAGTAGCCGTCTCGTGATAAGAGGTCTCGAAATTCGCTGTCAGTCTGCAAACCCGAGCCGGACTCGTAGAAGCCGATGGCACGATCTATCAATGCGCCATCGGGAGCGGCGATCATATAGCCGTCGACGAAAGCATAGTTGAAGGACGCGCTGTCCCACTCACCAACGGCAATGGATTTGTCAACCGTTAGCATGATCTCATAGCCGCTGTAGCCACCTACATCTGCAACTGCAAATTCGATGGTGGCACCAACGGCATTCACGGCAGAATGCGCATTGAAGCTCGCTATCGACAACTCTATGCTTTCTTGTAGGAGTGTTGCGTCATAGGCTTCGATGACCGCCTTCCAAGCAGGCGTCGGAAGAGCCGGGCCATCCAATCCAATCGCTACTTCGCCGCCGAGTACCGAGACCACGCTGTAGAACAACTCGAGTTCTGCCGTCGCTTCGATACCATTCGGTAATTCTATCTCCCCAATGTCGTCCAATATTGAGATAGGCTCTTTTAGCAGCATCGCCGCAGCAAATGTTGTATCGGCTGAGAAGAATTCTAGCGAACCCATCGATGCCGGCGTAGCCAACCAGGACATGGCCCCTTGCGTCTCGCCGTCGAAATACATATCCGCTGTAATAGTTGTCTCGCCGTCCACCAATTGATGTTGTGCAACTAGATACTCGGCGTTAGCCAGACCCGACTCCTGCAATTCTTCTGAGGGGGAATCCAGTGGTGAAACTAAATGCTGTACATCCACAGCACCGAGAATCTGAGTTCCTAAGTCATAGGAAGTCTGCAACATCCCGTGCATTTCGGTACCTACGAAGGCGCTTTCACCATGCTCAACTACGGTCTGCATTTCTAACATGGTAGCTGCGTCGACAGTGGCTACGAGAATATCCTCATACAACCAGATCGAAAGCTGCCCATCGAACGCTTCGCTAGCGTCATTGATCAATGCGATATCCAATTCTTCATCGTGGCCTTCAGCAGCCAATACCTCACGCAGTAGTTGTAGCTGTTGATCGAAATTCGCGGCGAACGCATCGGCATCAACCTCGGACAGTACTATGGGCACGGAGACTGGCTCGCCATCGATCGTCTTCATGGTAATAGCGAAGACTGTTTCCTCTCCTAGTGTATAGCCAATCTCTCGAACCCAGGCCATCATCTCATCCAGATGCTGCCCTTGTGTTGTGGCTTCAAGTTCTGCCCAAGTCTCGGCAAGATACTCACTCGTTTGAGCGCGAGCACGCACAACATCGTAAACCTCGGCAACTTTCTCGGGTGCATTCGGCACAGCAATGTAGATAGCCGTGTCTGCAGGTGCAAGATTCAACAATCTTGTTGAATAGCGTGGCTGCGATTCCATGATCGCTTCTAGGTCTTGCTGCAAGGCGGCCACTTCCCCCAGCATTGCAACGTATTCATCCGCATCACGACTCCATGAAATTTCGTCCTCAACGTTCAATGTCAGGAAGTCCATGCGCGAGGCCATCGCTTTGCCTGGAGTAAGAGCCGTGGTATTGCCTTGCAGCAATACATTCACCTCACCTTCTACAACCGATACACGGGAGCCCTTCGCACCATGAGCGACCTCGAAGATAGTGCCTGTTACTGAGACCATGAATTCATTGGTGAACACATCCAGAGTGCCTGAGCCTTGAGGCGATGCAGCAACTAAGATGCGACCACGGGAAACGTCGATACGATTACCAGATCCGCGACGAGTCATGCTGATCTCTGAGCGTTCATCAACTTCGATTTGTGAACCATCGTCGAGTGTAATTATCGCAGTGCTACCGCTGGCTGAGCGAAGGCGTTGCTGCCCGTCTACCCAGGTACCAACTGCTAGTTTTTCCAAACTACCATCTACTATCTGGTAGAGCTGCCCATCGATCTCGTCGATTTGTGCTACTCGAGTCTGATCCAGTGACGGCAGATCCGGCACGGCAATAATCATCGAAACGGCAATAACTGCGACAGCTGCTGCCGCGGCCAACCAACGATAAACGGGTGTCTTGCTATGACCATCGTCTGCAGATGCTTTCACAGAACCATCTGCTTGCTGGCGTGCTTCATTCAATGCACGACGCAGAGGAACAGAACTTCGCGTCTCCTCCTCAAAGAGAAGTGTCTGTGACTCACCCAACTGATTTGCCAGATAGGCCGGAATAGCAGCAACATAGTCATCAATGGAGTTCCAGTTCTCTATAGATTCACTATCGCTGCCAACAACAGCCTGTGGCCCACGCTGCGTGGAGATTGCTGCACGGACGCGGTCCCCAGCAGCTTTTATTTCAGCAGCGGATGGCACATCGACTTGAATTGACTCGATGGCATCATTGATGCCTGTATTGATGGAATTGTCGATGGAATTGCGATCTTTCATGGGTTTTCCCCTTCGAGTTCACCTAGAATTTCTTGTAGTTGGGTGCGCGCCTTGTGGTAGATAACTGCCACATTGTTGCTGCTTATTTCAAGTACGACAGCGATCTGTGCATTGCTAAAACCTTCAAATACTCGCAGCGCGAATACTTCGGCTGATCGCTGATCTAAAGATTGCATTGCCCTGCGTAAATGGAGACGTTGTTCGGCTTGTCGAGTTTCGCTCTCGGCCGCGCCCAGCGTGGAGGGGAAAATCTGCTCATCAAGGCTCTCTGTCTTGGCTCGGCTTCGAGACCGCAATAGATCGAGACTGCCATTGATTGCTGCCCGGCAAAGATAGGCAGACGAGCTGTCGCGATAATCAGGCTGTTCGCGACGCTTCAACAAGCGCAAGAAGACAGCTTGCAACACGTCTTCAGCATCCTGAATATTGCCTGTAACCCGGTAAGCGGCTAGAAACACCTTCTTATGATGGGCGTTGAATAGCTCATCAAAAGTGGATGCGTGCCCGACTTCAGCGGATTGAGACTCGTTTATCAATGTAATGGCATGTTCCCCCATATTATAGATAGACGTTCGGGGAGAGGGATTATTAGTAATTTCGCTAATAAATTGTGAAGACTAACAATATCCAATTCGATACTAGTCGTATACCCCGATGCGAACACAGCAATATGTTCGTAAGCCTTGAGATTCTGCGCTATTTGATACAATCTTTAGCGTTTACCATCAAAATTGAATTACCCGAACTCGATAGCCAAAGGAATCCTGAATGCGCTCCACATTTGCACTGAATCTGACCCTGCCCGCCCTCTTACTACTAGCGGCCTGCAGCGAAGAAAGTTCGAACAGCAATAACATAGAATCTACAGCCGCCAGCACTGACTGCGCAGCGGCAGACCTCGTGCTGCATAACACAAGCGTCTATACATCAAATGAGAATCAATGGACCGCAGAGGCTGTTGCCAGCAAGGACGGCAAGATCGTATTCGTCGGCTCTGATGCCGAGGCCCAAGAGTATATGTGTGATTCCGCCAGGGTTATCGACCTGGCGGGTAGGACTGTCTTCGCTGGATTCACCGATAGCCATCAGCACCTGGAGGGCGTCGGAAAGCGCACCAAGACCCTAAGCCTCTTTGGAATACCTACACTACAAGAGACCGTGCAAACCATCGAGGACTGGGCCGCAAATATTCCCGAAGGCAATTGGGTTCAGGGGCGCGGCTGGATCGAACGAGAATGGACCGATGAACAACGCTTCCTGAACAAGTACGATGTCGATCCCTTTACCGCCGACAAGCCACTGTTCATGCCAAGAGCCGATGGCGTATCTGCACTAGTTAATTCAAAAGCGATGGAACTCGCCGGAGTTAGCAGAGACACACCCGATCCCGAGGGCGGAAGATTCGAGAGAGAACTGGACGGCACTCCAACCGGCTATGTGCTCGCCAATGCGATGAATGTTTTCCGAGAAATACTGCCACCGGAAACCGATGCCTATCTAAAAGACAATCTACTGCGCGGCCTACGCTCCAACGCTGCGCTAGGCTGGACTCAGACACAAGACGCCGGCATGTCCTATCGACTGGTCGGACTGATGAAGGAGATTCACGAAGAAGGGAATATGGCTCATCGTGTCTACGCCGCCATTCCAGTGAACGAAGCGCAGACCATGATCGAGCGCGGCCGTGAAACAACCAATGATGATATGTTCGACGTGCGTGGCATCAAGGTTTTTATAGATGGCACTCTTGGGTCACGCGGCGCGGCACTCATCGACAACTATTCCGATGCCGACCACAACGGCTTTATGAACCGCACCACGAAAGAAGAGTTAATGCCGATTCTCTATGCCTCGCTTAGGCAGGGAATTCAAATCGAAACACACGTCATCGGCGACCGCGCGGTTCGATCACTCCTTGATTGGTATGACGAAGCATACAATTACGTGCCTAGAAACGAGTGGGCCAGTGAAGACCTTCGCTGGCGCATGGAGCATGCGCAGATAATTCCACCGTCAGATCAACAACGCTTTGTAGAACTAGGTGTGCTCCCATCCATGCAACCCAGCCACGCAATCGGCGACCTTAATTTTGCGCCCGACCGTTTAGGGCGCGACCGACTATCCTACGCCTATCCCTGGCAGCAACTAGTGGATCGCGGCTTGATGATACTAGCCGGCTCCGATGCGCCGGTTGAAGAAGGCGACCCAAGAATTGAATTCTATGCAGCGGTGGCGAGAGCGAGACTGGATGGAACTTCTGGTGCGGGCTGGCACCCTGAGCTAGCGGTTTCTAGAGAGACTGCCCTGTTAATGCTGACACTCTGGCCTGCACACGGCGCCTTTCAGGAAGACTTAAGAGGATCTATAGAAGTAGGAAAATATGCTGACTTCACCGTATTCGACAATGATCTCATGACGATTCCAGAGTCGGACATTCTCACTAGTGAGAATATGATGACCATCGTCGGCGGAAGAATCACCTTTCAACAATAGCGCCGAGACAGTGCTGGGAGCCGGCCTGTTCTGAAGTAGCTTAGCTACTCATAGATTAGGCCAGACCCAAGATCAATTGAGGTCTGGCTGAGGCACGAAGACCGTTCCGTCTTCGAATTCTATCTCTCTTAGATACATCGTAAACTCTCGCCGCCCTTTCCTTCCGGTGGCCTTTACCGTCGAACCCACCTCCAGAAGATCTAATGAAACACCCTGTCTTTCCAAGGTGGTTCTAGCACCGGATTCGATTAACCAGAAAGTCTCCTTGCCTTGCTCGTCGATATTTTTTATAAGCACGGAGGCATGGGGGTTCTGAAATCGGACCCGCTCGATAGTGCCTTCGACTGAGATTATCTCTTGAGTAAAATTCGCATTCGTCGAATGATGTGCGCTCACAAGAAATGGAGCACTTAGCAATGTCGCAATCAATAGGATTTTCTTCACTTTCATCCCTCCGCCTTAATTCGCATTAAGTTCATCGAACCAGTTGTAGTTTGCCTCAGTGCAGTCATACACGTTGAGCTCGACTTCATCTGCGCGCCTTAAGAAATATTCAAGCACCAGAGGTTTCTCGAATATCGATTCGTCGATATAGGTATGGGTAACGTGTAGCGTGTCGCCTTCTACCTCCAACACTTCGATAGCAACGGTACTTGGTGCCTGAGGCACTCCTCGCGACGTCCTTATATATCCATAGGCATGGTTTCTGGATTCGATAATAAGACGCTTGCCTTCATAGTTCGCAAACGACGAACCCATCTCAGGAAAGAATGTGCCATTTAGGTTTCGAGTGCTGGGTTGGTCTGTTAGTGCAGACTCATCACCCAGCGGTATCTCACGCCTGAGGTCAAAGAGTTCATAGCTAATCAATATGCTTTGTGCTGTTTGCTCTATCTTGATAGGCGCGCCTGGATTCGCCCAAATCCTCGATGAACTTGCCGGCGTGCAATAGAGGCTAGGATCATCCTCCAACAGCTCGTAGTCGTTCTGTAGGCGCTTGCCCTCTACAGTCAGCAATATCTCACTCTCTGTGCCGGGTCCGTTGAGCATCCACGTACCACTGATATCTGTCTGCGCCACGGCTGTAGCGAATACGCCAAGCGAGATTGTGCCTACTAGCGTCTTAAAGAACATACTCTCTTCCTCTTAAAAATTTATTCGCAGCTAGTGACTTCGAACATCCAGATCGAGCCACTGGTGACTGCGATCTCACTCCCTGGAACCGACTCGCCGCTACCACCGAAATATTTCCGACCAAGTTCCGCCAACACCGGCACTGCCTTCTGGGGGTCATCGAGCACTCTCTGTAAACATTGCTCGTAAATCTTCCCCTCATCTCGAATCAGTATTCGATTGTCTTCTTCCATATAAGCCGGCCATTGCTTCCACAGCCTGCCTAGCGTGGAGTTCATATAGCCACTGACTATGAAAAGCTCACCATCGACTATCGGCACCCAGACTGTCCTCGATGTGGTGGGATTAAGCGTTTGAATTTCGATCTCCTCGCGCTCCTGCAAGAAACTCCAATTCTCAGGCGCAGCGGCTAACTCTCCACTACGAAAAGGCCCTCCAATGCTTATGGTGAACCAAGGATAGAATTCCACAGGACCATCATTCATTCGCATAGCACCATAGGCAGCAGCAGCCAAAAGGAGGCTTGAGACAATGACGATTCCTATCCACCTAATTATTGTTTTTATCAGCGACATCAGTGTAGTACCTGCTCAAATCAGAGCTTAGTGGGTCGATAAAGGAGTATAATATTAACTTATTCTGTCAACTTGTGGCCTAATAAGAATCAGATATAGCATAGCTGATTGGTTCGCGAAGAGCCCCGTTGCAGCGAAATACCCATAACTCACACAGTTACTATTATCTTGGATTTGTTGGTTTAGCCTCTATGCGAGCAATTCTTACCGAAATCCGTTTACCTAAAGAAGCCGAGTTTGGCCTGTTCTCCCTAGTTCATGGCGATCGGCTAGGCAGCATGATAGGACGGTTCGCAATTCGTTCGCGCTTATATGCCGTCTCACTTGCAGCCATGCTCAGCTTCTCTGCAGCTATTGTGGCTGTCTTTGAAGGCAGCTTTCTCAATAACAATCTTACTCTCGATTTAGCCCATGACATCGGATGGTGGAATCAATTCCTGATCGCCTTCCCGACCCTGATCTATATCGCCGGGGCATACTTCGGTGAGTTTCCCAGAACGCTGAGGCAATTGACTGATTCTGGAGTCTTGCTGGCGACGAACGATGACTGGAAAAAGGTGCGGCGATTCACTAAAGCCAAACTGACGAACACCACGTTTGTTTTATTGCCCTACGTAACAGGTTTTTCTGCCGCAGCCCTTACCTCAAATGTACTGCAATCACGCGGCACTTGGTATGACAGCGAGCAATACATAGCGGGATTACTGATTCCCTTCCACGCATTCTTTCTCTACTTCTTCATGACTTTTCTAGCGCTGCGCCTTTATAGCGCATTCTTGATCCTCAGAATGTTGTTCCGCTTCGAAGTGAATATTCAGCCCTTTCACCCCGACGGCTGTGGCGGACTTGGCAGCCTCATGCTTCAATCAGAGAAGTTATTCTGGGGCATGATCACTTTTGGATTAGTTGCGGCTCTAGGAGTTTTATCGAATACCTTTGTCTACAGCATAGACCTGTTTAGCATTTACAATTTTTCCCTGCTTCTATCCTATGTGCTACTAACCGGGGTTGCCTTCTTCCTGCCGCTTTATGCATTAACGGACAGCATGCGTGACGCGAAACAAAAGCTGCTCGTATCAATTCGGGATCGTTATCACGCTTTGAATGCGAAACAAGTAGCCGGCGGGAACGACTCAGTCCAATTGAATGTCGAGCATGCGGCCGATCTAGAGGCACTTAAATCGCTACAACAGACTGCGAGAACCATGCAGGTATGGCCATTCAACAACACAAGCCTAATTCGATTTACCTGCGCTACTGCTACTCCACTTCTGGTAATATCAATTGTAATAATCATACTTCGGTAAGCTCTAGAACCATAAACTCTCTATTTTTCAATCAGGAAGCTAGCATGTTAAAACGCCTCTTAATCATCGCCGCACTGAGCATTGGTCTAATTCCAGCTAGCTACGCCGGAGATGTCTACCGCGACTGTGCCAATCTGGTGACAGACTACGCCTACTTTCGAGATAGGTTCGATGCAGTTGAGTTCTCCAATATCTTTACCGAGGATGCATCCTTGAGCGTTGGCAGTCAGACTTGGGAAGGTCGTGATAATATTCGCGCGCGAATAGAAGGCCTAGATAAGAGTGGAACTATCCGGCACCTTATGAGTACGATTCGCATCGAGCCCATCGATGATCTGCATGCCACCGGCGTAAGCTACGCAACTATCTATACTTCAACCGCAGGGTCAAATTCTACTGAAGGTTTTGCGATTATTGGCGAATATCATGACAGCTTCGTACTAACAGATGATGGCTGGAGAATCAGCAGCCGCGAGCTGAAACCTGTTTTCTCCTATGAAGACAAATAAATCTACTCAGACTTCTACATCTAGGAAATAGGACGGAATGACTCGCTATCTGCCCGTCCTCTTAGTGTTATGCTTTACCTTGAGCAACGCTCAGGATGCAGAGGACGAGCTTGTACTCCTCAAGATCGATGGCGACCGCATAGGGCCTATAGAAAATCTTGACGACAGAATAGACAACGCGCAACAAGCCACCGGGCTCATTAACGCCTATCACCTATTACTAGCCGCGAAGGCTAGGGCTAAAGTTGAATCCCTGCACGGGGAGATACTGACGTTCCTGCCTGGTTTCGAAGTGGCCTATAAGGCCGCCGATAGCGCGGAAATAGATCATCTCATGAGCGAAATCGATCTGCGCTTAGCTGCAATTCAAGACGTCCATGCACAAAAGTATACACAGGACGTAATCAGCCTTTTGAACGAAGCCTATCAATTGATACTGCCGACCTTCGGCGATGAGCAATAGGTTTACTCGATCACGCAAGCCTCAGTAGTCCCAAAATCTCTAAAAAGAGTGTTTCCTGGATCAACCTGAAGCAGCGCATCATCTGCTAGAGGAAACCTCTCCCCTGTTGACGGTACTGTATACTCGGTAGAATTACCGTCTTGAGAAACCACAATTGGAATGCTGAAATTAGCCGCCGGATAATCTTCCCAACTAAAACTCACTCCCTCGTCATCGCGCTGCTGAACCAGAAGCGGTATCGCAGCTTGTCCTAAATACATGTCGAAAAACCAGGACAGGTCCTCACCATATTCTTCGCTAGTTATCCGTACAAAATCAGCATTGCTACGACGTGTAGGCTGTATTGGATAGGAAAGCGACCAAGGGTCAGCCGTGTCATAAATGAGTCGGCGCACCGAGCGCCAGAAAGACTCTTCACCGATCAGGCCGCGCAGCGTATGCAGCGTCCAACTGCCTTTGTAGTAGGCATCGTTAGAATCGAAGTAGTCCATCGATACAGTATCCCTAGGTACAACTGGCTTACAGTTTGCCATGCCATTGTAGAAATCCCACATATAGCTCCAATAGCCCGCATCACCTATAACCTGCTGTGCGTAGACTGGTTGCATGTAATTGGCGAATCCCTCGTGCAGCCAGAAGTCCTCACTCCCGGCCTGAGTCATTAGATTGCCGAACCACTCGTGAGAGAACTCGTGCTGCATCAACCAATCGAAGCCATAGGGGTCTAGCTCATAGCCATTTCCATAGCCATTCATGGTCTGGTGCTCCATGCCCAGATAAGGAATCTCCACGATACCTATCTTCTCTTCTCCCCAGGGATAGGGACCTAGTGTCCTCTCGAAAAATTCTAGCTGCGCAACAAAATCTTCCTTGATCAGTTTTTCAATTTTATCCATATCATCTGTAACATGGTAGAAGATCACTGGAATTGGATTCTTGCTAAGTGCGTTGCTATGTTGTATCTCATACTTACTGAACGG
>Ga0316189_10003600_pt1 | contig 15022 bp, 10 predicted proteins | sample LowCovwburrow_MG_FD_204930 | JGI IMG/M metagenome (GOLD analysis project Ga0316189, IMG submission 204930) | Coastal sediment microbial communities from Maine, United States - Lowes Cove worm burrow | ecosystem: Environmental > Aquatic > Marine > Coastal > Sediment | place: USA: Maine...
AAAAAACACAACCGTTTTTAAAGAGTAAAGATCGCAGACATTTGCGTTGTAAAAGAAAAAGGCTTTACATCAATTACTTAGCTAAGGAAGGAAATCGAAATGATAGGAATTAGATGGAATAAAAAGAAGTATAAGTATGCTTTATTTTTTTTGAGAATAAAATGGAATTACATGGGAAATTAAACTCACAACATAATTAAACTCACAACATAACGGCTATTATCCTTATAAGTGCCCACTGGGAAGAAGTGAGTCCAACCATTACCCTGGGAACCCACCCCTCCTTAATCTATGATTACTATGGATTTCCAAAACAAGCCTATGAAATCCAATACCCTGCATCAGGAGATCCAACCCTAGCTCGCACGGTTTTTTCGCTTTTGGGTGACAAGGGCATAGAATCCATCCTTGATGATAAAAGAGGATTCGATCATGGATTATTTGTGCCGTTGAAGATAATGTACCCTGAGGCAGACGTACCTCACTTGTTTGAAAGTCCGAGAAGCGCGGCTGTCTGGCGGGCAATTTCCTTTTCTTCATCGGTCGGAATCACAAGTATGGATACCCGACTATCCGACGCTTGAATTTCGCAAGCTGCCTTCCCAACAGAATCATTCTTTCCCGGGTCCAAATGAATTCCAAGTATGTCCAGTCCTTTATTGTCGTTGCAAACCATCTTACGGATTAACGATGATTTCTCGCCAATTCCCCCTGTAAACACAACCGCATCCAACCCGTTCATAGCAGCAGTATAGGCGCCAAGATACTTTCTGATCTGGTATACGAACACCTTAATCGCAGCAGCTGCCTTTGGATTACCTTTTTCCATGGCAGAAAGCACGTCTCTTACATCACTGCTTCCGACTTCCGCCATGCCCAAGAAGCCGCTTTGCTTGTTTAGGAGTGCGTTTACTTGCTCAGGATTAATTTTTTTGTATTCCATTAGATACGTGACGATGGCAGCATCAATCGTACCGCACCGGGTCCCCATAACGGTGCCTTCGAGAGGCGTGAATCCCATGCTGGTATCCACACTCATACCGCCATCCACCGCGGTGATGCTAGTTCCATTCCCCATGTGGCAGGTGATAAGTTTGAGATCCTTTAAAGGTCTGCCGACAAATTTAGCTGCCTCACAGCTGACATAGCGATGGCTGGTACCGTGGAAACCGTACCGGCGAACTTTATCTTCTGTGTACAGGCGGTAAGGTAAACCATACAGATAAGCGTGTTCCGGCAGGGTGGTATGAAAGGCCGTATCGAAGACGGCCACCTGTGGGACGTCGGAGAAAATTCTTTCACATGCCTCGATTCCCTCCAGATTAGGCGGGTTGTGAAGCGGGGCTAGTATGGAACACTCTTCGATGATGTTCTTGACGTTTTGATCGATAATTACCGATGTATGTATCTTTTCCCCGCCGTGTACAACTCTATGACCGATGGCTGCCACCGCACTACTGCTCTCGATCACACCATATTCCTCGTGAACAAGGCATTCAACAATCATGGAGACCGCATCACGGGCATTGTTGACCGTTACCGCCCGGGTCAGCTTTTTTCCATGACATGAGGTGTAGGCAATTTGTGTTCCTTCAAGACAGATCCGCTCAACGATTCCCTTGGCGAGGACTTTTTCATCCTTGATGCCGAAGAGCGTGAACTTGACCGAAGAACTTCCCGAATTGATTACCAGCACAGCGAATTTATTCTGTGTGGGCATTCGCTGCCTCCAGGGCTATATCCATTATGGCAACACCTTCATCGATTTCATCTTTTGATATGATCAGCGGGGGTGCCAAGGCAATAACATTGACCGGATTGGCGGCCATTGATTTATTTTGCATTTAGTGAGCATAGGCATCGGTCGAAAGGGTATGGTGACAGAAGTCAACGACCATACCCTCCGATACATCGGCATTAATGATTGCTGATCCTCTCTTATGCACCTTTTTGGGAACGCATGTCAGCCTTATCAATCCCTGCAACAGGAACTGGTGTTGTCATGGCATCGCGACGAAACGGTTCGCCCAGTTCCTGGTTAGTCATAACTTCGATGAAAGTGGTTTTACCTTCTTCCATCTGTGCCTTGATGGCAGTGTTCAGTTTCTCGGTTAGATCTTCCATGGTGGTCGCCTGAACACCTTGTAATCCGCATGCCTTTGCTATGTCGGCGTAGGAGACCTTCGAATTCAGCTCGGTTCCGACGAAGTTATCGTGGTACCAAAGGGTGGTGTTCCGTTTCTCAGCTCCCCACTGGTAGTTGCGGAAAATGATCATGGTAATGGCAGGCCATTCGTCACGCCCACAAGCAGTCATTTCGTTCATTGAGATACCGAAGGCCCCATCACCGGCAAAACCAACCACGGGAACGTCGGGCTTGGAAATTTTTGCACCCAAGATGGCCGGGAAACCATAGCCACAGGATCCGAACAGGCCAGGCGCCAGATATTTACGGCCAGCTTCAAAGGTTGGATAGGCATTACCAACGGCACAGTTGTTCCCAATGTCCGAAGAGATGATCGCTTCTTTGGGTAAGGCGGCAATAATTGCACGCCAGGCCATACGCGCTGTTATTTTTTCGGGTTCACTCTTTTGACAGCGTTCGTTCCACGTGGTACCGAGATCGTCTTCTTCATGATCCATGGTGGCCAGCTCTTTGCCCCAGTCCGCTTTGGCTTCTGCTACGACTGCCTTACGTTTTTCGCGGTCGATATCGCCGGCCGTATCGGACAGTTGTTCCAGGATGGAGTTGGCTACTTTCCCGGCATCTCCGACGATACCCAGAGAAATAGGGTGCGTTAGGCCGATGCGATCCGGATTGATATCGACCTGAATAATTGCCGCATCGGTTGGCCAGTAGTTAATACCGTAGCATGGCAGGGTTGAGAAAGGATTTAGCCGGTTGCCCAGCGCCAAGACCACATCTGCATTGGAAATAATATTCATCGCCGCTTTTGAACCGTTGTAACCCAAGGGGCCCGCGAACAACGGATGGCTGCCGGGAAACGCATCATTGTGTTGATAGTTGCAACAGACAGGGGCGTCCAGGCGCTCGGCCAGCGCGATTGAGGCTTCGATCGCACCGCCGAGCACAACGCCGCCGCCGTTTAATAATACAGGGAATTTGGCGTTGGACAAAAGTTCGGCTGCACGGGCGATGGCTTCCTGGCCGCCAGCCGGACGTTCAAAATCAATAATCGGGGGCAGCTCAATCTCAATTACCTGGGTCCAGAAGTCACGCGGAATATTAATCTGGGCCGGGGCAGAGAAGCGTTTAGCCCGCGAGATCACCCGGTTGAGAACTTCCGCCACACGGGCAGGATGGCGTACTTCTTCCTGGTAGGCAACCATGTCTTCAAACATGGCCATCTGAGGAACTTCCTGGAAACCGCCTTGCCCCATGGTCATGTTAGCCGCCTGGGCGGTTATCACCAAGAGCGGCGTATGGTTCCAGTAGGCCACTTTTACCGGGGTAACGAAATTCGCTATTCCCGGGCCGTTTTGACCAACCAGCATACTCATCTTGCCGGAGGCGCGCGTGAACCCATCTGCCATAAGACCCGCGCTGAATTCATGTCCACAATCCCAGAAAGTGATCCCTGCCTGGGGAAACAGGTCGGTGACCGGCATCATCGCCGAACCAATAATACCAAACGCGCTGTCGATTCCATGCATCTGAAGAACTTTAATAAAAGCCTCTTCGGTAGTCATTTTCACTTTACTCATAATTCACCTCCTAAATTATAGTGATTATCGTAATAACATTCTAGCCTCTTTGCTCGTGTAACAGCCACATTAAACGTGTCCGACCCTGTTGTTTTTAACGGTGTCAGGTCGGATAAAATTATCAGGATAATTGAATTTCCAGTGAACGTCTTTCAAATAGTCCGCAGCGGCCTTTCGGTCGCCTTCCTTTAGCAACGCGATAAACACATCGTGTTCCGCGACAATAGCCATTTTAAAACGATCACGGTAACTTTTCAGCGCAAATCCGAACAATCTCAGCTTCAGGCTGCTCACATAATTGGTCAGTTCCCGGTTGCCGGACAGATCAAGAAAGACTTTATGAAACTGAATATTGGTTTCATGAAAATTTCGATTTTTTCCTTTGTCGATGGCCTGTTCCATGGCTCGATTGAAGCGTTTCATCAGGTTGATCTTATTATCCGTGATCTGATCGAAAACCGTAAAAACCACCTGTGACTCGAGCGTCCCGATAATTTCAAAGAGATTCAAAAGGTCTTCATATGTCAGGACATTGATCCGGACGCCGCGCTGGGGCAGAATGGACACCAGACCCTGGATCTCCAACTGGGCGAGCGCCTCGCGCAAGGGTGTGCGGCTAACATTCAGCTCTTCAGTCAATTTTCGCACATTAATCAGGGAGCCTGGAGTCAGGGCTCCACATTCAATTTGATTGCTGAGATAAGTAAAAATTTCCTTGCGAAGACTCCAGCTATTTTGAGTTGCGATTGGTGGCATCAGGTTAACGACTCCTAAAACTAAAAAAATCAACAGTGGCGATTAAGATACTAGGATCCCACTTGGCTGTCAAGAAATATTTTCATCCAATTTTTCATATGTTAAAAAAAAATTTTGACAAAAGAAATAAATTCAAGAGTGCTGGTTGTCGGACCAAATTAACTAATTGAAAATTAATGAAATAGATGCTAAACGAGGAGTTGTATAGGGTCTTAGAACCAACTTTTTGATAGCATAAAAGTGGTTTTAAGGAACTTCAGATTCGGACCGGTATTTACTCAACCAGGCGAATTTAATTATCAATGGCCCGCGCAAACAGACATCGTCCTGAGCTTAAGGAGCCTAAAGTTCTTACAACCGTGTTTTTGACCCTGAAAACTTTTGCCTAAGACTGAAAAACGACCATATTTGGCAGGTTTCTTAACAAATCACAAGCACATAGCTTGGTCCGCCAAGAGATGTTGAGGCTCGAATTTTGGCTTGATATGCTTGGATTTTTGATGTTATCTATAATTTCGTGATTTGCAGGCTACCTTAGTATCTCACGCAGGCTTTTAATTACATTCAACAGAAAGGAGGAGGTTATGAGAAAGGACATAAGAGGATCATGCATTGGTGGTGTCTGGATAATTTTGTTTGTTGCCCTGTTTGCAATTTTCGGCTGTGGGAAACCGGAACCAGATAGGATAGAGGTCACTCCGGCTGAAAAAGTGATAGCCATCGGCGAAACGATCGACTTCTCAGCGGCCGTTCTCTCGAAGGATGGGGAACAAATAGCCGATGTGGCGACAACCTGGCGTGTGGATGGTGACGCCGGTACAATCGACAGCACCGGTAGGTTTTCCGCCAGCAAACCGGGTAATGTGGAGATCATCGCCGAATCGGGTGAAGTTTCGGGCAAAGCAAAGGTTGAGGTGGCGCCGGTTTCCCTGGTTTCCCTGGAAGCTAAGCTTGAAAAGGACGAGCCATTTCCAGGCACTGAGATGAAACTGCAGATCAGGGGACTTTCGGCCGACGATCGACCGGCCGGCTATCATGAAGTGATTGTCACCTCTCCAACAGAAAATCTTGTGTTGGGGTCTGAAAAACTAACATTGAGTGAAAGCGGCGATGCACAAGTCGCTCTGACATTGCCGCCCACCCCCGGCGAAGCATTGGTGAATCTTTCGGCAGGCGATGTTGAAAAACAGATTCAAATCCAGGTGGTCCCACGAGCAATCGCAAAGATTGTGATCGCAGCAGAAGTCGATGCGGCAACTGTTGAATCCGACGTCGGCATAAAAATAACGGCGACAGACAAGGACGGGCAATCTGCCGGATATAATGACATCGCCCTTTCGACGACTGCCCCGGACGTGACGTTTGCAGATGAAACACTGACTATGGACGGCGAGGGCCAAGCACAGACGAAAGTCACCCTGCCCGCTGAGCCCGGCCGCATCACCATCACGGTTGCTGCCGGCGACATTACGCAGTCCATTGATATTTCCGTTACACCACGGCCCATCGCGCAATTTAAGATCTCATTGGATAAACCCAAGGACATTGCCGAATCTGAAGTAGGGGTCAGTGTTCAGGGCCTTGGCGCAGACGGAAAAGCGGCCGGATTTAACACGGTTGATTTACTGGTAACAAGCGACGACATTCGTGTATCGGATGACACCCTCAACCTTGATAAGGACGGCAACGTCCGATTTACAGTTACACTGTCATCCACACCCGGAAAGAATGTCATAACCGTTAAAAGCGGACAGACGGCAACGGATGTCACCATTGAAGGGACCCAAATTTCCCGTCTAAGCATTTCACCTCAAAAGGAGGTCTATGAAATCGGACAGCGCATTGGGTTTAAGGCGGTCGGCCACGATGCGTTTGGCAACAGTCGATCGATCGTACCGAAATGGTCGATTTCCGGGGGGAACGCAGCCGTTACGCCAGAGGGAGCCGTCACCATGGAAGCATTGGGAGATGATATATTGTTTGCCGAGTTTAAGGATATCCGTGTCGGTCAACCATTTACGATTGTGCCGGGCAAACCTGCCAGGCTGGATGTGACCCCGGCAACGCTCAAGCTTAAGGCGGGGGCGCGAGCCATTTTTCAAGGCAGCGTGTTCAATGCACAGGATCTGGCGCTGTCGCTGCCAATTCAGTGGCAGGTTGAGGGGGATATCGGAAGCATCGGAACTGACGGAACGTTCACGGCATTGCAGGCCGGCGAAGGCGCCGTGGTTGCGACCAGCGGAGATGCGACAGCATCTGTACCAGTCGTCGTTGAACACGGTGACCTTGTTGATATTTTGTTTGATTTGGAAAATAAGGTGCTCACCGCCGGCAGTGACATCACGCTTTCTGCTAAAGGCGTTGATGCCTTTGGAAACAAATTTGATATCACTCCCCAGTGGCTTTTGACGACCTCTATAGGAGCGGTCAATCAGCAAGAGAGCCTGTTTGAACCGCTTAAAACCGGTAAGGGAGAAATCATCGCCAAAGTGGGCAATGTGATGAAGGGCGTTGAGATCGAAATTGTTCCTGCTGAACTTTCACGGCTAGAGATGTCACCTCAAACAATCAATATGATTGCCGGTGAAACCGTTGAGTTCCAAGTCCGCGGTTACGACCGCTTCGGAAACGATGTCGGGGTGCAGCCGGAATTTTCAATCAGCGATGACATCGGAGATCTAACGAAATCCGGGCAATTAAGTGTTCGGAAAGCAGGAAACGCGGTTGTAACCGCAAAAATTGATGACCTGGCCGCAAAAAGTAATGTGGCCGTTGCACCAGCACAGATGGAAAGCGCCGCAATAACACTTGAAGATCCATTGACGCTCGTAGCGGGCACTGCTCAGGTACTAAAACTTTCTGGATTCGATGCCTTCGGCAATACGGTCAAGTCAAGCGAGAGGTTGGAAATTCATCCGGAACTTGGCATCATCGATAAAAATGGCGTTATACATCCGGAAAAGGTAGGTAAAGGCCAAATCATCGGTTCCATCACCCAGCTGCGAACCGGTAAAACGTTGGAGGTCGTCAGGGATTTTACTGTTTCACCGGGCGAAACAACCCGCATCGATATTACGCCGAATCCAGCAGAAATCGTTGCAGGAGAGGAAGTCATTTTCACTGCTGCATCATACGATCGTTTCGGAAACGATACCGATGCAAAAATCGTCTGGCAGGCTGAAAATCCCGATCTGGGAATCATTGACGCCGATGGCCGTTTCAGAGGCGTGCGAGCTTTAACAGGCAGGCTATTGGCGATCCACGGCAATGTGGTAGGTTCCGCTGCCGTGGAGGTGGTGCCTGCCGAGGTGTCCTTTCTAAAGATCATCCCCGAAGACATTTCCATAGAGGCCGGTCAGGCGGTCGAGCTGGAAGCCATTATCGAAGATAAATTTGGAAATGTTGTGGAGGGGGATCCGCTGTGGCAGCTTTCCGATGACACGCTCGCCACACTTTCGCCGGAAAGTATGCTGACCGGGCAGCGCGCCGGCACAGGCCGGCTGATAGGGATCTTTTACAACCTGGTGGCGACAGTTCCCTTGGAAATCAAAACCGGTCCACTGCATGTCATTGAACTGAAACCATCCGAGCAACAATTGACAGCCGGTTCAACACTTCAGTTTGAAGCCAGGGGCTTCGACACAGGTGGCAACCCGGTCCCCGGTGATTTTGACTGGTCGATAGAAGCGCAGATCGGTCATATCGATTCAACCGGAAAATTGATTGTTGAGAAAGAAGGCACCGGCAAGGTAGAGGTACGCGCAAATGATATCACTGTTGCCGCCACCATCACTGTTGTTCCGGGAGCACCTGCCGCCATCAAAATGGAACCGGAGCAAATCAATATCACAGCCGGTGAAAGCCAGCAGATCTCATTTCAAGTATTTGACGCCTTCGAGAATCTGATTGCTGATGCCGATTACCTGTGGACAGTCGAAAAGAACCTGGGCACCGTGTCGGTGCAAAACGTTTTCACCGCCCAAAGCGCTGGCAAGGGTAATATCCGTCTGGCTGTTGGAGAGATATCTGCAAAAATAGGTGTGACGGTCATGCCGGCAGAAATTGAGGCTATCAGGGTTGAACCGGCGATGATAACCCTCAAGGCGGGCGAGCGCCAGGCTTTTTCAGCAGAGGGATTTGATGCCCAGGGCAATCGGTTGAATATTGAACCGGTGTGGTCTGTGAACGGGGGTATCGGTAAGATTGGCGCCGATGGTGTATTTCAAGGCACTACAGTGGGGCGAGGGTATGTGTTGGTCCGCATGGAATCGGCAACCGGCGTTGCAGAGATTACCGTCGAGCCCGGCCCTGCCGATCGTATTGCCGTCTTTCCCGAAAATGTTGATATGAATGCCGGCGATACCGCCCGGTTTACCGCTACTGTATATGACGCATTCGGCAATGTTACCCCCGGGGAATTCAGGTGGTCTCTTTCCGGCGAATCAACACTGGGAAGCCTCTCTTCGGAGGCGGTATTTAAGGCAGAAAAAACAGGGCAAGGTCATATCGTTGCTTCACTTAATGCGGTCTCGGGACGGACGTCTGTCAAGATTTTACCTGGAACGTTGTCGGAAATTATCGCTCTAACGAAAGAAATCGTGCTCGCATCCGGCCAGCAATCGCAAATCGAAACTTACGGGCTGGATGAATTCGGTAATCGGGTGCCGATTGAACCCAGCTTCCAGATCCTCCCGGAAAAACTCGGTAGAATTGAATCAAAGAAAAGTCTGTTTACGGCGGAAAAAACCGGCTCCGGGCTGATCAAAGCTTCTGTGGAAGAGGTAACTACTGAAATCCCTATCCGTGTTGAACCCGGAGTGTTGTCAACCATGGCTATCCAGCTTCCCGAAGGCGAATTTATGGCAGGAAAGACCTATGCGCTGAAAGCCATTGGTTATGATCCTGGAAAGAATATCATCCCTGTGTCGCCCCAGTGGGCGGTCAATCAAGACATCGGAACGATTGACACAAATACAGGCCTTTTCAATGCAAAGAAGGCCGGCACCGGAATGCTGATCGCTTACAGCGGTGAAATTATGACAACCGAAATCATCGAAGTAAAGCCGGGTGATCTATATAATCTGTTCCTTGATCCCAATCCGGTTACTGTCAAGTCAGATGCGCTTCAGTCATTTCAAGTTAATGGATTCGACGTAGAAGAAAACCGTTTGCAGCTCTCGCAATCCGCGGTAGATTGGGACATCATCGGTGATACCGGTTTGATTGAAAAACCCGGCATTTTCCGGGCAACCCGCATGGGAAAAGGAAAGGTGGTTGCGCGCACCGGTAATCTGCTGGCCGAGGCCTACGTCACCGTTGTGCCCGGCGACCCGGAAGTGGCCAATTGCAGGACACGGGTGATGCATCCAAGACTTTCTGCCGGTGGTGATTCGTTTTCAGACGTAATTGTGGAAGTCCGGGACAAGTACCATAACCCGGTTCCGGGTATAAACGTAGCCTTGGTATCCAGCCGGCAAACAGATGAAATCATCCAGCCGGAAGCGACTAACGAAAATGGAATTTCACGTGGTCGGATCAGCTCCCGTCAGAAAGGCAGATCGATTATCAGAGGAGTAATTAGCGGTATGTCTTTAGCCGATACAGCACAAGTGGCTTTTGACTAAGGGTATAAGCTGACAGGGACATACGCCCCGCTTTGAGCCACGATGCGCCTTTTACTAGATAGAGATAGGTTGGGACAACATATTTCTGAGGAAATGAATTGGGCGAGGCTCTTTTAAGACCACCTCGGTTAACAGTAAATAGGCAATCAGGGAAAAATATGACTGCTCATCGATAAATCTTAAAAATTTGGCGCATGGATTTTATGCACGCGGTATGCGGATTATCCATGCGCCATTTTTGCTGGAATGAATGACCTATATACCGGCGCCTGAATTCTCAGTCCAAGTTTCCAAAGTCATTTCACATAAAACTCGAAAACTTCGAGCCCTGGACAGGTTGGTGCGCCGTCGTTGATGGCAAATTTAATAATGCTTTGTTGAGCAAATCTTAACATTTTGATACCATCGTTATTGTGGACTAGCTGAAGCAATATACAATCCCGTTTAAAAACAGATGGAAACAATATAATTCATCATTATATTACTAACGAAATAGCCGGCCCTGCCAAGAAAACTATTATCACGCGCCATACTTTAGTTGAGTTAATCTGCGTGAACACACGCCCGCATGTGCAATATCGTTCCTATTTCTATCCTAAATACTTGGCAATAATCAAATAGATGAATATGTTTAGTCAGTATTGTCAACAACGTTTTCAATTATGACCGGATATCATTAATGGAAACTGGACGTTTATGGCGCGTATTTCGCCGCAGGAATGGGCCCGTCTAGCCGCCGAGTACAGCGATCTTAAACATATTCCGGACTGATTCAGGGTTATTACAATGACGACAAATACTGGCAGCAGCGTTCTACAGCAGCAGTTTAGATAAGGAGGGCTTCAAGCATTGGATTTAACCGATACAATAGATAAGGAATTTTCACAATTCGCATCTATTGCAGATGATCGGATTGATTTGGCCCATGGCGCACTTTTAATTGCCAAGGCGGCATATCCCGAACTGAATGAGTCTTTATATCTGAAACGTCTGGACCGGATGGCCGCCAGGGTAAAACTTGACATGACGGCCGATACAGATCCTGAGGATATCGTTACGAGGTTAAACCACATTCTTTTCGAGCAAGAGCGGTTTCGCGGTAATCGCGAAAATTATTACGATCCCTGGTGTGCTGGTTGTCGGACCAAATTAACTAATTGAAAATTAATGAAAAGGAATAAGAGCATTCTGATCATGTTGATTCGAACCACCAGCGTTCCGAACACCTGAACCCATCCAAAGAACTTTGTCCGGACAAGGTTTTAAACTTCAACTTTTTGTCGCCGGCATCTACATTGTCAGCAAAAAATGGCAGTATGATACCACCGTCATCTCTTATGAGTTGTTGCATTTCCGTATACATCTCACGCCGTCTGGATTGATCCATTTCAGAACGGGCTTCTATCAGCAGTTTGTTGAAGCGCTCATTATCCCAAAAGGTATCGTTCCATGCGGCACCTTTTGCATACTGTAAGGAGAATATCATATCTTCCGTGGGCCGTCCGCTCAGGTAGGACATGGACCAGGGTTTTTTCATCCAAACGTTACTCCAATATCCGTCCGCCGGTTCCTGTACCACGTCCATTTTGACACCGGCTTTGTTGGCGTACTCTTTAAAGAGTACCGCTGCGTCCATGCCGCCGGCAAAGGCCGCGTTGGATGCGTGCAGCTTGAACACCTGCTGTTCCATACCTGCCTTTTTTAGGTGGAATTTAGCTTTGTCGGGGTCGTATCGACGTTGGGGCAGATCCGGGGCGTAAAAGCGATAGGTCGGGGCAATGGGGTGATCATTGCCCAGAGCACCGTAGCCTTTGAGAATCAAGTCCAACAATGCCTGACGGTTGATGGCATATTTCAATGCCAGTCTGACATCATTATTATCAAAGGGGGGTGTGTCGGTACGCATAGGGAAGTAATAATGCAACATGCCCGTTTTTCTGATCAATTGAAGATTCTGGGCCTTTTTTAACAGGTGAGCTGTTTTCAAATCACATCGGTTCATGGCATCAATCTGGCCGGCTTTAAGTGCATTGGTCCTGCTGACCGTGTCGTTGATGACGAGTGTTTCTATCTCATCAAAATGCGAACGCCCTTCTTTCCAGTAATTGGGATTCCTTTTGGCAAAAGCTCGTACTCCCGGCTCGAACTCCACGAGTTCAAAGCCGCCGGTGCCGATTCGGAATTCTTTATCTCCAGCTGGAATGATCGGAAAATGGATATCGGACAAAATAAAAGGGAAATCCGCATTCCCGCCGTTCAACGTCACCACGATGGTGTGTTTGTCATCGGCCTTCAGATCGGCGATCGATTCCAGCTGGCTTTTTCCGGCAGACTTGGAATTTTCTCCACGGTGAAAATTGATGGAGTAGAGAACATCCTCGCTGGTCAGGGATTTGCCGTTGTGAAATTCGACACCTTTGCGAATTTTGAACACCCATTTGGCCGCATCCGACGATGGCTCCCAGCTTTCAGCAAGTTCAGGGATGGCATTGCCTTCGTGGTCGATTTCAACAAGGTTGTTCTTGATTTGCCATTGAACGACCATCGGTACGTGGTCTAAAAGTTTGCCTGGTTCGAGTGAATCGGTGGTAGCGCCGCCGGCCATGCCCAGTCTGAAGCGCCCCCCTTTCTTGGGTAATGAAGCGGAAGCGGGTTGGCTAAACAAAGCAGGTGACAGGGCGGCGGCCGCACCGAGCGCAGAAACCCGAGCAATAAACTCACGCCGCGTCATTTTACCTGTCGACACTAGATGCCTCAATTCTTTTCGGTTGTATTGATTTCCTGAATTTACATGCCCGTTTGAGATTTGAACAGATCAACGGAATTGATCGGGACATCCAGCAGTTCGGCGATTTTTAATTTTGCCCGGATACCTTTGGGACTACCGGCCATGGAAGTAATGATGCCGATGCCCAGATCCTCTCTGAGCTGGCGCATAACTTCTTCATTGACCAGGTCTGGAACGCCTACGCCCAGTTTCCCGGCCACATATTGTTTTGCTTCGGCAATTTTCATTTTTTTGATCAGCTGCATCCAGGCCACCAGATCTCCGGAGGTTCGGATGCCGCCCATGCCGCTGGCAAAAATATGGGCAATGTGCATGCCAAACGGATCGCCGACGCCAATCTACAGACCATCCGCCTTGCCGATCTGCACAAGAGATTTAGACGCCCGGGTGACACTATCGATCGGGGGCGCCTCCATCATGGGGACGCCGCCGACGCCCATGCCGACATTTGCGTGTACCGGAATATTAACTGCAGTGACCGCTGCTTTGACGAACGTTACGGCCCGGGCGATATTCCATGCCACGGATTCAGTTGTTTTGGTACCGATAGCCACACCGTAAATACCGGCTCCGGCGGATTGGGCTGCTTCGGCCTGTTCGTGGGGGTACATGCCGGCCAGCTGTTTGCCTTCAAATTCGACTTCACCATGCATTCCTAAAACAAATTCTCCCGATCCCCCCATGATGACGGGCATGTTTGGGGCTGCCTTTTTCAAATCACCGACGGCCTGCAGCGCCGCCAAGAAATCCGCATCCCCGGCGGAACCACCGGTATCTAAATTGAGTCCTTCGCAGCCGATGGCATTTAATTTTGTTCCGACAAAGACCAAATCCTGGCGGAGTTGTTGGGCGGCGGCCTCCTGCACGTCCCGGGCTTCTTTAATTTTTCCCCGGGGGAGAAGGTCGGCAGGATTTTCGTGGGGGCCATCGGGCTGAAAATACAGTCCCATATTGGGTTGGGCACCATATAGGAACGGAGCAGTGGTCATCATCGAGGCTGTATAATACTCATTCATCTCAAAATTGATGATGGGCTTGACGGGTTTAAAACTGTAATCGCTATGTCCCATGGAGGTTGTGTCCGCAGCCAGGGCGCGTTCATAGGTCAAAATCGCCTGCAATCGACTCATGGAAACACCGACACCGCCGCCGTCCTGACCGGAATAAAAACTCATCGAGCAGCCGTCATCCGTGACGATGACCTCCTGACCGGGATTCACGCTGACGGCGCGGGACGGTTCGGTCATAATTTCAACGAGCTGTTCGATTTCTTCCTGGGTAAGCTCCGGTATTTCAGCACGCCGGGCGGCATCCTGGGTGGCGGCCTGGATATCTTCCTTGATTTCGCTGGTTGACATGGACACCCGCTCACCGTCACCCATACGGGTAAAAATAGCGTCTTTCATTAAGCATCTCCCAATCCGGATAAACCGGAAAAAACAAATTACAAGTACCAAATTACAAATAGATTCCAAATTACAATATCCAAACCCGCCGCCAGCGGGTCAAACGGTAATTGTTTGGAATTTTGAGTTTTGGTCATTGTGATTTGTTTGTTATTTGTTATTTGAATTTTTGTGATTTCTGAAGTCCGAACACCGACATCTGAGACCCTAAATTATTTACATCATGTTGTCAGAAAAACCCGTTAAGCTCCTATTTCTTCTTCAGTCTCGGTTATGATTGAATGCATCTCCGTTTGTACCTTTTCCGGCAAGGGTTCCGGCTGATGGGTTTGCAATATTTCGCGGGTTTTCTCCAGAGCCCGCTGGTAGCTGTCGGTGGCACCCGAGGCTCGCCACATTTCTATCCCGCTTCGATCGATAAGCTCTGGACGGGAGTGGTCCCGCATATGTTTGAGGGTGTGCTCCTGGGCCAGGAAGTCCTTTGAAGGTCCCACCGACTTGATGACATCAACGGCCAGGGATTCCTCGTCGATCGCAAAACCATTGACGGTTTGCTTGATCATCCTGGCAAATTCATTGTCCAATACCAATTGGGCAAAGTCGAATGTGATTCCGCTCTCAAGCATTCCCGGACCGTAAATCAGATTGGCACCTGCCAATGCAGCAATGAGTCCGGTGAGGGTCTTCTCATGACCCAGTTGGGAGTCGGATATTTTGGAATC
>Ga0316189_10003601_pt1 | contig 15021 bp, 10 predicted proteins | sample LowCovwburrow_MG_FD_204930 | JGI IMG/M metagenome (GOLD analysis project Ga0316189, IMG submission 204930) | Coastal sediment microbial communities from Maine, United States - Lowes Cove worm burrow | ecosystem: Environmental > Aquatic > Marine > Coastal > Sediment | place: USA: Maine...
GATTAAGTGATGAATTAATTAAAAATGCTTTGGTTGCTAATTTTCATACTGCTTTAGATGTCAAATATGCTATTTCTGATGGTCTTTTATGGGCCGTTTTTATACACCCTTTAAAAGAGCTTTCTGATGACCAAGTAAAAGATGCCGTGAGTCAAGTTTATTATGCAAATATTAATTTTGGTACCACTTATGCAAGCACATCGCTTGTATTTCCTGGAAGGGAAAAAGAGGCTGTTAAAGAAGAAAAAGCTCCTGTAATTAAAACACGAAAAATATAGTAGTAAAGCCTTTATAAACTAAAAATCCTGATAAATTTTATCAGGATTTTTTGGTTATGGAATGACATAAAATTATTTACCGTCTTTCTTTTTTTGGTTTTTCATGGCTTCACCAATTTGATTACTTGCCGTGAAACTAGCGACCATATCGTTTAGCATAGTGCTTCCTGCCTGAGGTGAGTTAGGTAACAAAATTAAGTTACTATTGGTTTCTTGACCAATGGCTTGAAGTGTATCATAATGCTGTGTTACAACAATTAGTGCAGAGGCTTCTTGCGAGTTAATACCCACTCTATTTAAAACATCAACAGATTCCTCTAAACCACGCGCAATTTCACGACGTTGGTCTGCAATACCTTGCCCTTGTAAACGTTTGCTTTCTGCTTCAGCTTTTGCTTTTTCAACGATTAAAATACGCGCCGCATCACCTTCGTACTGTGCCGCTGTTTTTTCTCTATCTGCTGCGTTAATTCTATTCATAGCTGCTTTTACTTGAGCGTCTGGGTCAATATCTGTTACTAAAGTTTTAATAATGTCAAAACCATAATCCGACATCGCATCATTAAGTTCCGCTTTTACGGCTAATGCGATATCATCTTTTTTTACAAAAACATCGTCCAATTTCATTTTTGGTACTTCGGCACGTACCACGTCAAAGACATAACTAGTTATTTGATCGTGAGGATAGTCTAGCTTATAAAAAGCATCATAGACTTTATCTTTAATCACTTTGTATTGTACAGAAACTTTAAGGCGTACAAATACATCATCTAAAGTTTTTGTTTCTATGATAACGTCTAATTGTTGAATTTTTAAGCTTAAACGACCTGCAACTCTATCAACCAAAGGAATTTTTAACTGTAAACCAGATTGACGAATACTTTGAAATCTACCAAAACGCTCAATAATTGCAGCGGTTTGTTGTTTCACGATAAAAAAGGAAGAGATTAAAATAATTAATCCTAAAAAAACAAAGGGGATGAGATAAAAATTCATAATATATATTTTTAATGGTTAAAAAAAGATTTATTTAAGTTATAAGTGCCATTTAACCCTAAAGATACAATGAAAAAGTACAACTTATCTTATTAGTAGCAATATCATGAGGTTTTGTTACAAAATTTTTTTTTGGAAATAGGGAAAACTATAGAACTGGTAATGGCTTGTTTTTCATCAGAGAAATTATTAAAGCGAATCTTTGATGATGAGATTCTGAAATAAATTCAGAATGACGGCATCATTAAAGCTTAGCAATCACCTTCTCAACCCGTTTAACAGTCTCCGCTTTCCCAATCATAAACATAATATCGAAAATATCAGGGCCTTGTAAAGCACCGACCAAAGCTAAGCGAAGGGGCATCATTACTTTTCCGAAACCGATGTTGTTACTCGTTATCCACCCTTTAATTTCGGTTTGTAGCGTTTCTACGGTAAAATCTTCCACACTATTTATAATCGTGATTACTTGAGTTAAAATGTCTTTTGTGCCCTCTTTAAATGCTTTTTTAGAGGCTTTTTCGTCGTAAGATGTTGGAGACACAAAGAAGTAATGGCTTAACGACCAAAAATCGCTTACAAATGTTGCACGCTCTTTTATAAGACCAATTACCATAGACACGTAATTTGTATCTACGTCGTTATGAGACCCTTTGACTTCGCTCAGGGTGACATTCGTATCAACTATGGGCTTAAACAATTCAGCTAAGACTTCATTACTTTGCTCTTGCATATAATGGTGGTTAAACCATTTAATTTTATCAGGATCAAAACGGGCACCAGATTTGTTTACTTTTTTCAAATCAAAAGCAGCAATCAATTCATCAAGATTAAAAATTTCTTGTTCCGTTCCAGGATTCCAACCTAAAAAGGCTAAGAAATTAACCATAGCTTCTGGGAAATATCCGTCTTCTTTATAGCCTCTGGAAATGGCGTTGGTTTTTGGATCTGTCCATTGTAATGGGAATACTGGAAAGCCTAATTTATCGCCATCACGCTTGCTTAACTTTCCTTTCCCTGTGGGCTTTAATATTAATGGCAAATGAGCAAATTCTGGAGTTTTCCAACCAAATGCTTGGTACAATTGATAGTGTAGAGCTAAACTTGGCAGCCACTCTTCACCACGAATAACATGAGAGATTTTCATAAGATGATCATCAACAATATTTGCTAAATGGTAGGTTGGCATACCATCACTTTTAAACAATACTTTATCGTCTAAAATATTGGTATCTATTTTAATATCGCCTCGAATAATATCTGTTAAATGTAAGGTTCCATCCTGCGGACTTTTAAACCGTACCACATAATCGTCCCCAGCATTTAATTTGGCTTGAGTTTCTTCCACCGACAGCGATAAAGAATTGCTCAATTTTAAGCGGTTGTGCCAATTATAAATAAAGATTTTGCCTTTAGCTTCGTGATCTTTTCTGTGAAAATCTAGGGTTTCAGCAGTATCGAAAGCATAATAAGCATTACCAGAAGCAATCAGCTCATTGACATATTGTTTGTACAAATGTTTACGTTCGCTTTGTCTGTACGGACCAAATTTTTCGTTCTTATTTGGTCCTTCATCGAAAGGCATGCCGCACCAGTTTAATGCATCAATAATATATTGCTCTGCACCTTTAACGTAACGGTTTTGGTCGGTATCTTCAATTCTAAGAATAAAAGTACCTTGGTGTTTTTTAGCAAATAAATAGTTGAAAAGCGCGGTACGAACACCGCCTATATGTAATGGCCCTGTTGGACTTGGTGCAAAACGCACGCGAACGTTTTTTGTCATTGTTTTTGTTTAAGATTGCAAAGATAATTATTAAGACAGAAGACAGCGGGTAGAAGACAGAAGTTTTTTAACCGTTAACAATCATTTCTTTTGGCACACGTTTGTTCATAATTTTAAACCATAATGGCGGAATTAAAGATAATACCATAGACGTTGGGTATCCGAAGGGCATTTGTGGACTATCTTCATGACAGTCTAAAACCTGATATTTTTTTGATGTTTTATAGTGATGGTCGCTGTGTCTCGTTAATTCATAAAGCACAATTCTGCCAATAACGTGGTTAGAGTTCCATGAATGTACTTCGCGAACCCGCTCATAGCGTCCAGATTTTGTTTTTAATCGCAATAACCCATAATGTTCGATATAGTTTACCGTTTCTAAAAGAACAAACCCAACTATTGCTGAGGTTAACGCAAAAACGAAACCTATATTACCAAATGCTATAAACACGATTATGAGGTAGAGGGGTTGAAATATTAAGTACCAAAACATATCATTTTTAAAAGAAAAGAACGACTTATTAATGTTTTTAAGTAAATGCTTTTGAATGCGCCACGACTTAAAATACTGTCTAATTATTGAGGTAAACCAAAAGCTATAAACGCTTTGGTTGTATCGTGCTGTTGCAGGATCTTCGGGAGTTGCTGCGTTTAAATGATGTCCAAAATTATGTTCAATATAAAAGTGCATGTATAAAGCAGGTAACAACAACGTTTTACCAAGAAAGCGTTCGTTTGTAATTTGCCTGTGCCCAAGCTCGTGTGCTACATTAATGCCATTTACAGCCAATACTATGCCTAGCGAAAAGCTTAAACCAACAAGCTCGTAAGTAGCGAGTGCATTTGTTGATACTACAATTAAAGCATAAAGGAGTAAGCCATAAACAATGGGTAAATTTAAGTATAACAGCCAATCAAACCATTTGTTTTTAAGTTTACCCTCTATTTGTTCCTTGTTTAAATTTGTGGTGTCTGTAGATAATATGAGTTCTAAAATGGGTAAAAACGCAAAGGCGTATACAAGTGTTAAAAAGGTAAAAATGCCTCTAAAATAAATGCTTAAAAACCCCATTAAAGGAATTGAAAATGCGGCTAAATATTTTAAATCTTTCATTAAACCTAAGTTTTACCAAATCTAAGCATTTACTAATTAAAATAAAATTGTAGTTTAGTACGTTAAAACCATTTTTTTATTTCTGTAACCTGTGCTGAACTTGTTTCAGTAAGGCGGAAATCTGTTTACACATGAACAATTTTAAAAACATACAAGCCAAGTTAGAGCAATTTATTAGTCGGTATTACACTAACGAATTAATAAAAGGCACTATTTTATTTATATCCATTGGCTTGCTTTATTTTTTGTTAACGCTGTTTATCGAGCATATTTTATGGTTAAACCCTTTGGCCAGAACCGTTTTATTTTGGTTATTTATTTTAGTTGAAGTCTCGTTACTTGCTAAGTTTATTGTTTTGCCGTTGGCAAAGTTATTTAAACTTAAAAAAGGAATAAATTATATGGATGCATCCAAAATTATAGGGCAGCATTTTCCAGAGGTTAACGATAAATTGTTGAATGTGCTTCAGTTAAAACAAAACACATCGCAATCAGAATTATTATTGGCGAGTATCGAGCAAAAGTCGGTAGAATTAAAACCCATCCCGTTTAAGTTCGCGGTTAATTTTAAGGAGAACATAGTCTATTTAAAGTATGTCGCAATTCCTGTTTTAATTATTTTAGTTACGTTTTTAACAGGGAAATCAGATTGGTTTAGTGACAGCTATGAGCGCGTTGTACATTACAAAACGGCTTACGAGCCACCTGCACCATTTCAGTTTTTTGTGGTTAATAATGATTTAAAAGCTATTGAAAATAAAGACTTTATACTACAGGTTAAAACTGCTGGCGTTGTAACACCTGAAAACGCACAAATAATTTATAATAACGAAACTTATTTTTTAAACCAAAAAGGCATTGGCGAATTCGAATATGTGTTTTCTCAGCCTAATGCAAAAATCGATTTTCAACTATTTGCAAATAACGTAATATCAAAACCATACACGCTAAATGTTATAGAAACACCGTCGCTATTGAGTTTTGAAATGAGTTTAGATTACCCAAATCACACAGCAAAGAAGGATGCTATTTTAAAAAGTACTGGAAACGCTGTTGTGCCTGAAGGCACAAATATTACATGGCAAGTTAAAACGAAATCAACCGAAACGGTAAATTTATATACGAAAGACACATTAACTTTTTCTTCTGATAAAGCAGATGTTTTTGAAGCTTCAAAACGCGTGTTTAGTCATTTAGATTATAGTTTGAGTACAAGTAACAGCAACCTTAAAAACTACGAAAATCTAGCTTTTAGAATTGATGTTATTAAAGATGAATACCCAGAGCTCAACTTAAAAATGCAGGTGGATAGTTTGGATTTACAGAGCCTTTATTTTTACGGACAAATTAGCGACGATTATGGTTTTAGCAAGCTTCAATTGGTGTATTATCCGTTAAATGATGAATCTAAAAAGAAGACAGAAAACATACCCATTTCTAACTCGAATATAAACGAGTTTATTACAGCGTTCCCTAATACTTTGAATATTGAAACGGGTATTGCTTACGAATTGTACTTTGAAGTATTTGATAATGACGCGATTAATAAGCATAAGCGAACCAAAAGCAATGTGTTTACTTACAGAAAAAGAACGAAGGACGAAGAAGAAGAAAAAAAATTAGAAGAGCAAAGCGAAACCATTAAAGATTTAAATAAATCTTTAGAAAAGTTTGAAGAACAAGATAAAAAGCTTGAAGAATTATCTAAAACTCAAAAGGAGAAATCGAGTTTGAACTTTAACGATAAAAAGAAATTAGAATCACTTTTAAAACGCCAACAACAGCAAGACGAAATGATGAAAAATTTCAACAAAGAATTTAAAGAAAACTTAGAGAATTTTCAAAAAGAAAATATAAAGGAAGATGTATATAAAGAAGATTTAAAGAAACGCTTAGAAGAAAATGAAGAGCAACTAAAAAAAGACGAAAAGCTTTTAGAAGCATTAAAAAAACTTCAAGATAAAATTAACAAGGAAGAGCTTAGTCAAAAACTAGATGAATTAGCAAAACAGAATAAAAATAAAAAAAGAAGTTTACAGCAATTGATTGAATTAACTAAACGGTTTTATGTTGAAAAGAAATTAGAAAAGCTTAAAGAAGATTTAATGAAGTTGGCAATTGACCAAGATAAATTATCTAACGAACCTGAGGAAGAAAACACTAGAGAAAAGCAAGATGATTTAAATACACAATTTGATGATTTTAAAAAGGACATAGAGGAACTTGAAAAAGACAGTAAAGCATTAAAAAAACCCATTGAAATTCCGAGAGATAAATTAGATGAAAGAGAAGTAGATAAAGAACAAGAAAAAGCTTCAGATGCATTAGAAAAAAGCGATGAGCAAAAAACTTCTGAAGAGCAAATAGGTAAGCCTAATAAAAGCGAACCTATTAAAATCGAAAATCAAAACATAAAGAACGCTCAAAAAAGCCAAAAGAATGCCGCTCAAAAAATGAAGGAAATGAGCGAAAAGATGCAAAGTGCAACGGGTGCAGGAAGTGCTAATCAAATACAAGAAGACGCAGAAATGCTTCGACAGATTCTTGACAATTTAGTATTGTTTTCTTTCGATCAAGAAGCACTAATGAATCATTTTAAAACCATCCAAATCAACCATAACAAATACGCTTCATTTTTAAAGAAACAACACAGTCTTAAAGAGCATTTCGAGCATGTTGACGACAGCTTGTTTGCCCTTTCTCTTCGGCAACCTAAACTTTCAGAAACTGTTAATAAAGAAATTACAGAGGTGTTTTATAATATTGATAAATCACTGAGTTTGTTAGCAGAAAACCAATTGTATCAAGGTGTTTCAAATCAACAATTCACAATTACAGCAGCTAATAATTTAGCCAATTATTTGAGTAATGTTTTAGATAATATGCAAGAAAGTATGAGCATGTCTAAGGGTCAAGGCGGACAAGGAGATATGCAACTTCCAGATATTATTATGAGCCAAGAAGAGCTTAATAAAATGATGGAGGAAGGATTAAAAAAAGGCGAAGGAAAAAAACCACAAAAAGGCAAAGGCGAAAAAGAAGGAGACAGCGAAAAGAAAGGTGAAAAAGGACAAGATGGTAATGAGGGAGATAAAGAAGGAAAAGGAAATGATGAAGGAAAAGGAAAAAATGGCAACAAAAATAGCAATGAAGGAGATGGTTTTAATGAAGACTTAAATGGTAAATTATACGAAATTTATCAGCAACAACAAGAATTGCGAAAAGCTTTAGAAGAGCGTTTGTCCAAAGAAGGAAAAGGAACAAAAGGAGATGGAGCTGCGCTATTAAAAAAAATGGAAGAGGTTGAGTTAGATTTATTAAATAAAGGATTTACAAATCAAACACTTCAAAAAATGATGGAATTAAAGCACCAATTATTAAAAATGGAGAATGCAACATTTCAACAAGGCGAAGAAAATAAACGCGAATCTGAAACGAATAAAAACAACTTCAACAATAACACAAATAATCAAATCCCTTCTGCTAAACTATATTTTAATACGACCGAAATATTAAACCGACAAGCATTACCTTTGCAGCAAGTTTATAAAAAGAAAGTTCAAGAATATTTCAAGAAAGAAAATGATTAACTTCAACTACGAAACAGCTTTTAAATTAGAAAATGAATCTGTTATTTCTAATTGGGTTTCTGGCGTTATTTTATCTGAAGGTTTTAAAGAAGATGAGATAAATTATGTGTTTTGTGACGATGCATATTTGCACAAATTGAACGTAGAGTTTTTAAATCACGATACCCTAACAGACATTATTAGCTTTGATTATTCAGTCGGAAAAAGTATACAAGGCGATATATTTATTTCTGTTGAACGCGTTGAAGATAATGCTAAAGATTTTAGCACAGCTTTTATAAAGGAGTTGCGGCGTGTAATTATTCATGGTGTTTTACATTACTGTGGCTATAAAGACAAAACTGAAGACGATGCAAAACTGATGCGTCAAAAAGAAAACCACTACTTAAAGCAGTTCGTTTAGAATTAAAGAATTCAGTGTATATTTGCAAACCCAATTTGCTCATGTGTTCCACGTGGAACATGTTGAGAATAGTAAATTATAAATAATGTCAGGTTGAGCGCAGTCGAAACCTTTTGATGTTAATAGAAAGAGTAATTATGTTTAATGAGGTTTATGATGTCATTGTTGTAGGAGCGGGTCACGCAGGAAGCGAAGCCGCTGCTGCTGCTGCAAATTTGGGAAGCAAAACACTGCTTGTTACCATGAGCCTACAAAACATTGCACAAATGTCTTGCAATCCTGCTATGGGGGGTATTGCTAAAGGGCAAATACTTCGCGAGGTTGATGCTCTTGGTGGTTATAGCGGTATTGTTTCAGACACTTCGGCTATACAGTTTAAAATGCTTAATAAATCTAAAGGACCTGCGATGTGGAGCCCGAGAGTACAGAGTGATAGAATGCGTTTTGCAGAAGACTGGAGATTGCTTTTAGAAGGCACACCAAACCTTGATTTTTACCAAGAAATGGTTTCAGGATTATGGGTTGAAGGCGATAAAGTTGTTGGTGTAAAAACATCTTTAGGGATTGCGATAAAAGCAAAATCTGTAGTGCTTACAAACGGTACTTTTTTAAACGGATTAATTCATATCGGAGACAAGAATTTTGGCGGTGGAAGAGCTGGCGAAAAAGCAGCAACAGGAATTACAGAACAACTTGTTGATTTAGGATTTGATTCTGGTAGAATGAAAACAGGAACACCGCCAAGAGTCGATGGTAGAAGTCTGGATTTTTCTAAAATGATTGAGCAACCTGGTGATGAAAACCCTGAAAAATTTTCGTATTTGGATATCACAAAACCACTAACGAATCAACGTTCTTGTCACATGACTTATACGAGTTTGGAAGTCCATGATTTACTTCGCGAAGGCTTTGATAGGTCGCCTATGTTTAACGGTAGAATTAAAAGTTTAGGACCACGATATTGTCCGTCTATAGAAGACAAGATTAATCGTTTTGCAGACAAAGACCGACATCAATTATTTATAGAACCTGAGGGCTGGAATACTTGCGAGGTTTATGTGAATGGCTTTTCAACATCACTGCCAGAAGACGTTCAATTTAAAGCATTGCGATCTGTGGTTGGTTTTGAAAAAGTGAAATTTTTCAGACCAGGTTATGCTATAGAATATGATTATTTTCCGCCTACGCAACTAAAGCATACTTTAGAAACTAAGTTGATTAATGGCTTGTATTTCGCTGGACAAATTAACGGCACAACAGGATACGAAGAAGCTGCTTCTCAAGGATTAATGGCAGGCATAAATGCGAGCTTAAAAGTTCAAGAAAAAGAAGCATTTACTTTAAAAAGAGACGAGGCTTATATAGGTGTTTTAATAGATGATTTAATTACAAAAGGCACAGAAGAGCCTTATCGTATGTTTACATCTAGAGCTGAATACAGAACCTTATTACGTCAAGATAATGCCGATTTAAGATTAACGCCAAAAGGATTTGCTCTTGGTTTAGCATCAGAAAAACGCCTAAAACGTATGGAAGAAAAACACGAAGCAGCCAAAAAATTTGTGAACTTTTTTGAAACTCAAAGTGTCAAACCTGAAGAGATAAATCCAATTTTAGAATCTAAAAAATCTGCTACTGTTAAACAATCAGGAAAGCTTTTTAAAGTGTTTGCTAGACCAAATATAGCTATGGATGATGTTAGAAAAGTTGAAAGCGTTGAAGCCTATATTCAAAACAATAATCTTGATAGGGAAGTGATTGAGCAAACCGAAATACAAGTAAAATATTCTGGATATATAGCCAAGGAAAAAAATAATGCCGACAAATTAACGAGATTAGAATATGTGAAAATCCCAATAAATTTTGATTATTCTCAAATAAAATCTATGAGTTTTGAAGCTAGAGAAAAGCTTAAAAAAATTCAACCAACAACAGTGTCTCAAGCATCAAGAATTAGTGGTGTATCGCCCAACGATATTTCTGTTTTGTTGGTTTATATGGGTAGGTAATTTTAAACGTTCCACGTGGAACATGTGTTTTTAATTCAAGTTTTTGTCATTCTTGCGAATCCCGATAGCTATCGGGAATAAATCCACTTTAAATGATAAAACAGAAATGTATTTATGCATTTTAAAAAGAACCATTAAGTAATTATTTATAAGAAAAACATTCGTGTATTCGTGGCAAAAGAAAATCCAAATCAACCAAAATTATTTGTAAAAGACCATTCCGTTTCGGGAGAGGTTTTTGATTTAATTCAGAATCCAGAATTCGGTTTTTTAGAAACCTCACCACAACCGGCTTCAGATAAATTATCAGAGTATTATAAAAGTGAAGACTATATTTCGCATACCGATTCCAAACGAAATCTATTTGAAAAAGCGTATCATTTTGCTCGAAATATTTCTCTTAAAAAGAAATTAAAACTCATTAATTCTTTTTCAAAAAGCAGTAAAAAATTATTAGATGTAGGATGTGGCACAGGTGATTTTTTAGAAATAGCCCAAAACAATAGTTGGAACGTTTACGGAATAGAACCAAACGATAAGGCCAGAGCTATCGCTAATAAAAAAACAAATAATGCTGTTTTTGAAATTGAACAACTTTTAAACTTTGATGAACATAGTTTTGACGTGATTACGCTTTGGCACGTTTTAGAACATTTACCAAATTTAGAGCATCATATAAATGTTTTTAAAAAACTATTAAAACCAAATGGCGTTTTAATTATTGCGGTTCCTAACTATAAAAGTTTTGATTCAAAACACTATGCAGAATTTTGGGCAGCTTTTGATGTTCCCAGACACCTTTGGCATTTTAATAAAGCGTCCCTTTCAAATTTAGTTTTAAAGTTTAAAATGGACGTTATAAAAATTAAGCCTATGTGGTTTGATGCATTTTATGTTAGTATGCTTTCAGAAAAATATAAAACTGGAAAAATGAATCCTATTAAAGGGATTTGGATTGGCTTGCTCTCAAATCTACAAGCTATAAGAACAAAAGAAGCATCCTCTTTAATTTATACTATTAAAAACAAGTAAAATCGATTTTCATAAACGTAATTGACTATTTGGTTCTAGCAAACAAGCAAACACCTTTCGTTTTTCTAAAAAGCTCTTAAAACGCTTTAAATGAATTCGTTTTTAATAAAGAACAACTATTTAAAGCGAAGTTATCATAAAATTTATTTATATGTTAAATTCGAAATAAATCCGCTTTGTTTTTTAGCTTACTTTATTACATTTGTGCGAAATCTTAAAACATAAAAACTAAGCACATGAAACATTCATAACTAAATTTTCCATGTAGATGAAAATGATAATATGAATGCTACAATTACCAAATCAATAAACATTAAATAATAACAGATGAAAAATATAGTTTACGTAGTATTAGCAATGATTGTTTTATCCTCTTGCCAAAAACAAGCAAAAATAGGATATGTAAATAACGGAACCGTTATAAATGATTTTCAAGAAAAGATAGAGCTTGAAGCCAAATTTCAAAAAAAGAGCGATGCTTTTCAAAAACGACGAGATAGCTTGGTTAATGCGTATCAATTAGAATTACAAGAAGCACAACAAAAAGCTAAGAGAATGTCTCAAGTAAATCTTCAAAAACTATCTCAAGAAATTCAACAGAAAGAGCAATTATTAAGTCAAAAAATCCAGTCTGAACAACAAGAAATTCAACAAACGTTTCAAGCAGAATTAGACTCAGTAATTGTTAAAGTAAAAGACTTTGTTAAAGATTACGGAAAGAAAAATGGATACACTTACATTTTAGGAACTACCGATGCAGCATCAACAGTTATGTACGGTACAGGGGAGAACGATTTAACGCAAATTATTTTAGATGCTTTAAATGGAGCAGATAAAGAAGAAGTAAAAGAAGAATCTGAGAAAAAGGAATAGAGCTAAACATCTAAAAAACAAATAGTTAAACGCTTTTAGAAGTATTTCTGAAAGCGTTTTTTATTATCCTTTTTTATGAAGCAAACGCGTTAATTTAATAGACAAATCGGTTAAAATAATTTTAGAATTTCCGTTGCGCTCTATATGGTAAATAGCATCTTGTAGCTCATTACTAATATCCATAATGTTGTTTCCATGCACAAAAGGCGCAAAGTTTTCAAGTTTAAAGGTCTCGGTTTTTGGCTCTAAAAAAACAAGATCGGGAGCATTGTAATTTAACAATAAGGCTTGCCGAAAAAAGTCTAAACAAAAGTTTAAAAATTGCTTTTGAGTTTCCCGCCCCGTTTTAGCAATATCTTCACTCCACGAAATTAAATCGTGAATAGCAGCTTTGTTACCTTTGGCTTTAAAAGCACTCCGAATCCAGAAAATAAACCAGGTTTCAAACTGGATGTCTTCAGAGTCATGATACACCAAATCGCAGGCCTTATTATAATTTCCGTTAGCTTGATGTGCTATTTTTGCGGCAACCGATAACTCTAAACTATAATTTTTTACTAAAGCTTCTTTTATAATATCTTCTGCCAAAGGCGGAAAATGTAATATTTGACAACGGGATTTAATCGTGCTAATTATTTGCTCTTCATCTTCAGCAATTAAAATAAAAACGGTTTTGTTTGGCGGCTCTTCAATCAGTTTTAAAAGTTTATTGGCACAGGCGGTATTCATTTTTTCGGCCATCCAAATCAGCATCACTTTGTAACCCCCTTCGTAAGATTTTAGCGTTAACGACTTTACAATGTCATGGGCTTCGTCAACCCCAATTTGCCCTTGTTTATTATCAACACCAAGTAGTTTATACCAATCAAATAAATTGCCATAAGGCTGTTCTTTTAACAGTTGTCGCCATTCTTCTAAATAAAAACTAGAAACAGGTTTGCTTTTTACTTTATCGCTTGTTGTTACCGGAAACGCAAAATGTAAATCGGGATGAGAAATGTTATTAAACTTTAGGTTGCAAGCAGCGTTACCTGTATTGTTTTCACCTGCAGTATTTGTACAAAGCAAATATTGTGCATAAGCAATAGCCATTGGCAGTGTACCGCTACCTTCAGGGCCTACAAAAAGTTGCGCATGAGCAATACGCCCGTTATCAACACTTTTTGTTAAGTGGCTTTTAATGTGCTCTTGTCCTAAAATTTCTGAAAATAACATGAAACAAACCTACAAAATTTTTAGCATCAGTAAATAATAAAACAAGGCATAAAATATCTTTTTGGGCGTTCCCTAAAGGTCGGGCTTTCCGCTATATCTTTTTAAAACGTCATTACAAAGTAGGAACAACTGTGCTAATCTGTTAATTTTTAGGCTTATCACCCTAAAATGGTGTCTTTGTTTTAAAAAGGATGCCGCTGCAACCCCTAACGCAAAAGACGCAAAATATTAAAATCAAATAATTTCTTTCGAGCTACATCGTTTTCGTAAAAAAACACATTTTAAATGGCTTTTTAATTAGTTACATTTGTAAATTAAATAGTTAAGAAGCTAAATACAGATATAAATGAAGACCTTAAACGATTTTAATTTTGAAAATAAAAAAGCACTAATTCGAGTAGATTTTAATGTGCCTTTAAACGAAAATTTTGAAGTAACCGATGCCACTAGAATTGTATCAGCAAAACCAACAATCATCAAAATTTTAGAAGATGGCGGAAGCTGTATATTAATGTCGCACCTTGGTCGTCCAAAAGGATTTCAAGACGAATTTTCATTAAAACATATTGAAGACAAAGTTGAAGATATTTTAGGTGTTGAAGTAAAGTTTGTACCCGATTGTATTGGCGCTGATGCCGAAGCAGCAGCGGCAAGTTTAGAGCCAGGACAAATTTTACTATTAGAAAACTTACGTTATTATAAAGAAGAAACTGCTGGCGATGTTGACTTTGCAGAAAAACTTTCAAAACTAGGCGATATTTATGTAAACGATGCTTTTGGTACAGCGCATAGAGCACACGCTTCAACAACCATTATAGCTCAGTTTTTTGAAGGTAAAAAATGCTTCGGAAACTTATTAGCACAAGAAATAGAAAGCATCAATAAAGTCATGGAAACTGGTGAGAAACCTGTTTTGGCAATTCTTGGTGGTGCGAAAGTATCTTCAAAAATCACTATTATAGAAAACATTTTAGACAAAGTAGACCACTTAATTATTGGTGGTGGTATGGCATTTACTTTTGTAAAAGCGCAAGGCGGAAAAATAGGAAATTCTATTTGTGAAGACGATAAAATGCCATTAGCCTTAGAAATATTAGAACAAGCCAAAGCAAAAAACGTACAAATTCATATTCCAGTTGATACGATTGCTGCCGATGCATTTAGCAATGATGCCAATAAGCAAACCGTCGATATTAACCAAATACCTGATGGATGGGAAGGCGTTGATGCGGGACCACAATCTATTAAATTATTTCATGATGTTGTAATGCAGTGTAAAACTATTCTTTGGAATGGTCCATTAGGTGTTTTTGAAATGGAAAGTTTTGCAAATGGCACTATTGAATTAGGGAATTCGATTGCCGAAGCTACTAAAAACGGAGCCTTTTCACTTGTTGGTGGAGGCGATTCCGTTGCAGCGGTAAAGCAATTTGGATTTGAAAACAAGGTAAGCTACGTAAGTACAGGTGGTGGTGCCATGTTAGAAAGTTTAGAAGGGAAAACGCTTCCTGGAATTGCAGCTATTTTAGAATAATTTATAAAAGTTTTCTAAGGACATAACAAAAATCAGATTAGCTTTCAATAGAATAGATAGTAATATCCCCAATGAAATTAGGGCCTGACAGGTCTGGAACATCTGGTATTCTTAAATTATTGACAATTAATGATTTAAAGGCCGTGTTTCAGTTTTTGCCATGAACTAAAAAAAGTTTTATATTTATTAAA
>Ga0316189_10003602_pt1 | contig 15019 bp, 12 predicted proteins | sample LowCovwburrow_MG_FD_204930 | JGI IMG/M metagenome (GOLD analysis project Ga0316189, IMG submission 204930) | Coastal sediment microbial communities from Maine, United States - Lowes Cove worm burrow | ecosystem: Environmental > Aquatic > Marine > Coastal > Sediment | place: USA: Maine...
CAAACATAATCCTCCGCTACTGGCTCCTAGCCCTATCCTTCGTCACAGCCGGTCTTCTGATAGCCCTTTATTCGGCCCACAGCCACTATCAAAACTACACCGATCCGCTCTACAGCAGCTTCTGCGCCATCAGTAAAGCGATCAACTGTGATACGGTCGCGCAAAGTCCCTGGTCGATCATGTTCGGTATTCCGGTTGCATGGTGGGGTGTTCTCTTTTACCTCTTCTTTCTCCTGATCCTGCTGACCGAAAACCGGCGTAATCTTGCCGCATGGCGCGGGTGGCTGCTGGTAATGTCAATCTCTTCGGCAGTCACGCTGGGGCTGGCAGGTATTGCAGTCTGGAAAATCAAATCCCTCTGCCTTGTCTGCCTTGCCACCTATACTGTCACCTTCGGTTTGACCTATATCTGCTGGCTTGGTCAACGGCGGTGCAAAGAGGCCATCGACAAAGGTGCTGGTGCTGATAATGTCACTGCTGCGTTCAAGCCAAAAGACACGCTACGCAATTACAGCGTCGCCGCAGGAGTGTTCTGCCTCAGCCTGCTGTTGCTCTATGGTCTTATGCCCCGCTACTGGCTCCTTTCCGCTGCTGAGACCAGTGCCGACATCAGTAGGCTGCCCCATGGATTGACGGAGGATGGACATCCCTGGATTGGCGCGGAAAAACCGCTACTGACCATCGCTCAATTTTCCGACTATCAGTGCTTCCAGTGTGGCAAAATGTATTTTCTCCTGCGGAATTTTCTGGCAGCGCACCCGGACACGCTCCGCCTTGTTCATCGGCATTATCCCTTGGATCATGAAGTGAATTCCATCGTTGTGCCGGAACCGTTTCATGAAGGTTCAGGCAAACTGGCTAAGATTGCGATCCTTGCGGCAATGCGGGATAAATTCTGGCAGACCAATGATCTGCTCTATGCACTGATCCGCAGCAGGGGGGACAAAATCAAAACAATTCCTCTCAAGGAAATTGCCGATAAGACCGGACTGAACATTAACGAGCTTGCCGCCGCCCTGACCCATCCTGCCGTCAGCGCACGACTGGGCCGGGATATTCGGGAAGGCATGAAACTCAAGATAACCGGCACACCGGCCTTTCTGATTGACGGCCAAGTGTATCAAGGCGGAATTCCAACGGATATTTTAGAGAAAATCGAAGAGCTGCCGGAACAATGAAAAGACAGCATTTCTTGCAGGCAGGGCTGGCAGTCCTTGCTCTCTGCCTTTTGGTGCTTGCCTGCACCCCGCCCTTCAGCCGGGATGCCCTGATTCATCACCTGCAAGTTCCCAAGCTCTACCTTCAGCACGGCGGCATGTATGAGTTGCCGGAGTTGTTTTTCTCCTATTACCCCATGAATCTGGACCTGCTGTACATGGGGGCCTTATGGCTGGGCAGCGACATCCTGCCTAAATACCTCCACATGGCCTTTGCCTTTGCCACAGCCGTTCTGCTGTATTGGCACCTGCGCAGAAGGCTGTCAAGCAGCTATGCCTGGCTCGGCGCATTGTTTTTTCTCAGCATTCCGATCATTGTCAAGCTTTCGATCACCGTGTATGTTGATTTGGGCCTGGTTTTCTTCAGCACTGCCGCCCTGCTCCTGCTCTTCCGCTGGCTGGAAACCAAGCGGTTGCGTGACCTCCTGTTGGCAGGCATCTGTTGCGGCCTGGGTATCGGCACCAAATACAACGGCCTGCTGGTCCTCTTTATTCTGACCTTCATGGTGCCGCTGCTGTTCATCAGAAGTCAGGAGCAGAAACAAAGGGCTGCTCGTCCGGCAGTAAAGGCGGCAGTGCTGTTCTGCTTCATGGCCCTGCTGGCGACCTCACCCTGGCTGATCAGAAATGCCGTCTGGACCGGCAATCCGGTTTATCCTCTCTATAACAGCTTCTTCAGCCGCATCAGCGCACCGACTGCGACTGACCAACAACAAGATGACGCTGTTGATGCAGAAAATGAGGAAGTAAATAAGGCCGGCTCTGTTCAAGGCGTTTTTGCCAGACGCTATATTTTATATCAGGAAAATATCTGGCAATTGCTCCTGCTGCCGATACGAATTTTCTTTGAGGGACAGGACGGTGATCCCCGCTATTTTGATGGGCGGCTCAACCCCTTTCTTTTGCTGCTGCCCCTGCAGGTCTTTTTTCGTCCGGCAGCCCGACAGGTGCGGATTGAACAAATCGCCCTGGCCGCTTTCAGTCTGCTCTACTTCCTTTTTGCCTTCAATACCGGGGTACTGCGCATCCGATATCTGGTGCCGATGGTGCCGTGTTTGGTTATTCTCTCCATGTACGGGCTGAACAATCTGGAGCTGCTGGCAGCGCGGCATCTGCACCGACCTCGCCTGCTGACAGCGATCTGGTTTATCCCGGTGTTCCTGCTGCTGGCATGGAACGGCAACTATATCCGGCAGCAGTTTCAGGAGGTTGCCCCTCTCGGTTACATCATAGGCCGCGTGAGCCGGGATGAATACTTGAGCAGACAGCTTCCCGAACACCCAATCATGCAATATGTAAATAAAAACCTGCCAAGTTCAGCAAAAATTCTTTGCATCTTCATGGGCAGACGAGGTTATTATCTCCACAGGCCGCATCTCTTTGACCATTACGGCCACTCGAAGCTTTTCCTTTCCTGGCTCCGGCAGCCGGAGAGCACTGCGGAAACCGTTCTTCATAATCTTCAGGAGCAACACATAAGCCATCTTCTTCTTCGTACCGACCTCATGGCGCAATGGCTGTACACGGCGGAAAGTCACCAGCAGGAACTCTGGAATCAGCTCAATCGCAATCATTTGGTTGCAGTGAACACCCATCTCAACTATATTCTTTATCAGGTTAAAAAATAATATCCACTCCGTTCGTTCAGCTTTTTCACCAGCCCGGATTCCATAATGCCTGTTTATGAATACACCGCCCTGAATGCGCAGGGAAAGAAACAGAAAGGAGTATTGGATGCCGACTCCATGTCGGCAGCCCGCCAGAAAATCCGCAAGGACGGCAGCTATCCGGTTGAGATTAAAGAAACCGTTCCACTGGGGCGAAGAAGAAAAGAGGCTGATAAAAAAAACGTCCTCTCATTGCAATTCGGTTCCCGGATCAAACAACAGGAGATCCATGTGGCGACCCGCCAGCTCGCCACCCTGCTCGGAGCCGGCATCCCCCTTGTTCCGGCCCTGAGCGGCTTAGTTGAGCAGACCACCAATAAATCGCTGCAAACCAGGATCACCCAGATCAAAGAATCGGTTAACGAGGGAAATTCATTAACCTCTTCTCTGGCGGAACACCCCCGTCTCTTTTCCAAGATCTACGTCAATATGGTCCAGGCCGGCGAGGCTTCAGGCTCGCTGGATGTGGTTCTTGAGCGACTGGCCGAGGTCGGTGAGCGGCAGCAGGCCATGCGTTCGCGAATTGCTGCGGCCCTCATCTACCCGATTTTTATGGCCGTTGTGGGCATCGGGGTTCTGTTTCTTCTCATCACCTTTATCGTGCCCTCAATCACCAAGGTTTTTACAGACCGAGACCAAGCCCTGCCCCTGCCGACAACAATCCTCATCAGTCTGAGTGATTTCCTCCAGAGCTATTGGATTATTCTGGTGTTCCTGATTATCGGCCTGATCATAGGCATCCGCTTTTTCATTCAACAACCCAAGGGGCAGCGGGTATGGGACACCCTGAAACTTTCCATCCCAGTGCTCAGAGATCTGAATATAAAAATTGCAGCAGCCACCTTGGGACGTACCATGTCAAGCCTGCTGGAATCCGGTGTTCCCTTGATCACCTCCTTGGGGATTGTCAAAAACATCCTCAACAATGTACTCTTAGCCGATGTTATGGACTTGGCCACTGAAGAGCTGGAAAAGGGAAAAAGCTTGTCCAGCGTTTTGCGCGGCAATAAGTACTTCACGCCCATGCTTGTCCAGATGATTGCGGTGGGGGAGCAGAGCGGTTCCTTGGAAAAAATGCTTGAAAAGGCCGCTGACAGCTATGAGAAGGAAGTGGAAACCAAGGTATTGGCCATGACCTCAATGATTGAGCCCATCATGATTCTGGTTATGGGTTTGGCAGTGAGCTTCATCGTCATCTCTATCCTGCTGCCGATTTTCGAGATGAATCAGCTTATTAAATAAGATTTCCGTTTCCACGGTATCGTAGGGGCAATCCCCCGTGATTGACCGAAAAATTGTCCGAAAAATTTGCAGTTCCGGTAGGGGGGGGCACGGCGTGCCGTGTCCCTACGGCACCCTGCATCACCACCCAGGGTACCCCACCTGTTTACCTGCGAAAACGCTGCCTGATCTTGCCGGTCACCTCATCAAACTCGGGCAGCTTAAGCAGATGCAGCACAACGCCGTAGAGCAGGGCCGCAATGCCGATCGCCGTAAAAACCCCGACCAGCTGTAACGGAATCCCCCCTGACAGCAACGGATCAAGCAGCCGCTTCAGGCCGATCACTCCCAGCCCCATAGCCATGCTTGCCAACAGAATCTTCAGCACGCCCCGCCCCAGATAGGCCAGAGAAAATCCGGTCAGTTTGCGATACAGCACTGTTCCGAGAAAAAGAAAATTCAGACCCATTGAACAGGACGTGGACAGGGCAATGGAGCGAAAGGTGAGAATGTCGATGGTCAGGCTGATAAAAATGATATTGGCGGTCACGGCGATGAACGAAGCAATGACGGGATACTTAGTATCCTTGAGCGCATAAAAGACCGGGACCATGATCTTGACGGCTGAATAAGCGAACAGGCCGTAGGTGTAACAGGTCAGGGCCTGGGCCGTTTGCAGGGTATCGGCAGCAGTAAAGGCGCCGTGCTCAAAGATAAGGCGGATGATAGGTTGGGACAGGAGGATCAAGCCCACTGTGGCCGGAATAGTCAGGCTGAAAACCATAACCAGAGAAGAGGCAAAGGTCTTACGCAGACCGTCCAGATCCTTTTCAGCGGCATGACGGGCCAGCACCGGCATAGCAGCAATGGAAAAGGCCACCCCGAACACCCCGATGGGTAGCTGCACCATGCGGAAGGCATAGTTAAGCCAGGAAACCGAGCCTTCAGCACAGCTTGCCGCAAAATTGGTGTTCACAAAAATATTAATCTGGGTGGCGGACAGCCCAATGGTTGCGGGCAACATAAGCCAGAGAATCCGTCGCAGGCCTGGATCGCGGAGATTCAATTGCGGTTTGAAACGAAAGCCTATTTTACGGAGGGTGGGCAGCTGGATCATAAGTTGAAACAGCCCGCCGACCAAGGTGCCCCATGCCATCCCGACAATGGCTGGCATGCCGAACTTCGGCAGGAGCAGGGCCAACGAGGTGCCGCCGACAATAGACCCCATATTGAAAAAGGACGAGGAAATGGCCGGAACAAAAAATTTTCCCTTGGTGTTCAGCATCCCCATAACCACCGCTGACAGGGCCACAAAGAGAAGAAAGGGGAACATTATCCGGGTCAGCAGGGCTGTCAGTTCGGTTTTACCGGCAACACCGGAAAAATCCGGGGCCAGCAGATGAACAAGAGGTTCGGCCAGGAAGATGCCGAGCAGGGTGAGGCTGCTGAGCAGGATTGCGATAAAAACAAGCACATTGGAGGCCAGCTGCCAGGTCGCTTCCGTGCCCTTATTGGTATCATAGTCGGAAAAAACCGTGACAAAGGCGGCGGACAGGGCTCCTTCGCCGAAGAGATCCCTGAGCAGATTGGGAATCCGGAAAGCGACCACAAAGGCGTCATAGGCGTATCCGGCCCCGAACAACCCGGCAAAAACCTGCTCCCGCACCAGCCCCAGAACCCGGCTGCACATAACCGCCGCACTGACCGCCCCGGCCGATCGTGCTATCTTTCCTGTTGAACTGCCTGCTGTTTCTGCTTTTTTTATCATAATTTATTTCCGTTCATGATAAGTTGGTCATAAGACTTGACTTTACAAGGATAATAAGAATATATAGAATGCTATAACGATATCATTTTTTCAGGAAAAACGACAAATGGTTACCATTCCCGACGCAAAAGAGAAAGCCTTTTTTCACACGGAGAACCTTTCTTGTTCGTCATATGGGAAACATTCTGGTATCCCCTGTTCATCATTAATTTCAGCACCCGGTCACCGGAGGTTTACATGTACGATGTCACACAGATCAGGAATACTGTCATTCTCGGCCATGGCAACAGCGGCAAAACAACCCTTGCCGAGGCCCTGCTTTTCACAGCCGGTGCTATCAACCGGCTCGGCAAAGTGGACGACGGCACCGCTTCCATGGATTTTGAGGACGAGGAAATAAAACGGCAGATATCAATCAGTACAGCATGTAATCATTTTCCCTGGAAGAAGCAGCAGATCTTTCTGGCCGACACTCCGGGTGATGATAATTTTTTTAATGAGGCAAAATTCGCCTCCCTTGTTGCGGACAGCGCAATCCTCGCCGTCGGATCAGTGCTCGGGGTGCGCAATCAGACCGAGCATTTTGTCGACCTTATCCGGGCCCGGCAACTGCCCTGCCTGATCTGCATCACCAAAATGGACCGGGAACGGGCCAATTTTCAAAAGACCGTTGATGAGATCAAGCAGGAATTCGATCTGAACCCGGTGGTTCTGTACCTGCCTGTGGGGCAGGAAAAGGACTTTAAAGGCGTTGTGGATATCATCAATCAGCGAGCGCTCTTTTTCCAGGAAGACGGGACAGTCAAGGAAGGCGAGATACCGGCGGACATGGCCGACGAAGTGGCTGTTCGGCGGGAAAGCATGATGGAGTATGTGGCCGAGACCGATGATGATCTGATTGAGATCTTTCTGGAGGAAGGGGAACTGACCCTGGAAGAACTGACCTCCGGCCTGATCGCCGGTACCCGTCAGGGCAAAATAGCCCCGGTCTTTCCCTGTGCTTCGCTGAACAATGCCGGCAGCTCGCTGATTCTTGACGCTGTTGCCGAGCTGCTGCCCTCACCGGATCTGCGACCGGCGGCCATCGGAACCGATCCTGTGTCAAAGGATCTGATTGAGCGGGCCGGGACCGCTGATGCGCCCTTTTCCGCCCAGGTCTTCAAGACCCTGGCTGATCCCTTTGCCGGTCGCCTGACTATCTTTCGCGTCCTTTCCGGCACCTTGGGCGGGGATAGTTTTTATAACAGCAGCAAAGAGGAATCCGAGCGTTTCGGACATCTTTTTCTCATACAGGGCAAGGAACAAAAGCAGGTGGAGAAAGCCGTGCCGGGTATGATTGTCGCGGTGGCCAAGCTGAAGGAAACCGGGACCGGCGACACCCTCTGCGACCAGAACGCTCCTGTCCTCTATGAGCGACCGGAACCCATGCCGTCGGTCATTTCCTATGCGGTCAGCGCCACTCAGGATAAGGATGAGGAAAAACTCTTTTCCGTGCTGACCCGCCTGCTTGACGAAGATCCGACCCTGCACCTGACCCGTGAACCTCAGACCCATGAGGTACTGATTTCCGGCGTCGGACAGATTCATCTTGATGCTCTCAAAGACAAGCTGAAACGGAAATTCTCTGTGGAAATGAAGCTGAGTCTTCCTGAGATTCCTTATCGGGAAACCCTTAGAGGCAAGACCACGGTCCAGGGCAAACATAAAAAACAGTCCGGCGGACGCGGTCAATATGGCGACTGCACGGTTGAACTGGAGCCGCTGCACAACGGGGAGCGTTTTGAATTTGTCGACAAGATTGTAGGCGGGGTTATTCCTCAGCAATATCGACCGGCTGTGGAAAAAGGTATTCTGGAGGCTATGGAAAAGGGGGTCATCGCAGGCTATCCCTTTGAGGGACTCAAGGTCACCCTGATCGACGGCTCCTTTCACAATGTGGATTCTTCGGAAATGGCCTTTAAGATCGCAGGATCTCTGGCCTTTAAAAAAGGCGTTTCAGAGGCCGATCCTGTCCTGCTGGAACCGATTATGGAAATGGAAATCACAGTGGACGAGGATCATGTGGGCGACGTGATGGGCGACCTCAACTCCAGGCGGGGCAAGGTGCTGGGGATGGAGGCTGCCGGTAACGGGAAGTACGAGGCGGTCAAGGCCCAGGTGCCCCAGGCCGAGATTCAGCACTACGCTTCCGACCTGACCTCCATGACCGGCGGACGCGGTTCTTTCCGGGTCTGGTTTTCCCATTACGAGGAAGTGCCTGCGCATATTGCCGAGAAGATTATCGCGGCGCATAACGCGGCGGCATAATCCCTTTTCATCAATTTTCCCGGAGCAGGGTTCGACTTCTCTGTCGCCTGCTTCGGGATATATCCTTCCATGGCATCCATTCCCTGGAGAATAAATAGACCTGTCAGGTCAAACTCAATTATCGCCTTACGCAACCTTGCCTCTCATAAAACAAAAGGATAAAGATGTCTGAAACAACGCCTTCCTGGAAAATTCTCAGTGAACTTATAGCACAAGAAAAAAACAGAGAGTTAGCAGAATTTCTTGAAACACTGCCCTCTCGTGACACTGCCAGAGCTGTTTCGCGACTGACTGAAAAGGAAAGACTCAGCCTGCTCAGTCTGTTGAGCCCGCATGATGCGGCTGATGTTATTGAGTATATGCCTGAAGTCCAGGCGGCGGAAATGGTCGAAGATATGCCGTCTGAACAAGCTGCGGCAATAATGGGGGAAATGACCAGTGATCATCTGACCCATGTGCTGGAAAAAATGGACAGCGGTGCAAGCGATGCTATTCTATTGAATATGCCCCATGATAATGCCGAAGAAGCAAGACGGCTGTTGTCTTACGATGCAAACTGCGCCGGCGGCTTAATGATATCGGAATTTCTTGCCTATTCCTCTGAAAACACCATAAGTGACGTCCTTGATGATTTACAGGCGAACCATAAGGGATACCGTCATTACCATGTACAGTATTTCTATGTGACTGATACAAGCAATAAGCTGGTTGGCGTGCTTCGCATTCATGACTTACTTTTCCCGCCCCGACATACTCGGCTCTCCGAAATTATGCTCAAGTCACCTCTCAGTGTGTCGGACACGGCAACTTTAACAGAATTGCGGGATTTTTTCGAAGAACATACTATGTTCGGCGCGCCTGTTGTGAATGAAACAGGTGTACTCGTCGGTGTGGTGTTGCCGCAGAGTATTGAAGAGGCCGTACGCAAACAGAAAACAAATGTTTTCCTGCATCTGAACGGAATTATCGGCGGTGAAGAATTTCGTACCATGCCTCTGCTCTCCCGTTCGGGGCGTCGTCTGTCCTGGTTAAGCTTGAATATTGTCCTCAATATTATTGCTGCAAGTGTTATTGCTCTCTACCAGGACACACTGGCGGCAGCTATTACATTGGCTGTTTTTTTACCCATGGTAAGCGATATGAGCGGTTGTTCCGGCAACCAGGCCGTGGCGGTTTCCATGCGTGAACTTTCTCTCGGTTTGGTTCGACCAAAAGAGTTGCTCTGGGTGCTGGCCAAAGAAGTCAAGATCGGAATAATCAACGGTCTGGTACTCGGACTGATGCTCGGCGGAGTTGCCTATTTATGGAAAGGAAATCCTTGGCTCGGACTTGTTGTCGGAGGAGCTTTGGCTGCAAACACATTAATTTCTGTCAGCCTTGGCGGGATGCTCCCTCTGGGTTTAAAAAGATTAAAACTCGACCCGGCTTTGGTCTCAGGGCCGCTACTGACCACTGTCACTGATATGTGCGGCTTCTTCCTGGTTTTGAGTTTTGCAAGTGCTGTTCTGCCCAAGCTGACAGGTATGTAACGCGGAAAAGGGAACGGATTTTTTTGCAAATTGCCTGATGACAAATCATGTGCATTTTGTCTTGACCCTCATCCGTCCCCTTTTTGCTTTTTTTTTGCTTAGAGCCGGTAGCCCCTTACAACCAACTCATTATCGGGGCAACAGGACGATAATCCAGAACACGAATTCTCTTTCCCTCGTCCCTGATCGTCAGCACCCCTTGTATTTCAATTTTTTTCCGGAGCACCGCGTTAAAATTTTCGTCGAACTCCCCCGGACTGATGAGATATTTCTCCTCGTCATCGGTCAATAAAGCCAAATCGGCAATGTTGCCGTCAGATTCCCACTGATCGGCAACAAGCACTCCGGTCACAGTAATACTCCTCATACTTCCCCCTCCTGAAGAAAGCTGTTGAGCGTAACCCTCCGGGTTAATATTCGTCCTCTTCAAAATAAAATTCTTCATCATGATCAAAGGCTTCCAATACAACAGGATTAACCCTCAATAACTGAAATTCTTTTTCACAATCCTCACAGTAAACCTCGTCACCGGGCTCATGATCATAATAGATTTTGACTCTTCCACCACAGGCGGGACATCTCTTAATTTTCATAATGCCTCCTCAGCAAGTAAAATAAATTCCTAATTCTTTAAAGCAAGCACCGTGCCAGTAGTCAACATGTTATTATGATAGGAAATAAAGTCAATCAACCGTCAGTAACAGGAACTCTGAGTTCCTATGCATCCCAGTTCCATGAGGCCTGCACATGCGGAAAAAGCGAGGAAATGTATATTAATGCTTGCATATCAGACGGCAGCAAGATATTGGGAACCTTCAGTTCCTAGTATCAAAAAAAAAGAACTTGAAGTTCATATTTTCATGGTGAACCATGCGTAATTTTTTACTTGTCAGTCGGGACGCTGAAGTCTTGACGGCGTTTGATAAAAGCTGCACAGAAGGGGCAGGTATCTTCCCCTGCTCCTCTTTGGTTGAAGCGTTGAGCATCCTGAACACCCATCGCTATGAGTTTCTCTTTGTCGATATGGAGATCCTCCGGCACACCGCCTTAGCCAACGCAAGCGGTTACAAGGCGGTATTGCAGCCGTTCTGGCTCCGGCATCCAAGTCTGGATATCGTGGTGATGACCTCTCAGGAAATGCTGCGGGAGGCTGTCTCCACAGTGAAACAGGGGGCCAGCGATTATCTTATGTATCCTATCATTGCCGATGAAATCCGCCTGATCATCAACAACCTGAAGGACTCTCAGCAGGTTCAGTCCGAACTTGACTATCTCCGTGATCAGTTCTGGGATCGGGACTCAGCCCCCTTTGTCCACACTGAATGCCCGGCCATGAACAAGGTGTTTGAAGATGTCCGTGCTGTGGCCCCCACCAAGAGCACGGTGCTGCTCACAGGGGAGACCGGGACAGGCAAGGGTGTGCTGGCCGGGCTTATCCATAAACACAGTAATAGACGCAATGAACCCTTTATCAGTGTCCATTGCGGGGCAATACCCGACACCCTGCTGGAGAGTGAGCTTTTTGGTCACGAGAAAGGGGCTTTTACCGGGGCGATAAAGAAAAAACAGGGTCGATTCGAGGTGGCTGATAACGGCACAATCTTTCTTGATGAGATCGGCACCATAACCCCCTCAGCCCAAATCAAACTGCTCCAGGTGCTTCAGGAAGGTTTGCTGCAACGAGTTGGCAGCGAACAGGACACCAGAGTAAATGTTCGGGTTATCGCGGCAACCAATGAAGACCTCAAACAACTCTGCGAGGAAAAAAAATTCCGCAAAGATCTCTATTATCGCCTGAATGTCTTTCCCATTGAACTGCCACCGCTTCGAGATCGGAAAGAGGATATTCCCGGCTTAACCGAGGGCTTTATCCGACGGTTCAACCGATTGTATGCAAAAGAAATCGTCGACATCCATCCCCAGGTTATCGACGCCTTTCTCAAGTATTCATGGCCGGGAAATATTCGTGAGCTGGAAAATATTATTGAGCGATCCTGCATCATCGAGCGTTCTTCCGTTTTATCGCCAGACAGCTTTCCGGCAGAGCTCTTTATGTACGATGATACCCTGACACGAATCCAGATGGATACCATGCTTCCGCTGGCGGAAGTACGAAGGCGGGGAATTGAGGAGATTGAGCGTTGTTACCTCAAGGAGGTATTGAGCAGTAATAAGGGAAAAATCAACCGAAGCGCGGAGGCTGCCGGAGTCAGCACCCGGCAGCTGCATAAATTGATGAGGAAGTATGGGTTGAAACGGGAGGAATTTAAGAGGTAGTGTCAACCTGTCCCCTTTTTACTAAAACTCGAGCCGACTCTGGTTTCTGGTCCGCTGTCACTGATACGTGCGGTTTCTTCCTGGTTTTGAGTTTTGCAAGTGCTGTCCAGCCGAAACTGACAGGTATGTGACGCGACTATTCCTCAATTTTCTCAGGCGGACCAGTGACAAGAACGTTTGTGCCCAGATCGTCCAAAACCTGTTGTTCCAGCCCGTCTTCCTTTGCCCGCAATCGTGCCAATTTCTCAGGACTGTATTGTATCGGTAATTTACCGAGGTTGCAGATAGGTTCGCCCGGACTGATGGAAGGCAGACTCGTCATACCCATCACCACCCCGTTAAAGGGTGCATAAAGCGTATCCTGGCTTTCACCGAGAATGGTTGTATTGGTTGTTATAGGCTGACCTTTTTTTACGATGTCACCGGGTTTGATATGAAAATCAAGAAACCCACCCCGCTCCGACCGAATCCATTTTGATTTTTCAATCACGATCTGATAAGCAGGGCTTTCGATACTGCCGTCCAGCATGTTCAGTTCACGCAGTACATTTTTTATACCACGAACTTCGGTTTCCACAATGCCGGGCTCTACTTTCCACACTTCGCCGCCTTCCATAATAATTGTCGGGCAGCCGGCATTGCATGCTTCCCGACGAAAGGAATTTTTCGGGCCTTTATTGTTCATTATGATTTCAACACCGAAAGCTTCGGCCAGTCGGCGAACTTCAGAGTTTGTCAGATCACCCCGAACTGTCGGGTAGTTGGTTCGTCGGACCGATGCGGTATGTAAATCAATACCGTAATCACACCTCATGACAATCTCGTTAAAAATTGTAAAGGCCATACGACTGGCAAGGCTCCCATCGACAGAGCCCGGAAAGGAACGATTCAAATCCCGACGATCCGGCAGATAGCGGGAATGGCGCTCAAAGGCGGGCAAATTCAGGACCGGAATCAGGACGAGAGCTCCTCTCTGAACCTGAAACGTATCATCCTGAATGAGTTGGCGAATGGCTCCGCAACCATTGATCTCATCACCGTGCAAGGCCCCGGTAACAAACACCACCGGCCCGTCTTCTTGTGCGCGACGTATGTGAATTTGAATATCCACAGTCATGCTGCTGTAACTTTCGCCCACAACAAGATGTACATTACGTGATTCACCGGGCTCGATTTTTTCACCGAACCAATCAAACATTGACTTTCGAGGAGCAGGCCTATTCATGGTCGTTCCCATCTGTCTCTGACGGTATTGCAACAGACTCGATTGTCCCAGCTTCTTTGTAGACTTCATCGGCCACAGGCAGTTCAGGTAAATGCTTGACTTTCGGTTGTCGCTTACGGCGGACCTTCTTCGGCGTCATGTCACGCATCAATTCAAGTTTGCCGAAGCAGAGCAGACGATCACCTGCAAATAACTCCCGTTCAGGTTTCGGATTAGGTATGACCTTTGCGTTTCGATGGAGGGTCAACACCACAATATCTTTTTCGCGGAGCCGTGACTCAGTAATAGTTTTACCTATATACTCAGATCCTTCAGGGATATGGATTTCTGCAACGCCATAGCCGCTGCTCACGGTCAAACGTTGCCGAAGATCAATCTCCGGAAAATTCACCTGCGCAGCAATGTAGTCAACTATTGATCCGGCAATATCAAGTTGCGTACACCCTTCAATTCCCTCTAAACCCGGTGAGGAATTCACCTCCATAATCTGCGGCCCATCTTTCCCTTCAAGAAGATCCACACCCGCCACCCGAAGCCCTAATATCTGCGCTGCCCGCACAGCCGTCTCGGTGTACAATTCATCAAGCTGCACCGGCTCGGTGATGCCGCCTCTATGGACGTTGCTGCGAAACTCCTGTCCTTGCGCTACTCGTCGCATCGCTCCCACGACCCGATCACCGACAACAAAGGCTCGGATATCTTTTCCTTTGCTTTCCTTAACAAATTTCTGAATAAGAACACTCTGTTTCTGACTCTGCAAAAGTTCGACGATTCCGGCTGCAGTACTGAGCGAATTCGCCAGGATGACGCCGATCCCTTGGGTCCCTTCAATCAATTTGATAACAACAGGTGCGCCGCCAACTCGTTCAATTGCCGGCAGGACATCCTTTTTATCTCGGACAAAGGTCGTTTGCGGGATACCGACAGAGTGTCGACTGAGTATTTGCAAACTTCTGAGTTTATCTCTTGAATTTCCAATACTGGCCGATGAGTTCGCACAAAACACATCCATTTGTTCGAATTGCCTGACAACAGCAGTACCATAATAGGTGATTGAGGAGCCGATTCTCGGCAAGACGGCATCATATTGAGAAAGGCATTTTTGCCGAAAATACAGGTCAGGCATGCCCTGGTCCAGATCTATGGCAAACTTCAGCGTATTGAGTACCTTAACCTTATGGCCCCGTTGCAGCGCAGCCTCACGAAGTCGGCGTGTGCTGTAACTTTGGCCGTTGCAGGAGAGAATAGCAAGCTTCATAATTTTCCTTGATTTTGAGGTTCGGAATCTGTTTTTGGGCCTCTATGTACCTTTTTCTTGCGATCCGGTCTACCACCATAATAGGATCTCCCCCCGTCAACCATAAATCGATCCCTGAATGCTTCACGACCAAGAAGCATCCTGAACCCCATATTATCACGACTTGCAAGAGTCAATTCAACCTCCCAAACCTGCCCGAGCAGCTCTATATCTGCCAGAATGACCGGCCTGATTTTAGCTATTCCGTTTGAACTCTTAATAGATCTGAACTCAAGTACTCTGGCTTCTGCATCAAGAGTACCCTTGCTCGACCGTTGGATAGGGTGAATCTTGAAACGCACCCATTGTTCTCCATCTCGGTCAAATGTCTTGAGGTTGACCGCCTGTATCGACGAGGAGCGTGCCCCGGAATCGACTTTTACTTTAATTTTGTCAACACCGAGACTTGGAAGTTTAACCCACTCCCGCCAACCGATAATCGGCAGCTCAATTTTTCTTTTTCTCACTATTATCTCTCAACTCTCAGCTGATCGCAGGGCACTAAAATTTT
>Ga0316189_10003603_pt1 | contig 15014 bp, 10 predicted proteins | sample LowCovwburrow_MG_FD_204930 | JGI IMG/M metagenome (GOLD analysis project Ga0316189, IMG submission 204930) | Coastal sediment microbial communities from Maine, United States - Lowes Cove worm burrow | ecosystem: Environmental > Aquatic > Marine > Coastal > Sediment | place: USA: Maine...
ATTGTGTTGGTAGAACCGCCCATCGCGATGTCCAGGCACATGGCGTTTTCGAAGGCTTCGAAGTTGCCGACATTGCGTGGCAACACGGACTCGTCGTCTTCGGTGTAGTAGCGATGGCAGAGTTCCACGATCAGGTGACCGGCGCGCTCGAACAGCTGTCTGCGATCAGCATGCGTTGCCAGCGTGGACCCGTTGCCCGGCAGACTCAGCCCCAGTGCTTCAGTCAGGCAATTCATCGAGTTGGCCGTAAACATGCCCGAGCAGGAACCACAGGTTGGGCAGGCGGAGCGCTCGTATTCCTGCACGGTTTCATCAGACGCGCTGTCATCAGCAGCGATGACCATGGCATCAACCAGGTCCAGCTTGTGTTCGGACAATTTGGTTTTACCGGCTTCCATCGGGCCTCCGGAGACGAATACCGCGGGTATATTCAGGCGCATCGCGGCGTTGAGCATTCCCGGTGTGATCTTGTCGCAATTTGAAATGCAGACCATGGCATCGGCGCAGTGCGCGTTGACCATGTACTCCACCGAGTCTGAAATCAGGTCGCGCGAGGGCAGGCTGTAAAGCATGCCGTCGTGGCCCATGGCGATACCGTCATCAACCGCGATGGTGTTGAATTCCTTCGCAACCCCGCCGGCGGCCTCGATTTCCCGCGCTACCAACTGGCCCATGTCCTTCAGGTGCACATGCCCCGGCACGAACTGGGTGAAAGAATTGACCACGGCAATGATTGGTTTCTGGAAATCGCCGTCCTTCATTCCGGTTGCCCGCCACAAGGCGCGGGCACCGGCCATATTGCGGCCGAAGGTGGATGTTTTCGAGCGGTAGTCAGGCATGTTTTTTAAACCTTGAAAAAATGATCCGACAAGCATAATGCAAAAGCGTCTTTTGTGCCGGAAGTAACATTTTCGCTTCGCGCAAAATAAGATATCCTGAGGGATTGACGCCTAATGACTGGAGTACCCATGAAATCCCGCATCACCCTTATCGTCAGTTTTCTCCTTATGTTTATCAGCCCTTTTGCACTGGCCGAGGTAAATCGTTCAGAGGCCAACAACGGCAACATTGTTATGGAGGATGTCCCTGCTATTCCTCCGGAGATCGTCTCGGACCTTAACCGGTACCAGAATGTCCGCTCTGCAGGTTTCCGGGCCTGGACTGAGGAGGGCGACGGCATATTCGTCACCACGCGTTTTGGAGACGTCAGCCAGATCCATCACGTGGGCCACCCCGGCGGCGCACGTACGCAGCTGACTTTTTTCGATGAACCCACCGGAGGCGTTTCACGCCAGCCCGAGGGCTCGAAAATGATTTTCACCATGGACGCCGGTGGCAGTGAGTTCTCGCAGGTATTCCTGATGGATCCGGCGGGCTCGGATGATGCGCTGATGCTCACCGATGGCGAATCCCGCAACGGCGCGGTCGTATGGGACCGGCGCGGGGAGTGGATTGCTTACCAGAGTACCCGTCGTAACGGGGCCTCCAACGATGTCTGGATGATGGACGTCAATAACCCGGAAACAGCGAAAATGGTGCTCGAATCACCGGATGGCACCTGGTGGGGGCCGTCAGATTTTTCTGCCAATAACGAGAAACTGCTGATCACCAACTACGTAGGAAACGCCGATTCCCGGATTCACCTGCTCGATTTGAAAACAGGAGAGTTACGCATGGTGGCGGGTGACCCGGAAAACCCGGGTGCCAATTCCCCATTTTCTTTTGATCGCGAAGGCAACGGCTTTTTCTACGTCACCGACGTCAATGGCGAATTCAAGCAACTCGCCTGGAAATCACTTGAAGAGGGCGCAGAGCCGGTCTTCATTACAGCAGACATTCCCTGGCACATTGAAGGCGGAGCGATCAGTGATGATCGAACACGTGGTGCTTTCACCGTGAACAACAACGGTTTTTCACAGCTTTACCTGCTGGATCTGGCCAGCTATGAATACAAGGCGGTAGATTCCATCCCCACCGGCCTGATTGGCGGCATGGAATTCAGCCCCGATGGTGACCAACTGGGTATGACGCTGAATACGTCCCAGACACCCAGCGACTCTTTCGTGCTGGATCTCGGTGACGGTGCCCTCGAGTACGGGGAACTGACACGCTGGACCTACAGTGAACTGGGCCGGCTGGATACGGACACGTTTATCCTGCCCGAGCTGATCACATTTCCTACATTTGACAGTGGTTCGGGCGGGCCGGACTCCATTCCCGCCTGGCTTTACAAGCCGGAAGGCGCGGGGCCGCATCCCGTCATCATATCCATCCACGGAGGCCCTGAGAGCCAGTCCAGGCCTGGTTTCAGCAGCACCTACCAGATGTGGATACAAAAACTGGGCGCGGCGGTGATTCAGCCCAATGTGCGTGGGTCCGATGGATACGGCAAACACTACATGTCACTGGATAATGGCTTCAAGCGCGAGGACTCGGTAAAAGACATCGGGGCACTGCTGGACTGGATCGCCACCCAACCCGACCTGGATGAAAACAGGGTCGCTGTTTTTGGTGGCAGCTACGGAGGCTACATGGTCTTGGCCAGCGCCGTGCACTACAGCGACCGCCTCAAGGCGGCGGTAGATATTGTTGGAATCAGCAACTTTGTCACCTTCCTGGAAAACACCCAGGACTACCGGCGTGATCTGCGCCGGGCTGAATACGGTGACGAGCGTGACCCCGCCATGCGGGCCCACCTGGAGGCCATCAGCCCACTGAACAGCGTGGAAAAGATCCGCGTCCCGATGTTCGTCGTACAGGGTCAGAATGACCCCCGTGTTCCGGTAACAGAGGCGGAGCAAATCGTCGCCGCTCTGCGCGAACAGGGTCAGCCGGTCTGGTATATGAATGCCCTGAACGAAGGCCACGGTTACCGCAAGAAAGAGAACCGGGATATCTACGGGCAGGCCACGATGATGTTCTTCCAGGAATACCTGGTGGGTGATAAACAGTAACGGTCACCTGGGGCTGGTTTATCGGCAAGGCTGCCCGAAGCAGGCAGCCTTTGCCATCCTCAACAAGCGGAAATCCGACCCCTGCGGCCCGACCAGGGAAATCCCTAACGGGCAGCCCTGGTACGAGGCCAGTGGCAGGCTCACTTGCGGCAGGCCGGCCAGTCCAGCGACGCACAGCAACGCCAGCGCATCTGAGCGGAACTGTTCCAGTTCTTCGCCCCTGGCGTTTTTCAGCAGTGCGATGGAAGGTGAGCTTGGAATGCACAACACGCCGTCCTGACCCAGCAGTTCATCGAGATGACGGATGACCCCGGCTCTTATCTCCCCGGCATGGGGTAGTACTTCGGGGCCAATGGAAGCGGCCCATTCAAAGCGTCCCTGGATTTCGGGGCCGAATTCGGGACTGTTGGTTCGAATCCACTCTCCGTGGGTCTGCCAGGCTTCTGCGCCCTGAAGCAAACGGAAACTGTTCATCCATTCTTCTTCCCGGCCGCCATACAGATTCACTTCGTGCGCGGGTCCCAGTTTTTCGACTATTGTACTGATCGCGACATTTATTTCCGGGCGTACGCCATCGGTAACGAGCTCCAGCGCATCCATTGCGAGCAGCAGGCGGGGAGGGCGATCCTCGGTGCGTCCCTTGTCGAGCAGCACATGGCCGACACGCTCAAGAACATCAGCATCGCGGGCAAACCAGCCTACCGTGTCAAAACCCGGAGCAAGCGGGACCACGTGGTCGTTCGGAACGCTTCCATGGGTCGGACGAAAGCCGAAAATGCCGCAGTTACTGGCGGGCAGGCGCACCGATCCACCGGTGTCTGTGCCCAGGGCGAAATCGACCAGGCCGCCGGCAGTAGCTGATGCAGACCCGCTGGATGAGCCGCCCGGAATTCTGCCGGGTGCGTTGGGATTAACCGGTGTGCCGTAATGATGGTTCTCACCATTAAGGCTGTAGGTCAGTTCGTCCGTGTGGGTTTTTCCAGCCAGGCTGGCACCGGCGTCCAGCAGTTTTTGCACGGAACTGGCTGTTGCCAGTGCGGGAAGATGGGTGCGCAGCCAATCCGGGTTGCCGGCCCCGGTGCGGAAGCCGGCGATATCGAATACATCCTTGGCGGCGAAGGTCAGCCCGGACAAGGGCCCGGGTTCAGAGCCCTTTAGCTGGACTTTGCGGTCGTTGCAAAAAGCGCCAAGCTTGTCGTGCATATCCGGCCTAGCCGCCACCGCCCAGTAGCGCCAGCAGCAGGCCGGCAGCTACCGCCGAACCAATAACGCCGGCCACGTTGGGACCCATCGCGTGCATCAGCAGGAAGTTGTTGGGGTTGGCTTGCAGCCCGACCCGGTTGACGACCCGTGCGGCCATGGGTACGGCCGAAACACCGGCGGCCCCGATCAGCGGGTTCACTTTGCCACCGGTCATGCGGTACATGATCTTGCCCATGATCAGGCCGGAGGCGGTGCCGACGGAAAATGCGAAAGCGCCCAGCGCCAGGATGCCGAGGGTTTGCACATTGAGGAAGGTGTCGGCCTGTAGCTTGGAGCCCACTGCAAGGCCAAGGAAGATCGTGACCAGGTTGATCAGTTCATTCTGCGCGGTCTTGTTCAGGCGCTCGACCACGCCGCATTCCCTCAGCAGGTTGCCAAAGGTCAGCATGCCGATCAGTGGCATGGCGGCGGGAAGGAACAGCGCGGTGACCAGCAAGATCACCAACGGGAACAGGATCTTCTCAAGTTGTGATACCGGGCGTAACTGTTCCATGACGACCTGGCGTTCGGTCCGGGTGGTTAATGCCTTCATGATGGGAGGCTGGATGATCGGGACCAGCGCCATGTAGGAGTATGCGGCCACTGCGATCGCGCCGAGCAGTTCCGGCGACAGCCGGGACGCCAGGAAAATCGCCGTCGGGCCGTCCGCGCCGCCGATGATGCCAATTGCAGCCGCGTCCTGCAGCGTGAAATCGAAACCCGGCAGGAAATTAAGCGCCAGCGCACCCATCAGGGTCAGGAAGATACCGAACTGCGCTGCAGCACCGAGCAGCAGCGTCTTGGGGTTGGCGATCAGCGCGCCAAAATCGGTCAGCGCGCCCAGTCCCAGGAAGATGAGCATCGGAAACACGCCGGTTTCGATACCGACGTGATAGATGTAGCCCAGCAAGCCCTGCGGCCCCGCCATGTCTGCCACCGGAATGTTGCTTAAGATCGCGCCGAATCCAATCGGCACCAGCAGCAGCGGCTCAAACTTCTTGACGATGGCCAGGTAGAGCAGCACGCAGCCAATAGCGATCATGAACAACTCGCCGACACCGAAGTTGGCGAATCCGGTGGTCAACCAAATGGTCTTCAGGGTGGATTCCATGTCCGCTTAATCCTGTCGCTTCAAGAGATGTACAGCAAGGGGTCTTTGAGTGCGACGGAGTCACCTTCCTTGACGGCTATCTTCATGATGGTGCCGTCACTTGGGGCTCTGACCTCGGTCTCCATTTTCATGGCTTCCAGGATAATGATCACGTCTCCCTGTTTGACCTTCTGTCCCGGTTTGACCTTGATCCTGAAAATATTACCTGCCAGTGGCGCGGGAACGAGTTCGCCTTCATTCATGGTTTCAGCATCCGTTGCCGCAGGAGTAACCGAGGTGATCGCACCTGATGGAGCTACTTCTACATCGAACGACTGGCCGTTGACCCGAACGGTATACGCGGCAGGGGAGTTATCTGCCGGCGCCGGGGCTTTGCCCGAAGGTGGAGCCGCTTTCTCTGCCGGTGGCGCTCCGGGCGCCGTGGGTTTCGGCTCGAAGGCGTCCGGATTACCGCGATTTTGCAGGAATTTCAGACCGATCTGCGGGAACAGCGCATAGATCAACACGTCATCGATAACATCCTGGGCCAGCGTGATGCCCTGAAGGGTCGCTTTCTCTTTCAGTTCCTTGGTCAGGCGGTCGACCTCCGGTTCCAGCAAGTCTGCCGGACGGCAGGTGATGGGTTCGGCGCCTTCCAGCACCCGGGCCTGCAACTCCTTGTTAACCGGGGCCAGGGTTGCGCCGTACTCGCCTTTCAGCACGCCGGCGGTTTCCTTGGTAATGGAACGATACCGCTCACCGGTCAGTACATTGATCACCGCCTGCGTACCGACGATTTGCGATGTAGGGGTTACCAGCGGAATAAAGCCCAGGTCTTCGCGCACACGGGGGATTTCCTCCAGTACCTCGTCCAGCTTGTCCGCCGCGCCCTGTTCCCTGAGCTGGCCTTCCATATTGGTCAGCATACCGCCGGGCACCTGGGCGACCAGGATGCGCGAATCGATACCCTTCAGTGAGCCTTCGAATTTCGCATACTTTTTACGGACGTCGCGGAAGTAAGCAGAAATTTCCTCCAGGTCCGTGAGTTTCATTCCGGGATCGCGATCGGTGTCCTGGAAAATGGCAACCATGGATTCCGTCGGGGAATGCCCGTAGGTCTGGCTCATCGAAGAAATGGCCGTGTCGATGATATCTACGCCGGCTTCGGCTGCCTTGACCAGTGTCGGGCTGCTCATGCCGGTGGTGGCGTGGCAATGCAGGGCAATCGGAATGTCACAGGACTCTTTGAGGCGGGAAACCAACTCCTCTGCAACATAGGGCTTCAGTAGTCCGGCCATGTCCTTGATGCACAAGGAGTGACAGCCCAGGTCCTCGAGGTGCTTACCCATGTCGACCCACATGTCCAGCGTGTGGACAGGGCTGACGGTGTAAGACATCGCGCCCTGCGCATGCTTGTCTACCTCACGTACCGCGTTGACGGCCGTCTTGAAGTTACGCAGGTCATTCATGGCATCGAAGATACGGAAAACGTCCATGCCGTTGACGGCGCAACGCTCGACGAATTTCTCCACGACGTCATCGGCGTAGTGCCGGTAGCCGAGAATATTTTGCGCACGAAACAGCATCTGGTGGCGCGTATTGGGTATGGCGCGTTTCAGCGTGCGCAGGCGCTGCCAGGGATCCTCACCGAGGTAGCGGATGCAGGAGTCGAACGTGGCTCCGCCCCAGGTTTCCAGCGACCAGAAGCCCATCTTGTCCAGTTTTTCGGCAATGGGCAGCATGTCGTCGATACGCATGCGGGTTGCCAGCAGGGACTGGTGCGCGTCGCGCAGTGCCAGCTCAGTAATGCCTAATTTCTTCGCCATGAGAGGAAAACTCCTGTGATACCTGGTGGTGATTCGAATGTTCTTGAACGGGTTCCGGTTTAACGCCGATCCTTGCGATAGCGGTGAACTGCAGCACTGATCGCGGAGACCAGGGCGGCGTCAACCGTTCCGGGTACGTGTTTGGATGAGGGCATCGGTTGTGGCCGCTGGGGCGGTTGTAGCCGGTGTGCCAGTTTCGACATGCCCTGGATGACCAGCACCATGAGGGCCAGTAGCAGGAAAACCGTCAGCATGCCGGTGACGGTGAGTTCCAGACCGGTTATCAGTTGTTCAAGTTCTGTCATGGTTTACGCTATTCCTGCACCCGAATGTTGCACTGAAGTTTACCTCAAGACGCGTGTTGAGACTGTTTTGAACCCGTGCGCGGACTGATCTGAATCACGCGGCTTTTCGGACACAAAGACGGCCTTGTTCGTGTATCCTGCACAGTCCCCTGGAACCCGGCACAAACGGTCGCCCGATGATCAGAGTCTTTTCCCTGAGCGTATTGCTGAGTGCGCCGCTGGCACAGGCCGCGGAGTCGCTGGAAGACCCCGGGATGCTGACCCCGATCACGGTCACCGCGCAACGCGTGGCCAATCTGCAGCCGGCAAGTACCTATGCAAGCACGGCAACCACTTTGCGCTTCGACCCGCAGATCAACCTGCAGGCCCGCGGCTTGCCGGAGGGCCAGGCGGACGTTACCGTGCGCGGTGGCCTGTTTGAAAACACCGGGTTCCGGATTGGCGCCGTAACGGTTTTTGATCCGCAAACCGGGCACTACTCGGTCGAGCTGCCGCTGGATCCGGGTTTGCTGAGTTATCCGGAAGTACTGACCGATTTCGAAAACGGCCTGAACGCTTTCAACGCTTCCGTCGCAACAGTTGGTTACGGCTTCAACACGATTCGCCGGGGAGGCAGCCTGTCGGCCGGGCTGGGGTCAGACAAGCTGGCTTATGGCACGCTGAGGGCAAGCCATCTACGCGAGTTGAGCGGTGGCCGGGTTTTGGGTGGCACCATTTCAGCATCGGGGTCGACCGGCGATGGCACCGTGCCCTATGGTGACCACAACTTCAAACGGTTCAGCGGCCACCTGCAGTTGAGGGGGCAGGATAGCGAGACCAACCTGTTGCTGGGCTACCACGATAAGTTCATGGGCTGGCCGGGCATGTATACCGGGTTTGCGTCACTGCCCGAAACAGACCACACCAGGCTTGGACTGGTGGTTGTCGATCATCGCTGGTCAGGCGAGGGTGGCTGGATGGAGGTCGGCGCTGCCTATCGCTGGCTTGAGGATGACTATGACTTTGACCGCCGCACCAGTGAGTCCGGTGTTCCCGGGTCGTTTGAACACTCAACGCGCAGCTTTTCGCTTGGACTGACCGGTCAGCAACAGGCGCTGGGGCTGGACTGGCATTTTTCCGGACAGTTTTCCGCCGACCGGCTGGTCCGGTCCACCGATCTGACCAACGGCGACTTCAATTCACGTTCGTACCTGACCATGAGCCTGGCGCCAGGCCGGGAATGGGTCATGGAGCCGGGGCTGACGCTGGCCGCGAAGGCCGGTCTCAGGCTGGACGCCTCCAATCGAGATGAGGATGCGTTGATGCCGTTATTTGCACTAACGCTGGAACAGGACGTCAGCCGTGGGATGAACCGGTTTGGCCTGGAGTACTCGCGGGTCTCTCAATTGCCGGGCTATACCGCGCTGAATTCTCCGCCGCGCGGCTTGTTTGGCGGCAATCCGAACCTGGGCCGGGAATACGCCAACACGGTGACGCTGAGTTTTACCCACGAGCAAGCCGCCTGGCTGGCGCGCTTCGCCGCCTTCCATCGGCGCGACGATGACCTGGTGGACTGGACCTACCTGGCGGACGCGCCCTTTACCCGCCAGGCCAATCCGGTTGATATGGATGTCACCGGTCTGGAAGGAGTGATCTCCTGGCAATCCACGGTGCTGGAGGTCGTGGGTGCATATGCGTGGCTGCACAAAAACGCGAACTACGGCTCAGCCCAGGTCGACGCCAGTTATTACGCGCTGAACTTTGCGCGGCACCGCTTCACGCTGGCGCTGGTGTACTCACCCATTGAGCCACTTGAATTCCGGCTGGACAACGAATACCGGATCCAGCAGGACAATGCACTGCGAACCAGCGGCAATAACGCGTTCAATGCCTCGTTATCGGTGAACTGGCGCTTGCGTTCAATGCCACAACTCCGCCTGATGCTGGTTGCAGACAACCTCACTGATAGCGATTTCCAGGAATTTCCAGGCACACCACCGATGGGAAGGCAGGTCAGTTTCGGGGTTGGGCTGGACTGGTAGGGCCGGGGAAAGCGCCCCACGCGGCCTGCAATGGTCTAGAATCGATTCAGGCCTGGATACAACGGAAAAATCTTATGAAAGATCTGCGCAAGTTCTATATCAACGGCGAGTGGGTTGAGCCCGAATCAAGCCGTGAAATGGACGTGATCAACCCAGCTACCGAAGCGAAATTTGCAACCATCACCCTGGGCACCGTCGGTGATGTGGATCGCGCCGTCGCCGCAGCGAAAGCGGCGTTTCCGGCTTACAGCCGAACCAGCAAAGAACAGCGCCTGGTCCTGTTGAACCGCTTGCTGGAGATTTACACCCAACGGTTCGAGGAGATGGCACAGGCCATTACGACTGAAATGGGTGCGCCGATTTCGATGTCGCGCGAAGCCCAGGCGGATGTGGGAACCGGTCATCTGCAGGGGTTTATTGATGCCCTGAGCGCCCAGCCGGAACGCGAGACGCTGTACAACGGCGACACCCTGGTGCGCGAGCCGATCGGTGTCTGCGGCCTGATCACACCCTGGAACTGGCCGATGAACCAGGTGGCGCTGAAGGTCCTTCCTGCGCTGGCCGCAGGCTGTACCTGCGTGCTGAAGCCGTCGGAATTTACCCCCTTATCAGCCGCGCTCTATGCTGAAATGCTGCACGATGCCGGTTTTCCGCCGGGGGTGTTCAACCTGGTCAATGGTGACGGGCTGACCGCTGGCGCCACGCTGTCAAAACACCCGGATGTGCAGATGATTTCCTTCACCGGGTCGACCCGCGCCGGCCGGGCGATCAGTAAGGATGCAGCCGACACCATCAAACGCGTGACACTGGAACTGGGCGGCAAGTCACCCAACCTGGTGTTTGCCGATTGTGGCGAAGACCTGGAGGAACGGGTGGAAAGTTCAGTGCTGGAGTGTTTCTACAACACCGGCCAGTCCTGCGATGCTCCAACCCGCTTGCTGGTTGAGCGATCCTGCTATGACCGGGTAGTGGAGATTGCCGAACGCGTCGGGAGAGGGCAGGCCATAGGAGACCCCGCCACCGACGGAGAGCACATCGGTCCCCTGGTCAGCGCGATCCAGTTTGAACGTGTGCAGGGTCATATCGAACGGGCGGTCGCAGATGGCGCCCGCGTACTCTGCGGTGGCCCGGGAAAACCCGCTGGCTTTGAAACCGGCTATTACGTCAAGCCGACTATATTCGCGGATGTAGACAATGACATGGCTATCGCCCGTGAAGAAGTGTTTGGCCCGGTGCTGGCCATCATTCCGTTTGACAGCGAGGAGCAGGCCATCGAAATCGCCAACGATACGCCATATGGCCTGGCTGCCTACCTGCAAACCGGCGACGCTGATCGCGCGGAGCGGGTAGCTGCCCGGCTGCGGGCCGGTGCCGTGCATATCAACGGTTGCGGGATGGAGTATGGAACCCCATTTGGTGGCTATAAGCAGTCCGGCAACGGCCGCGAAGGCGGCCTGATGGGCCTGGAAGATTACCAGGAAGTGAAGACGCTGCATTTCGGCTGATTTCTGGCTTTAATTTGATCTCGATTCAGGCTTTTTGAGACTGGATGGTTTACCGTGGCCTTTAACCTAATTCTGACCTGACAGGGTAAAAATAATCATCATGGACCAGGAAATTCTGCAACTCGAACCCCGCGCAATGTGGAAACACTTTGCTGACCTTAATGCCGTTCCCCGCCCGTCGAAAAAAGAACAACGGGTGATCGCCTTCATGAAGGATTTCGGCGCCCGCCTTGGGCTGGAAACCCTGGAGGACGATGTCGGTAACGTGATTATCAAGAAGCCGGCAACTCCCGGCATGGAAGACCGCGTCACCATCGTATTGCAGGGCCACCTGGACATGGTTCACCAGAAAAATGCCGATACGGCCTTTGATTTCGATACGCAGGGTATCGACATGTTTATCGAGGGTGACTGGGTTCAGGCCCGGGGTACTACGCTGGGTGCCGACAACGGTATCGGTGTGGCATCGGCAATGGCTATCCTGGCGGCGGACGACATTCCCCACCCGGCCATCGAAGCGCTGTTCACCATCGATGAAGAAACCGGCATGACCGGCGCCATGGGTCTGAAGGGCGGACTGCTGGATGGTGAGATTCTGCTCAACCTGGACACCGAGGACGATGACGAGTTGACCATTGGTTGCGCGGGAGGAATCGATGTAAACGCGTCTGGTTCCTATGAACAGGAACGTCCGGCAGCCGGCGTGGCCGGCTTCATGATGACCGTGAAAGGGCTGAGCGGCGGGCATTCCGGCATGGATATCCACCGCGGTCGTGGCAACGCCAACAAGTTGCTGAACCGCCTGTTACTGGGCGCGGCTGAAGCGATTGGCCTGCGCATCGGGTCCATTGATTCGGGCGGTCTGCGCAATGCCATTCCCCGCGAGGGCTCTGCGCATGTGGTGGTCGATCAGTCGAAAGCGGATGCGCTGAAGGCTTTCATCGCAGAGCAGGCCGTCACGCTGCAGGGTGAATACGCAGTAACCGATCCAAACATGGACGTGAGCCTGGAGCCGGCAGATGTTCCTGCTTCGGTGTTGGCCAGCGACTTCCAGGACAAATTGCTCCGCTCAGTCTACGGCTGCTTGAGCGGCGTGTTCCGGATGAGCCCGGATATCGACGGGCTGGTGCAAACGTCCAACAACCTGGCCCGGGTACTGGTGGCTAACGGTAAGTACGAGATCCTGTGCCTGACACGGGGCTCGGTTGATTCTGAAAAGATGGACCTGGCCTGCACCATCCGCTGCGCCTTTGAACTGATGGGGGCCCGGGTAAAGTTGCTTGGTGGCTACCCCGGATGGGCACCCAAACCCAGGTCACCCATCGTTAAATTGATGAGTGAACTGTACGAAGACCTGTTCCAGGAGAAGGCACAGGTGATGGCCTGTCACGCCGGACTGGAATGCGGCATCCTGGGCACCAACTATCCGGATATGCAGATGATTTCGTTCGGACCGAACATTCGCGGGGCGCATTCCCCGGATGAAAAAGTCCAGATCAGTTCTGTGAAGAAATACTGGGAGCTGTTGATGCAAACCTTGCAAAAGGTCCCTGCAAAACAGGCCTCTTAAAAGTGATACTCAAAGCAAGGAGAATCTGTGCATATCATCAAGAGTAGAAAATTCATGACGGTTCTGGTGGCAACAGTATGCTGTTTCGCGGTGGCAGCAGAGGTCACGGCTGACAGCAATCGCGACCAGAAACAGGCCAGGTTGGATGCAGCCTGTGAACAGGCGAGGGAAAAGATACTGGGTCCGCAACGCAAGGGGCTGGTCGAAACCTGCGTGGCCAACAAGGAACAACCCAACCGCAAAGCCTGTGAAGTATTCTATGCAGACTATGGCGCACAATCCGGCAGGCGTGCTCCCCTGTACTACGACCTTCCGGAATGCGTTCAGGCGTTCGAGTACCAGAACAGCCAGCGTGAGCCTTAAGCTAAGACCATGAACCTGGAAAAAGTCAAAACGCTGATTGACTCGCACGGTATCCAGAGCATTGATCTGAAGTACGCCGATCTGGTCGGTAACTGGTACCACATCTCTTTTCCGCCCAGGCGCCTGGACCACGTGATGAAGAACGGCATTCCGTTCGACGGTTCAAGTATCCCGGGCATGAAATCGGTCGAGGCGGGCGATATGGTGCTGTTTCCGGATCCCGCCACGGCGATCATTGACCCCTTTGCCGAAACCCCGACGCTGCGGATGCTCAGTTATATCTGCGATGCCGACACCCGGCTGGGCGTTAACAAGGATCCCCGAACGGTGGCGCGGCGGGCCAATACCTACATGATTGAAAGCGGCGTGGCGGATGTCTCGTTGTGGGTGCCGGAATTCGAGTTTTACCTGTTCAACGAAGCGGTGATCAACAACGGAAAGTACAGCGCCGGATATCGCTTTACATCGGACGAAAACAAGGAAGACCTTCCGGGCGGTTACCTTGATGCTGACGGCACGGCGGTGGCGCACCGCAAGGGCTATCACATCGATACACCTTTCGATAAACACGCACAGGTTCGCGAGGAAATGGTGCGCCTGATCGAACGGGCAGGATGTCCGATCCGTTATCACCACCACGAAGTCGGGCTGTCGGGCCAGCAGGAAATCGAGACCGAATTGCTGCCTTTTGAGGTCATCTCCGACAAGATGATGTACGTAAAAGACATCGTCCACAATTGCGCGCTGAAACATGGCCTGACCGCTACTTTTATGCCCAAGCCCCTGTATGACGAACCGGGCAACGGCATGCATTTTCACATTCAGTTGCGCAAAGCGGGTCGCAATATTTTTTACCAGAAGGGGGGCTATGCCGACCTGTCTGAAACGGCCTTGTGCTTTATCGGCGGAATACTCGCGCACGGGCGCTCGCTGACCGCCTTCACCAACCCCAGTACCAACAGCTTCAAGCGCCTGCTGCCGGGGTTCGAGGCGCCTGTGAAGCTGTTTTTCGGGCTCGCTAACCGCAGCGCGGCCATCCGCATTCCCAAGTACGCAACCAGCGAAGAGGCCAAGCGCATCGAGTTCCGCACGGGTGACGGTACCTGTAATTACTACCTGGCGATGAGTGCGTTACTGATGGCGGGTCTGGATGGCGTGCGCAATGGGATCCTGCCGGACGAGGAAAACGGCTTCGGGCCTTACGATGACAATGTGTTTGCGTGGCCTGATGAGCGCCAGGCGCAGCTGACTTCCATTCCGACCACCCTGGAGGAAGCACTGCAGGCGCTGCAGGATGACCACGACTACCTGGTCAAGGGCGGGGTGTTCAACCGCGAGCTGATCGACAGCTGGATCGAAGAGAAGATGAAAGAGGTGGTTGCCGTACGCAACCGTCCACACCCGTTCGAGATGAACCTGTATTACAGCCTTTGAGCTTCCTTCTGCAGCAGGGCCAGCAGGTAATCGACGGTGGCCCGGTGCGTGCGGAAGTTGAGCACCGCCAGGCGTAATGTGAATTTGCCGTCGATCAATGTCGAGGTGATGAACACTTTGCCGTCTTTGTGCACCGCATCCAGCAATTGCTTGTTACAGGCGTTGTCTTCGCCGTTCGCGGGGCGATAGCGAAAGGTCACGATCGACAGATCGGGATAGGGTCCCGTTTCAAACCCCTCCAGCTTTCCCAGTTGCTGGTGGAAGTAGCGCGCCAGCCAGATTTTTTCCGCCAGTGCGGCCCTGAATGGCTTCAACCCAAACAGTTTGAGCGGAAACCACATCCTGGGCCCACGGAACGGCCGGGTCAGCTCTAACGAATAGTCGGCCGGTGAGTACTCGTCCGGTTCATCGTATTTGCCCTGGCGGTCGTCCTTCTTGGCGTCCTGCATGTAGTCGGCGTAATACGCGTTCGAGCGGGCCAGCCAGTGGCCATCCCTGACCAGTACCGCACCGGTGCCATAAGGCAGGCCGAGCCCCTTGTGAGGATCCATCACAATTGAATCAGCCAGTTCGATACCTTCCAGGCGCTCGCGGCCTTCCTCGCACAGCAGGAAGAATCCGCCATAAGCAGCATCGAGGTGAAACCACAGCTGGTTCTCGCGGGCTACTGCGGCCACTTGCCTGATCGGGTCGACAGCCCCGGT
>Ga0316189_10003604_pt1 | contig 15013 bp, 11 predicted proteins | sample LowCovwburrow_MG_FD_204930 | JGI IMG/M metagenome (GOLD analysis project Ga0316189, IMG submission 204930) | Coastal sediment microbial communities from Maine, United States - Lowes Cove worm burrow | ecosystem: Environmental > Aquatic > Marine > Coastal > Sediment | place: USA: Maine...
CGCCATCGACCAGGTTGGAGTACTCGCTACTCAATTGCCGCTGCAACGCAATCTGGGCGGGCGGGTCAAGTGCTTGCAGACTGCCGGGGTTTACACTCCCCAGGGCTATAACCTGCGCGTCACCGGAGGGTGTCATGACCACGTCCACAAGTGTTTCGCCCTCAGCAGGCGCTGCCATCTCAAAAGCACGTCCCAGCACTTCGCGCGGTACGTTGCTCGTTCGTCTGTCTGCCCCAAGCTCTACTTGCCACTCATACCCTGCACTGTTGGCTACCTGTTCGATTGTCGCACCGGACGCAAGCTCCTCAACCACCCGATCAGATTCTGCCGCAACCTTGGCTCGAGCGGACTGCTCGACAATAATCGCCGCGATTTCGTCGCGAACCTCATCCAGTTCCCTGACCTGTGGTGGCGTGTGTTTGGACACGCTCATAACCACGAAACGATCTTCGCCCAACTCGATCACATCACTGTTATGACGCTCCTCCATGACCTCATCAGAAAAGGCGGCTGCAAGCAGTGCCGGATTGGCAAAAAGCCCGTCGGCCTGATCACGCGCTATAGGCTCGCTGCGCTTTACGGTGAGCTCGAGTTCAGCTGCAGGCCTGCTCAGGTCCTCTGCGTTAAAAGCCAGGTCCTTGAGTTGCTCTACTGTAAGCAGCAAATCGACTCTAGCTGCAGCCAATTGCAGCTGCTCTTCGATCTGCGGGCGCATCTCCTCCAGCTCCGGCGCGGCACCGTCCCTGCGTTCGGTAACAAGAATAAGGTGCGTTCCCGCATCGGTCACGACAGGCGTGGATACCTCGTTGACGGCCAGTGCAGCAACTGCCTCTTCCATTTCAGCAGGAAAGGCGTCTCCACTTGAGAAGCCCAGGTCACCACCATTCGAAGAAGAACCCACGTCGTCGGACAGCTCTGCCGCAACAGCACTGAATTCCTCGCCGGCGGCGAGCCGGGCCTGGGCTGCAGCTACCCGTTGTTCTAGCTCGGCGGCGTCCTCGTCATCACCCTGTTCGAACAGGATATGGGAGACACGATTCTCGGTTTTGTACTGGTTGTTTTCTATTTCAAGTTGGTACGCTTCAAGTACTGCACTTTCTTCCACCGGCTGGCGAAACTGTTCGGGTGTGAGTTCGATGTAATCCAGTTCCACGGTCTCCGAGGTCCGGAAATCGTCCTGGTGTTCGGCAAAATAGGCTTCGATATCTGCATCGGATGCTTGCTGGTCTGCAATGAAGGCTTGCAATGGAATAGTCAGGTAACGCAGGTCGCGTTGTTCGGCATCTACGCGCGCATTCAAGGCAAGCTCCAGCGGCGTGGCAAACTCGCTGCCTGCCAGGCCGCTGCGCAGCTGGGCGAGTGCAATATCGTCACGCAGCGTTTCCTTGAAATAGGCCGGTGTATACCCTGCACTGGACAGCACGCTAGAGAATAACTGTGGCGAAAACGTTCCCTCTATCTGGAACTGTTCCATACTTCCGATAAGCGCGCCGATCTCCCGTTCGGAGACCGCGAGGTCCATGGACTCGGCCGACTGCATCAGCAGCTTTCGGCCTATCAGTGTATTGAGCGCCTGGTTGGTGATCATTTCGTCATCAAGCACCGAGGGATCGAAATTCTCTCCCATCATGGCGATGAGGCGCCGCTTCTGGGTGTTGACCGCCTGCTGCAATTCCTGCGGACTCACCTCTTCACCGTTGACCTCGGCGACACCTCCGCCGCCACCACCAACAAGAATTGACTCAATGCCAAAAATTGAAAACGATATCACGATCAACCAGACAATGATCTTGATTGCCGGTCCCTGGACATTTTCACGTATATTCTGAAGCATGGATATTCACTCCGGGAAACTAAAAAAAAAGCGCACCCATCAGTGCGCCTTTCTGTATGCTCAGGATCTTACCGCTTGCCTGGTCAAGGTATGTTACCTCTGGACCGGGTAATGATCCCGCGCCGACCTCCTGGTCAGGATCAGGAGTTAACAGCGTCCTTCAACGCTTTACCGGCTTTAAAGCCAGGCACGTTGGTTGCCTTGATTTCTATCGTCGCACCGGTCTGAGGGTTGCGACCGCTGCGGGCGCTGCGGTGTTTCACGGCAAAGGTGCCGAATCCAACGAGTGACACCTGGTCTCCCTTTTTCAGTGCATCGGTAATGCTATCTACAACCGCGTCGAGTGCACGACCGGCAGATGCCTTTGGCAGGTCGGCTGCAGTGGCAATTGCATCAATCAATTCAGTTTTATTCACACTTATCCCCTTGGTAGGTAAAAAAATAATGGTCTTGGTTTCTGGGCCCTGGAGCAAAAATTAGATTTATAAACTCCGTGGCAATTCGTTGTCGGGCGTCACGCCTGGCCTGGAATGGCAGCATGGAATGCTGCCTGGTGTGGACCCCGATAGTGACAGGAACTCGCAAAAGTCCCAGCCTCATCGAACGCACGACTTTATACCAGACGTCCGATACCGGTCAACAACGAAGCGTTCAGTTAGTGGGTATTTATTCGATTTTTTTCGTCCTGATCATCATCTTGGCCTGTTCCAACCGCACTAGCGCGAAAATCTTCGTCACTCAGTGGTTCCGGCATGGACTCCAGCGCAATAGCCAGCACTTCATCGATCCACTTCACGGCGCGAATGGTCAGGTGCTCCTTGATATTGTCCGGCACCTCTTTCAGGTCACGTTCGTTTTCCTTGGGGATAATCACAGTCTTGATTCCGCCTCGACGGGCCGCCAGCAATTTCTCTTTCAGACCACCGATCGGCAAAACTTCACCGCGCAGTGTAATCTCTCCGGTCATCGCCACATCGGCTCGCACCGGGATACCGGTCAGAACAGACACCAGGGCAGTACACATGCCGACACCGGCGCTGGGTCCATCCTTTGGCGTGGCCCCCTCTGGAACGTGAAAGTGAACATCGTGTTTTTCGTGATAGCTCGCGGGTATACCCAGCATCTGGGAACGACTGCGTACAACGGTAGACGCGGCCTGTATCGATTCCTGCATCACATCGCCCAACGACCCTGTTTTTACGTAGCGTCCTTTACCCGGCAGTGCTACTGCCTCGATGGTGAGCAGCTCTCCACCAACAGATGTCCAGGCCAGGCCTGTGACCTGGCCAATCTTGTTTTCTTCCTCGGCAATGCCGTAGTTGTACTTCCTGACACCCAGCAAGTCGGGCAGCATATCCGCGCCGACCGTAAGGCCGCCTTCAGCTTCCCCCAGGGTTATTGACTTGACGATCTTCCGGCATACCTTGGCGATTTCACGCTCCAGCGCCCGCACCCCGGCCTCCCGGGTGTAATAGCGGATGATGTCCAGGATAGCGTCGGAATTGATCTGCAGTTCGGTCTTCTTCAGGCCGTTCAACTTGATTTGCTTGGGGCAAAGGTAACGTTCCGCTATGTTGAGCTTCTCGTCTTCCGTATAACCGGGGATGCGGATCACTTCCATACGATCCAGCAACGGCCCCGGGATATTCATGGTATTGGACGTACAGACAAACATGACGTCGGAAAGATCGTAATCCACTTCGAGGTAATGATCGTTGAACGCATGGTTTTGCTCGGGGTCAAGCACTTCAAGCATCGCTGAAGAGGGATCACCGCGGTGATCCATCCCCATCTTGTCAATTTCATCGAGCAGAAACAGCGGGTTTTTCACGCCGGCCTTCGCCATCTTCTGCAACAGCTTCCCGGGCATGGAACCGATGTAGGTTCTGCGGTGGCCGCGAATCTCAGCCTCGTCGCGCACGCCACCCAGCGCCATACGCACAAACTTCCGGTTAGTGGAGCGTGCGATGGACTCACCGAGTGAGGTCTTGCCAACACCCGGTGGTCCAACCAGGCACAGTACCGGGCCCTTCACCTTGCGCACCCTCTTCTGCACTGCGAGGTATTCCAGAATGCGGTCTTTAACTTCTTCCAGGCCGTAATGGTCTTCATTGAGGATCTTGGCTGCATTGGCCAGGTCGTGTTTCACCTTGCTGCGCTTGGACCAGGGTACCGTGACCATCCAGTCGATATAGCTGCGCACCACTGACGCTTCGGCTGACATCGGCGACATCATTTTGAGCTTGCCAAGTTCGGCGAGCGCTTTTTCACGCGCTTCCTCCGGCATCTTGGCGTCGTCTATGCGCAGCTGCAATTCGTCGAGCTCGCTGGGAGCTTCATCCATCTCGCCCAGTTCTTTCTGAATTGCCTTCATTTGTTCGTTCAGGTAGTACTCGCGCTGACTCTTTTCCATCTGTTTTTTGACGCGACCGCGAATACGCTTTTCCACCTGGAACAGGTCTATCTCGGCCTCCATCAGGCCCAGCAGGTGCTCGAGGCGCTGGCGAATGCCAGTTATTTCCAGGATGCGCTGCTTCTCTTCCAGTTCAACACTCATATGGGCGGCAATCGTGTCCGCGAGCCGACCAGGTTCATCGATGCCAGTCAACGAGGTCAACACCTCTGCCGGTACCTTCTTGCTGAGATTGACGTACTTTTCAAACTGGGTAATCGTCGAGCGCAGCAGACCCTCGACTTCGGCGTCGGGAATTTCATCACTGATCACTTCACGCACACCGACAATGACGAAGTTGCCCTCGTCATCAACGTTATCCACGACGGCCCTGTAACCGCCCTCGACAAGTACCTTGATGGTCCCGTCCGGCAATTTGAGTAGCTGCAGTATGTTTGAGACGGTACCCATCTGGTAGATATCGTCGGCGGACGGATCATCGTCCGCAGCGTTGCGCTGGGCCACCAGCAGAACCTGTTTGTCGTTGGCCATGGCGTATTCCAACGCCTCAATCGATTTTTCCCGCCCGACGAACAATGGCAGCACCATGTGGGGATACACCACCACATCACGCAGGGGAAGCAGGGGGAGTTCGATAACAGAGGAAGAACCCATAAACATCTCCGGGTTGAGCGAATTTCTATACTGACGATATAGTAGGTGGGGACAGTTTCTGGAATTGCAAGCACCCGACCCGATCAGGGCCCGGGAATCACGCCGTCATCACCTACCCGACGACTGCGCCGGGTTTACTCGTCAGTTGATGCAGCCCTGGGGGTGGGCTCGTTGTTCTGGTATACCAGCAGCGGCTCAGAGTCGCCGCGTATCACGGATTCATCGATCACCACTTTGCTCACATCGGTGCGCGAAGGAATGTTGTACATCGAGTCCAGCAGCACGCCCTCAAGGATCGAGCGCAGACCACGGGCGCCGGTTTTGCGCTCCATTGCTTTCTCCGCGATGGCACGCAGGCCGTCCTCGCGAAAATCCACTTCCACGCCTTCCATATCAAACAATTTACTGTATTGCTTGGTCAGTGCGTTCTTCGGCTCGGTGAGAATCTGTACAAGTGCATCCGCATCCAGCTCTTCGAGTGTGGCGATCACCGGCAGGCGTCCTACGAACTCAGGGATAAGGCCATATTGAACCAGGTCTTCCGGCTCAAGCTCAAACAGCAACTCGCCGACGTTGCGGCGCTCATCCTTGCTCTTGACCTCCGCGGAAAAACCAATGCCGCCTTTCTCCGAACGATTCCTGATCACTTTATCCAGGCCGGCAAATGCCCCGCCACAGATGAACAGAATGTTCGAAGTATCAACCTGCAGGAATTCCTGTTGCGGATGCTTGCGCCCGCCCTGCGGCGGAACGGAGGCCACGGTGCCTTCAATAAGTTTCAACAGCGCCTGCTGCACACCCTCTCCCGACACATCGCGGGTGATGGATGGGTTGTCGGACTTGCGCGAGATCTTGTCGATTTCATCGATATAGACAATCCCGACTTGCGCTTTCTCCACATCGTAGTCGCATTTCTGCAACAGCTTCTGGATGATATTTTCCACATCTTCACCGACATAGCCTGCCTCGGTGAGCGTGGTGGCGTCGGCGATGGTAAAGGGAACATCAAGCAGGCGCGCCAGCGTTTCTGCCAACAGCGTTTTGCCGCTGCCGGTAGGCCCAACCAGCAGAATATTGCTCTTGCCCAGTTCCACTTCCTGGCCGCGGCCCTGGCCATGGCGAAGCCGCTTGTAGTGATTGTATACGGCTACAGAAAGGACTTTTTTGGCCCGCTTCTGACCGATCACGTATTCGTCGAGAATGGCGTTTATTTCCTGCGGAACCGGCAGACTTTCCTGGGAGGAGTCGCCACTGCTTTCCTGCACTTCCTCACGAATAATATCGTTGCACAGGTCCACACACTCGTCGCAGATAAAAACGGACGGACCTGCTATCAGCTTGCGGACCTCGTGCTGGCTTTTGCCGCAGAAGGAACAATACAGCAGTTTACCGCCGTCACTGGAGTTGGTGGTTTTTTCAGTCATTCGGCTGCCCTACGCCCTCTGTATCTATGCCTCATCACGCTGTGTACTACGATGATGTCTTTTAAGGCTATTTGCAAGCCCTGTGCGGGCTAAAACGTCGATATCCTGCAGAATCTGCGGGCGCAATCACAACCCTTGCGCAGACCTGCCGGGCGCAGTTGCTCTAGGCCGAATCACCGGCTACGGGAAGATCGCGACTGGTCAAAACCTCGTCAATCAGACCGTATTCCTTGCTCTGGGTCGCGTTCATGAAACGGTCGCGCTCGGTGTCACGTTCGATGACCTCCAGTGGCTGACCGGTGTGCTGCGCCATCAGTTCATTGAGGCGCTGCCGGATAATCAGGATTTCCTTGGCCTGGATCTCGATGTCGGTTGCCTGGCCCTGGGCCCCGCCGCTGGGCTGGTGGATCATCGTACGTGCGTTAGGCAGACAGAAGCGCTTGCCCCGGGTGCCGCCGCACAGCAAAAACGCGCCCATAGACGCGGCCTGCCCAATGCACATGGTGCTGACATCGGGCTTGATGAACTGCATGGTGTCGTAAACAGACAGGCCCGCGGTCACAGACCCGCCCGGTGAGTTGATATACAGGTGTATATCCTTGTCAGGATTTTCCGACTCCAGGAACAGGAGTTGGGCCACAATCAGGTTTGCCATGTGGTCTTCCACCGCTCCGACCACAAAAATCACTCTCTCTTTCAACAGCCGGGAGTAGATGTCGTATGAACGCTCTCCCCTGGCGGTTTGCTCGACCACCATGGGAACCAGTCCCAGGTTATTGATTGTATTGTTGTTTTTCCCGTCGAACTGAAATGACATGGATGTCTTCCCCTGGTTTAGGTCGATCTTGTGTGTGAGTGCCCCGCCGGCCGCGTCTTACTGCTGGGGCTGCCCCTGGGCGAGTGCTTCCTGATAACTGCAGGCCTTCTCAACGATATGGGCACTCTCCAGCAGTTTTTCAACCATCTGGTCTTCCAAAACCCGAGACTCGATCGACGCAAGCTGCTCCTGATTCGAATAGAAGTAGTTGATCACCTCGGTCGGGTCTTCATAGGTTGATGCCATTTCCTCGATTGTTTCGCGTACCTTTTCGCTGTCTGCCGCGAGAGAGAACTTGCTGACCAGTTCAGCCAGCACCAGGCCCAGGCGCACACGCGTCTCGGCGTTTTCCATAAACATGTCGTCGGGTAACAGCGATTTCAGGTCCAGATCGGCACCGCCGGCACCGCCAAACTGCTGCATCATCTGGTTACGCATGACCTCGATCTCGCCTTCAATCAAAGCCCGCGGTACTTCCACACCCGTGTGTGCTGCCGCAACCGCGTCCATCACCTGCTGCTTGACCTTGCCCTGTACGGCATTCTTGAGCTCGCGAGTCATGTTGCCCCGCACTTCGTCTCGAAACACCTCCAGACCGCCCTCTTCCACGCCATATTTGGCGAACAACTCCTCATTCAGCTCGGCGGGCACCATTTCCTGAACCGAGTTCAGTTTCACCTTGAACTCAACCGCCGCGCCCTTCAGCTCTTCATTATGATAATCGTCCGGAAAGCTCAACTTGAGTGTCTTCTCTTCCCCGGCCGACATGCCTGCGATGCCATCTTCGAATCCGGGAATCATACGACCAGACCCCAACTCCAGATCACTGTCGCTGGCGGAGCCGCCTTCGAACTCCTCGCCATCGCGGGTACCCTGGTAATCGATGTTTACCTTGTCACCTTCCACCGCGGCCCTTTCTACCACTTCCCAGCTACCCTGTTGCTTGCGGAACACATCGATGATGTTGTCCACGTCCTCGTCGGTCACTTCGGCGACTGGCTTTTCGATTTCAAAGTCCTTCATTTCAACGACTTCGACGTCAGGAAACACCTCAAATGTAGCGATATATTCAAGATCCTTGCCCGCTTCCAGGTTCCTGGGCTCAATATTGGGTCGGCCTGCGGGACGCAGCTTTTCCTGGATAATGGCCTCCTGGAAAGACTGGTTCATGACCTCACCCAGGACCTCCTGACGTACACCCTCGCCAAAGCGCTGGCGCATGACTTTCATGGGAACCTTACCCGGGCGGAAGCCGGCCAGGCGAACATTGCCCGCTGCTTTTTGCAGTCTGTTGTTAACCTCGGACTCTATGCGTTCTGCGGGTACGCCAACAGTTAAACGACGCTCCAGGCCTGAAGTCGTCTCGATTGAAACCTGCATGGTATTTCCTCTACTACAATCCGATAGGTGTCGAGCGCCGACGGCGATCGTTAAATTAGGGCATGCCCGATTGTGGGGCAAAGTTCCCTTTGCAATATGGTGCGGAAGGAGAGACTCGAACTCTCACGCCTTGCGGCACTGGAACCTAAATCCAGCGCGTATACCAATTTCGCCACTTCCGCCTGTGGGAATACACCCTCGTCGCCCGCCATCGAATTAGAAATTTCATCAGGTTATAGACATAACCTTTTGATTATCCTTTGATAATAATGCTCGATGACCGCCGCCGGAGGTACTCACAAGGGCGCAGATTCTGCCACAAAGCCCCAACCGGTTCAACCACTTAACAATTGGGTCTCGCCAGCAGGAACGCCAGTGATGGCGCGGCCTGCGAGGCGAGCAGTTCGCCCTGCCATTGGCGCGGCAAAAGCACTGCCTGTTCCGCTGCGTACGCGACACCGGCCAGCGTCAGTTCTCCCTCCAGAACGATCAGCAGGCGATAGGTGGTGGACGCCTCGGCAAGCCATCGCGCGCCACGCACCATGGTCACCCGCTCAACCTCAAAATCGGGAAAATCAACGATCTGCTCAATGGTGATGCCCTCGGGGGAAGGTCGGTGCACTGGGGCCGGCTCACCGGGGGGCTCAAGCAACATGCTGGCAACGGCTTCCTGGCTGTCCCAATGGTCCTGGGTGAGCACCTTCTGCGCGAAGGACACTATTTTGCGTTCGTAGGTCGGTGTCTGGAATTCAATTACCCGCACGCCATGCTGTAAGGCGTGTGGCAGCAGCACGGGAACCTGCACGACATCGCCTTTCTGCACGGGCCGCATGGCGGTATAGCTGTCCATGTATTCGCGCAATTGCCGCTCTGTTGCCAGCTGGACTGAACTGGGGGTTTTACCCTCCGCAGTCAGCGTATCCAGCAGGCGGCGCTGGCGCTCGTATGCCGTTACCGCGTTCAGGTACTCTTCCCTGAACGCTTCCGGTGACGGGCAACTCGCGATCTGCAATGGGTCAAAGCCATAGCGGATATAACCTATACCGTCCGGCCAGGCCTGCCGGTTGATGCCGGTTACCACGTAGGCCTCTCGTTTGGCCTCGTGAAGTTCAAAATAAAGATCTCCCAGCACCGGTTGCGGCGAAGGGTCGAGAATCTTGAGTAGTACCAGCGGCAGCCCGGGCTCGCCCGCCACCGCATCGGGTAGAACAGCCTGTAGCCAGGGTATAGGCGTTACTGCCTTGCCAGCGACAAAATTGCACACCCCACGTCGCTCTACTCCGGTGTACCAGATCTCCTGGCCCCAGGGTTTGTCGATGGTTTGCGTGGCCAGGCGCAAGGGCGCCTGGGGGTCAGCGTCCACCAATTGATGCGCAGACACCCAGTCCTGATACTGCGCCTGAGGGGACAGGCTTGTGTCTGCCACCAGCAACTGATCGGTTACTGCAACTCTCACCCTGTTATCGCACACAACATAGATAGCGGTCAGTGAGATCTGCTGCATTTGCCCCAACCAGGGGGTGCTCAAAGAGAAGTCTACGAGCAGCAGTGCCTCATCCAATTGCAGCGCGTCACGCCATTGACCGTAGCATGCCAGTGGCTCCCCACTTTCCATGGACAAGGCTGAAGTGGCGACAACACGGTGTTTCATGTCTGGCTCAGTCTGTCAGGCATGCGGGGTCGAATTCGTATTCTCCTTGCAACCAGCCGCACACTTCCCGTGCGGCCTGCCCTGGCAAGGCCCGATAATTAGCGGCCAGTTCACGACGGCGTTGCTCACTGATCCCAGACAGACCTATGTCCTGGAACTCGTGTCGATCCGCCCGCAGCTGTGTCCACGTGCCGGCGCCAATGGCCTCCTCAACCCAATCGTCTGGCGCATTGTCATTGCGATAGAGTGCGGCCAGGCCAGCCAGGGCAGGTAGGGATAACAAGCCCTGGTTCATCGTGTTGCACAGGTGGCCACTGAGTAATTCAAGAGGCAGGGAATCACGCCGCGAGAGCTTCTCCAGGTACAAGAAGTTGCTACGCACAGCCCCGTCATTGACCGGATAGTTATCCCACAGCAGCACCCGTCTATTCAGCTCACCGTGGATTCGCTCGATATCAGCACCGGTTATCGCATCGGAACACACCTGGTTGCCGGTCCAGAAGATATCTACTGCCGCAGGTAGTTCCCGGCCCAGCTGAGGCCAGTAGTCGCGCGGCATTTGACCGAAGAATTTTTCAAGGACCGGATCAAAGGAATAATAGGTGGGACAAACCATGAGCCGAACGCCCGGCAGCCAGTGTTGCACATCGCTAACGATTTCCGCCTGCCGCGTCGCCAGCGCATCCAGTTCCCCCGGCATATCGTCAAACAGTATCCCCAACAATGGGCTTTCCAGTTCTGCCAGCCTCGCCACTTTCGTTCGCAGCTGCGCCCGCTCGCGCGATCCGTATTGCTGGTAGAGCGCAAAAGGAGAGAGTCCCACGCCCCAGTAAATACCTTTCTTGCGATAGCTCGCAGAAAGTTCGCATAGCTGTTGCCACTGCGGTGCCGGCCAGTCCTGTTGCCACTGCTTGCGCAGGTAGGCATCCGACTTGGGGCAATACAGACAGGAATTCAGTCCTGCTCGGGACAAATACCCGGCATAGGCCAGGCGGGTTTCGAACGTCCACTCGCGCCCGTAGAAGCCCTCCAGAATGCCTGTCAGAAATTCTCCCGGTGGCTTCATAGGGGCCTCATATCACTAAAGAGTCTAATAAGTTATATCTATATTTCAAAAAAGGCTAAAAAAACGGTTAATGGGGCATGGCAAAATCAGTTTGATGGGCGATACTTAAATCGTGGACACCCATCCCCTGGATTTATTGGGTGACCGCAGGAGCAAACCCAATGCTCCGTGAGGGAAGAGATTCCTTTATGTTTCACTCCTAATGGTCTTCTTGGGTCCCTTTTGGGACCCATTTTTTTTGGCTAAAAATAATATATATCAAATAGATAGCGGGTTTTCTTAAATTTATTTCTAAGAAATCGGCCGCTACATGGTATGGGTGGGGCGGTCAGACGAGAGTGACCCTGCCAGGTGATTTTCGATCTTGGCATTGGCATTGGAGTCCTGCTCACTGAATTGCACCCCGATACCGGCTGTGCGATTGCCCTGGGCTCCCCGGGGCGTGACCCAGACGACTTTACCCGCGATGGGTATCTTTTCCGGCTCATCCATCAGGGTGAGCAACATAAAGACCTCATCGCCAATATCGTAGGCCTTATTGGTCGGCACGAAGAGACCGCCATACTGGAGGAATGGCATATATGCCGAATACAGTACGGCCTTATCCTTGATAGTCAGGGAAAGAATGCCGTTGCGGCTGTTTTGCCTGTCGTCGCTCATGAAGAAACACCCCTCGTGTTCCGTCCGATATTATCACCAAGACCCCCATCGCCCAACATTCTCTGCACTTTTCCCAATAAAGCATCCAGCAACAGCTGCGGGTTTGGATTGGAGCCACCCGCTATCGCCCGCTGGGTCTGTGCGATTTCATCGAGTAGCCCGAACCCCAATCTGGCCTGGGCACTGGTCAATCGCTGGCGGTCCAGGTTACGCAGCAGTAACTGTATCCCCTGTGTAAGTTGGGCGAGCGCCGGACCCAGCTCATCTTCGGCCAGTGCGGCAGAGAGCACGCCAAGGCCTGCTCGCCCGGCAAACACCTCCTTGATAGCCTGCTGCACCAACTGGAGGTGCTCCCCACCCGCCTGGCCGTAAAGCTGCGCCGCCAGAAGTGGCCGCTCTGCGGCAAGTGCGAGTAGCCGCTCGCTCTCCTGGCGTCCGCCGCACAAGCTATCGAGCCAGTTGAGACTAGCTTCCACGGGCGGGAATGGGGGTTTCAGAAGCTGGCAGCGGGAGCGTATCGTGGCCGGCAATCCGTGCAGGCGGTGGCAAACAAGCACCAGGTAGGTGTTGGCGGGTGGTTCCTCCAGCACTTTCAACAGCGCATTTGCGGCGTTGGTATTCATGCGCTCGGCGGGCGAGATAATCGCCACCTTGCGCAAGCCGAAACTGGCCGTCCTGTTGGTGAATTCGACCAGGCCTCGGACCTGGTCAATCTTGATAATCTGGCCCTTGCCTTCAGGTTCCAGCCAGCGCAGGTCGCCGTGATTGCCACTGGCACTGAGCTCACAGGAATGACACGCGCCACAGGCGAGTCCCTCAACCGGTCTTGCGCAGAGCAGAAGGCGGGCGAGCGCCAGCGCGAGGCGTGATTTACCCGTGTATTCCGGGCCGGTAATCAGCAGCGCATGGGGCAACTGATCCGCTGCAAGCTGCTCGTTCAGGCGTGTCCATACGTCCGACTGCCAGGGGAGTGGTGTACTCTGCGAAGGGATGTCCGTTGGCAGACTCACGGTTGCGGATGCCTCACGCCCCAGCAGCCGGTAAGTTCGTGACACACTTTCTTCAGCTGCTTTTGCACCGATTCGAGTGGCTCACTGGCGTCGATGATGCGATAACGTCCACTGCTCATTTCCGCCCGCTCAAGGTAGGTTCTGCGAACGCGCTCAAAAAATGCAAGCTCCTCCCGCTCAAACCGATCCAGCTCTCCCCTGCCCCGCGCCCTGGCCATGCCCGTTTCGACTGGCGCATCCAGTAGCAGCGTGCAATCGGGTCGCAGCGAACCCTGCACCAGTTGTTCAAGTGCGCTGACTGAATCGCGGGGTATGCCGCGCCCACCACACTGGTAGGCGTAAGTGGCATCGGTAAAACGATCACTGAGTACCCAGCGACCCGCCGCCAGGGCCGGTTCGATGCGGGTTCGTATGTGTTGGGCTCGGGCAGCGAAGATCAGCAGAAGTTCCGCCATCGGATCGACAACCTCATCGTCAACCGCCAGCAACAGTTCCCTGATCTTCTCGCCCAGTCCGCTTCCGCCAGGCTCCCGGGTGAGAAGCAGGTCTACTCCCTCCCCTTTCAGTTGCTGCTCAAGGAACGCAATGTTCGTGGACTTACCCACACCCTCGCCGCCTTCCACAGTGATAAAAAGACCTCTGGCGCTCATTTCTGGCGAACCTCCGGGCTCGAGCGGTAATCTTTTTTACGGCGCAGTTGAAATTTCCGTACCGCCTTCTCGTGGCCGGCCAGCGTCGCGTTAAATTCATGCCCCCCGTCTCCGCGAGCAACAAAGAACAGGGCGTCCCCCTCGGTGGGGTGCAACGCTGCGTGGATGGCAGCCTGCCCGGGCAAGGCTATAGGCGTGGGCGGCAACGCGGCAATCCGGTAGGTGTTGTAGATGTTGCTGTCGTCAGTGAGATGGCTACGGCGGAGATTGCCGTCAAACTCGAGGCCCAGGCCATAAATAACCGTGGGGTCCGTTTGCAGTCGCATGCCCTTCTGCAGGCGCCGGACAAACACCCCCGCTATCTCCCCTCTCTCCTGCGGCAGACCGGTTTCTCGCTCGATAATGGAAGCCATGACCAGCGCTTCATAGGGATTTTCATACGGCAGCTCGGGGCTCCTTCCCTGCCACTCCAGCGCCAGCACCTCGACCATTTTTTTATGTGCACGCTGCAGCAACTCAAGGTCTGTTGCATTGCGGGCGTATTGATAGGTATCGGGGAAAAAGAGGCCTTCGGGGTGTGTATACGGTTCTATGATCGCGCTGATACGCGCATCTTCAGGCCCCTCCAGTACCGATTCAAGGTGCGGCTGACTCGCCAGTATCTCGACCGCCCGGCGCACAGTGATGCCTTCTGGCAGCGTCACCTGGTACTCGATTACTTTGCCACTGCGCAGCAAGTCCAGCAGCATGAGTGGTGTCATACGATTAGACAGCAGGTATTCGCCTCGCTTGATCTGCTGATCGATACCGGTCCAGCGGCCGTAGGCAATTAACAGGTCAGGGTATGGCAGGACGCCGTCTTCGTGGAGTCGTCTGGCAACCCCGCCCAGCGATTCCCCGGACTCCACGATTAGCGGCAGACCGTCTGCGGGTAACACCAGGGGCTCCTGCCAGCGACGCTCCAGCTCCTGCACCGCCCATACACCGGCCAGTGAGAACAGCAACAACAGCAGCAGTAACTTACGGATCACGTCAACGCGCCCCGGTACTGCTGATACAGTGCCTCGCATACCGGATGGGAGGACCAGCGATGGGGGCCCAGGGCTGACACCGCTCGCAAGCCAAGTAGACTGTTGCTGTAAAAAACTTCCTGCGCTGTCTCGAGTCGAGCCATACTCAGATCCACTTCATCCACCGCCAGGCCGAGGGCTGGCGCCCAATACTCCATTATGAGGCTTCGGCGGGTGCCGGCAATACCGCAGTCGACCAGCGGCGCCGTCAGGATACGGCCGTCACAAACCAGGAAAAGATTGCCGGCCACGACCGAGACCGGCCGACCCTGCTGATCCTGCATCACGGCTTCATCATGTCCTGCATCGCGGTATTCACGCGCGGCGAGCACCTGCTCCAGGCGGTTGAGGTGTTTTAACCCTGCCAGCATGGGCTGGCTTGGC
>Ga0316189_10003605_pt1 | contig 15011 bp, 14 predicted proteins | sample LowCovwburrow_MG_FD_204930 | JGI IMG/M metagenome (GOLD analysis project Ga0316189, IMG submission 204930) | Coastal sediment microbial communities from Maine, United States - Lowes Cove worm burrow | ecosystem: Environmental > Aquatic > Marine > Coastal > Sediment | place: USA: Maine...
TTGAACGAACTGCAAAATGAACAAAATTGCATTAATTACAGGAGCAAGTAAAGGAATAGGGTACGCTCTGACCGAAAAAATGTTGAATGAAAATTTCTTTGTTATTGGGACAAGCAGAAATGGAAAGGTTAAAGGTTTTGAGGACAAAAAATTCTATTCTTTAGAGCTAGACCTTACAAATCCTGTAAGTATCGAGAATGCTCACAAAAAGATCTCTGAAAAATTTGCTAAGATTGATGTTTTAATCAATAATGCTGGAGTTGGTCCTGATTTAAACACTCATAATCCTGAAAGAAATTCTTTCAACATGACTTTTGAAGTTAATGTATCTGGAACTGTCTTTTTTACAGAATCATTGATTGAATTAATATGCAAAAATGGAATTATACTAAATATATCTTCAAAAATGGGTTCATTAGACACTTGTCAATTGACCGACTCTATTGCGTATAGAATGTCCAAAAGTGCATTAAATATGTACACAAAAATTCTAACTAACAGATTGAAAGACAAAATTAAAGTTGCATCTATTCATCCTGGTTGGGTAAAAACAACAATCACAGAAAGTAATATTAAAAACGGTAGATTGACACCTAAAGAATCAGCAGAAAATATTTTTGAGTTCATAAACAACGATTTTACTAGTGGTACATTCTGGGACTCTGAAAACGGGACTAAACTTTTATGGTAAAAACTACAACAGTCCTCTCGCTTTAATTTCTAAATATTTATTAATGGTGTCTATTGTTAAATTCTCTGGAGTGGTTAATATAGAATAGATGCCATACTTTTTAAGTTCATTAACAATAAGTCGCTTTTCGAAAGCAAATTTCTCTGCTATCACCTTATCGTAAACTTGCTGTACCGTTTCGGCTTTTTCGGTTATTAAACTATTGAGTTCTGTATTCTTAAAGAACACAACAACTAATAAATGATTTTTTGCAATGGCTTTTAAATAGGGCAATTGACGATTTAAACCATCTAAAGTCTCGAAATTGGTGTACATTAAAATAAGGCTTCGATGTGTAATATGCCTTTTTATATTACCATATAATCTGCTAAAATCACTTTCAAAAAAATCTGTTTTTACATTATAAAGCGATTCTAAAATAAGTTGCATCTGCGAGGTTCTTCGCTCTGCAACAACTATATTTTCAATCTTTTTAGAAAACGAAAGCATACCTGCTTTATCGTGTTTTTTTAAAACCACATTGCTAATAACCAGTGTTGCATTAATAGCATAATCTAAAAGACTCAACCCGTTAAAAGGCATCTTCATAATACGCCCTTTATCAATAATAGAATAAACGGGTTGCGATTTTTCGTCCTGAAATTGATTCACCATCAATTGATTGCGTTTTGCTGTGGCTTTCCAATTAATCGTTCGTAAGTCATCGCCCAAAACATAATCTTTTATTTGTTCAAATTCCATAGTATGCCCAAGTCGGCGTACTTTTTTTATACCGTGTTCTAAAGAGTTTTGATTAATATTTAAAAGCTCAAACTTTTTTAATTGTTTAAAACTAGGATATGTTGGTACCATAGCACCATCATTAAAAGCAAAGCGTTTAGCTACTAATTTTAATATAGATGACGCATAAACATTTAAACTCCCAAAATGATATTCGCCACGTTCTGTTGGTTTTAAGTGATATTGAATTGAATTTGTTTTTCGAGAGAGAATAGTATCTTTTATTTTGAAATTTCTTACCTGAAATTGCTCTGGAATTTCGTCAATAATTTCAAGATAAGTAGTAAACGAGTAGTTATTACTAATACTTAAATCTATGGCATTTTTATCTCCGTTAGAAAACTTATCTGGTAAAATTCTAGTGGCTTCAATTTTATTTTTACCAATAAAAACAATAAGGAAGTCAATAAAGAAAAGCAATACAAGTACCAAAATTGAAAGCTGCGCAATGTTAAACAACAACGGCACAAAATAACTTAAACCAAACAGTACCACAATGCCGATGCCGGCATAGAAAAACCGTGATTGTATGTAAAATGGTTTAAAGAGTTTCAAATTTGTTAGTTGTTTATGTTTATACACGGAGCTTCTCAGAGTTTTTCTTTATGTATCTCTGTTATATCATTTAAATACGCTTTTCAACGTGGTATCTCAACAGTTTCAATAATTTGTTTTATAATTTGTTTGCTAGACACACCTTCCATTTCGCGTTCTGGTGTTACAATAACCCTATGGTGTAATACAGGAATTGCGGCACGTTTTATATCTTCTGGTGTAACAAAATCGCGACCAGACATGGCTGCAAAAGCTTTACTAGATTTAAGTATAGCTATAGATGCTCTTGGCGATGCGCCCAAGTATAAAAACTGATTACTACGTGTGGCTACTATAAGTTCAGCGATATATTTTAGTAAATGTTCTTCAACAATAATTTGAGTGACTAATTTTTGATATTCAATAATTTGTTTGCCAGTTAAAAAGGACGAAATGGTTTCGGTTTTCTCAGTATCTTTTAATTGATGCTCTCTTGATAGAATTTCTATCTCCTCATCTAAATTTGGGTAATTCACATCGATTTTAAATAGAAATCGATCTAATTGCGCCTCGGGTAAGCGATACGTTCCTTCTTGTTCTATAGGGTTTTGAGTTGCTAAAACCATAAAAGGCGAATCTAATTTGTATTTATTGCCATCAATGGTAATTTGTTGCTCTTCCATGACTTCAAACAAGGCCGCCTGTGTTTTGGCTGGAGCTCTATTAATCTCGTCTATTAAAATCATGTTAGAAAAGATAGGGCCTTTTTTAAACTCAAACTCTGAGTCTTTTAAGTTGAAAATCGATGTTCCTAAAATATCACTTGGCATTAAATCTGGTGTAAATTGAATACGGCTAAAATCGACACTTAAAGATTTTGCTAATAGTTTTGCAGTAATGGTTTTTGCAACACCAGGAACACCTTCAATAAGCGAATGGCCTTTGGCTAAAAGTGATGCAATTAGCATATCTACCATATCTTTTTGCCCAACAATAACTTTACCAACTTCTTGTTTTATTTTTTCAACACTGCTTTGTAGTTCGGTTAAATCTAGCCTGTTTTTAAATTGTAAATTGTTAGTATCATCCAAAGTGCTACTACCAATCGACGAAACAACGTCTTGCTTTGGCATGAAATCTTGATGGTCTTTTTGGTCTTTGTTTTCGTCCATAATTATTTTAAATAAAAGGCTTCTATGAGCTTGTTTAATTTTATTAAGTTGTCTTCAAAAAACTCATTTTTAGTGCGTAACCAATTTATAAAATTGATTACTTTTTTGACATTTTCTTTTTTCTTTCCTGTTTTCGACGCTAATTTCACTATAAATTCTTCATTTAAAATAGAAGTATCTATATTAAAATCGGTTCGGATGCGCTCCAAAAAATACGTTATTTTTTTATCAATTAAGTTTTTATGATCTTGAGTTTCAAAATATAAATTAGAAATAGTTTTAACAAAAGCTACGGTTGTATTTTGTAATGGTTTTATAATTTTTATAATGCGTTGTCTTCGTTTTGCATTAAAAATCATAAATAGAATACCGAAAATTAAAGCGGTATACCAAGCCCATTTAAAAGATAACTGCTCTAAAAACCAACTGAGATTAGATTCTTTTTCAACATTGCCATCATATCCTGTTTGTATTTTGGTGTAGGAGTCAAAATACACATCATTTTCTGGTAAGTACGATATAATGCCTTCAGCATATTTGTATCTATCGTCTTTTAAAAGGTTATAATTGGTAAAAGCTTTGGGCTCTAAATGGAGGTAAATTTTACCACTACCAAAAGAAACTTGAATAAAATTAGGGTGCTTATAATCGATTTTTGAATACCCTAAAACGTTGTGATTTATGGAATCAAAACTAGAAAAATAAGAATCTCCTTCATTTTTATCGATTTTAATATTCTCAATATTAAGGTGTTTTAAATATTGATAAGAAATACTGTCTTTCATATTATCAATATATTTAGTGCTAATGTATAATGTGTCATGAAGCCTTTGAGGGAAACTATAATCTGAAATAAATAGTGTATTTCCTGAGTCGACAAAATGTAATAATTCATCAATTGAATCGTCTTCTAAATAATCAGAATTTCCAATAATAACAAAACTGCCTTCGGCAATATGATCGCCATAACTATCTTCAGAATGTGCTTTTAAATAGCTCGCTGGTTGGTGATAAACGGTTCTAACTTTATGGTTTTTAAAAAGATTTGGTAACTCTTTATAAAAAACACTTACCCCATAAGGCTTATTGCTTTTTTCGTTAAACGATTCTTCCCAATCTACCGTTCTCGTAGTTTTTATACCCAAAGTAACAGCAGCTGCAATGATTAAAGCTATGATAATGAAAAGTATAGGTAGTGCCTTCTTCATTATTTAACTAAATTTAAAAGGGTTACAAAATTGCTCTTAGCCTTATTATATTCATCCGTATTTAAAGGAAATTCGCCATACCAAATGTAATTATATAAATAGGAGGTGTAAGCAAATTTTTTACTGAATGCTTTATCGTTTATTTCATTTAAATATTCAGAGTTGGTTTTATCGTCTTCAAATTTTATAAAGTTTTTTAAGCTTAAATGTTTTAAAACCAGCAAATAATAATACCTAATTGCTAGTCTAAAATTGTTATCATTTTCAGCATTTTGTATGAGTGTATTAATATCTGTATTTTCAATATTCTCGGCGGTTATATCTTCATAATTGTTAAGTTTTCTGTTTTTTTTAAATGAAAACAAACCAGAACCACCTTCGTTAAGTAAAATATATACTAAATATATTACCGCAATGGCTAGTGCCATATAAAACAACCAAGTAAAAGGTCCTAGGCTTATACTGAAACCGTCAGAATTATTTCGCTCCCTTATTGATGGATCACCGTTTTTATAATCTTCATATTTGCCCGAGCCACTTTGGGTTTGGCTTACAACTTCTTTACCTTCATAATTATATTTTCTACTAGAATAGCGCGTTTTAAAATCATCGTCAAATTTTCGAATTTGATCAGGCTCTTGAAAAGAAGAAATACCAAAAACATTTTGAGGATTTGTAAAAATCAAAAGCAGAAAAATAATATGTAATCTTATTATTTTCAAATAGGAGGTTTATTTAAAAGAGGTAACTGAGTAATTTCTTTTTGCACTTTAAAAGGATAAATTAAATAGTAGTAACTAATAGTTCCAAGTGTAATTAAAATGATTCCAACCGATAACCAATGAGGCATTATGTTTGAATAGCGTGTTACAAAACCTTCTAAAAAACCAGCAAAAAAAGTAAAAGGAAAAGTACTTATTAAAATTTTTACGCCCGTTTTAGCACCATGTTTAAACGATGTATATCTTGAATGTGTCCCAGGAAATAAAATACTAGCACCAAGAATTAATCCAGCCGCGGCTTCAATAACTATAGCAAAAATTTCCATAGAACCATGAATCCAAATACCACGAACACTTTCCCAAAATACCCCTTTTTCGTAAAAGAAATATTGAAAAGAACCTAGCATAATACAGTTTTTAAACATAATATACAATGTGCCAATACCACCAAACACACCCAAAACAAAGGCAATAAGACCTACACGCAAATTATTAATAGTAATACCAATAAAACTCCCCCAATTACTTCCGCTTTTATAAACGGCTACAGGGTCGCCAGCTTCAATATTTTCTAAAGACATGTTTACATAATTATCGCCTAAAACAGAACGCACAAACTCACCATCGTTTGCAGCAGAAATCACACCAATAAAAGTGAAGGTAAAAAAGATGATAAAAGCGATGTAAATAAATTTTCGATATTGGTAGCAAATTAGTGGCACTTCAGTTTTCCAAAAATCGACAAACCGATTTGTATTTTCGCGTTTGGTTTTATAAATTTTTTGAAATGCTTTAGCGGCCAACTGATTTAAATACACAATAACCTTACTTTTAGGGTAATAGGTTTGCGCGTAAGCTAAATCGTTTATTAAATGAATGTACTGAGAGGCAAGTCCGTCCGGATCTTTAAAGCCATTATTAAAAATGGCTTTTTCAAAACTCAACCATTTTTCTTTATTTTGTTTGATGAATGAAACTTCCCTCATATATTTCTTCTGTAAAAAACTAAATTTTGCATAAAAAACTACAAAATTTAGTTTCACCTCAGTAACCAACTTTGTTAATTCATGTAATTTTTTCTTTTGCTGTTGTTAATTTTCAAAATAAAAAATTCATGTATTTTTGATAAATTAAAATATAAAATGTCAGAGTTACAAATTAACACGACTCAAAATGTAAAAATAAAATTCACAGCCGTTGGAGCAGGTGAACGTTTACTAGCATTCGTCATAGATACAGCCATAAAAATTGGTTATTTATTAATTTTAAATTGGACCTTTGGTGTTTTTAAAAATATGGATGAATGGTCTCAAATTGCCATTAACACAGTACTTAGTTTTCCTGTAATGTTTTACACTTTGGCTTTAGAGTCGTTTTTAGAAGGACAAACCATTGGCAAGCGTGCTTTAAAAATTAGAGTTGTAAAAATTGACGGTTATCAAGCCTCATTGGCAGATTATGTGGTGCGTTGGTTTTTCAGAATTGTAGATATTTACATTTTTGGCTTAGGCTTTTTTGTAATTATGTTTAGTAAAAAACAGCAAAGATTGGGAGATATGGCAGCAGGAACAGCTGTTATAGCCTTAAAAGATAAAGTGAATATTAGCCACACTATTTTAGAGCATTTAAAAAACGATTACAAACCAACATACCCCAATGTTATTAAATTGTCTGATAACGATGCGCGTATTATAAAAGATACCTTTACAGTCGCAAAAGCATCTAAAGACTATCAAACATTAATAAAGCTTAGAAATAAATTAATAGAAGTTGTAGAAATTAAGAACGTAAAACAAAAAACTGATATTGAGTTTATTGATATTATTTTAAAAGATTATAATTTTTATACTCAGAATATGTAAACAGATCGTCAATTTTTTCAAATGAAGTGTAAAAAAAATTTGTTCAGGCAGTTTACCCTGAGTGACCTGTGCTGAGCGTAGTCGAAGTAAGCCAAAGGGTCTTTTTATTTTATTAAGCGAACAAATTGCTTACCTCGAGCTTGTCTCGGAATCTCATTTTTTGAAGTTGGATGCAATGAGTTGAATAATTTTAAGACTAGTTTCGAGTTTATCTCGGAAACTCATTAATTAAAAAACCATGTTCTACACCATAGATATTTTAGGAACCATAGCTTTTGCCATATCAGGTGTGCTTATCGCTTTTAATAAAAAAATGGATTTATTCGGCATCCTAATCATTGCTTTTGTAACAGCAGTTGGAGGTGGTACGCTTCGTGATTTGCTTATTGGAGAAACCCCAGTAAGTTGGATGAAAGACATGACTTTTACCTATGTTATTATTACTTCTGCAATTTTTGCCATAATTTTCAGAAGCAAAATTAATTACCTTAGAACCTCACTTTTTTTGTTCGATACCATTGGTATTGGATTGTATACTGTTGTTGGTATCGAAAAGGGATTAAATGCAGGACTTCACCCTATTATTTGCATTGCATTAGGCACTATAACAGCTAGTTTTGGTGGTGTAATTCGAGATATTCTATGCAACGAAATACCAGTTATTTTTCGAAAAGAAATTTATGCCACAGCTTGTATCCTTGGAGGTATAACCTATTTTTTATTAAGCGAATTACCCATAGAAAACAATTTAGTTTTTATAATTGCGGGCATCGTTGTCATTCTTACAAGGCTATTAGCTGTTAAATTTAAAATAGCTTTACCAACTATTTATAAAGATTAATTTCTAATTATTAGGTACAGGAAATCCTCTATCTCTAAGTAAGGCTTCAATTTTAGCATCACGACCTCTAAATTTTCTAAACGCTTCAGCAGGATCCATACTATTTCTTGGTGCAAATAAATATTTAACTAATTTATCAGCTACATCTTTATCGTAAAAACCACCCGGAGCTTCTTTAAAGGCTTCAGAGGCATCACTAGTTAATACATCTGCCCACATATAGCCATAATAAGCAGTTGCATATCCTTCACCAGAAAATACGTGTCCAAAATGTGGTGTTCTATGGCGCATTGGTAATTCTTTTGGCATGTTTAACTCTGCTAAAGTTTCACGTTCAAACTTATCAATATCAATATTTGTTGGGTCTGCTAAATGAAGCTTCATATCCATAATGGCAGATGCTAAATACTCAGTAGTCCCAAAGCCCTGATTAAATGTAGATGCCTTTTTAATTTTTGCTACTAAATCTGCTGGAATAGGCTTACCTGTTTTATAATGCACTAAAAATTGATTAATCACTTCATCTGTAGATAACCAACGCTCTAACAACTGACTTTGAAACTCGGTATAATCTCTAACGCCACCATTTAAAGTTGGGTATTTTACGCTAGAAGAAAAGAAGTGTAATGCGTGTCCAAACTCATGAAAGAATGTATTAGCATCATCCCAGGACACTAAAACGGCTTCCCCTGGAGCTGCTTTTACAAAGTTAGAATTGTTTGAAGCTAGCACATTTGTTTTACCATCAAAAGTTGTATGGCTTCTGTAGGTTGTTGCCCATGCACCAGAACGTTTTCCTTCACGAGCAAACGGATCTAAATACCATAAGCCTATATGTATTCCAGAACCTTTATCGGTAACTTCCCAAACATTAACATCGGGATGAAATACTGGTACACTACCTTCTCTTACTGGCGTAAATTTATAATTAAACAAACGTCCAGCTGTGTAAAATAAAGCTTGAGTTAATTTATCTAGTTGCAGGTATTGCTTTACTTCATCACTATCTAAATCATATTTTTTTTGGCGTACTTTTTCGGCATAAAATCTATAATCCCAAGGCTCTATGGTAATATTATCTCCATTAGCATCGGCAACGGCTTGCATATCGGCAACTTCTTCTTTTACACGGCCAATAGCCGCAGGCCATACAGCATCCATTAATGCCATAGCATTTTCTGGGTTTTTAGCCATTCGATCTTGCAAGCGCCATTCGGCATAATTATCGTAGCCTAATAAGTCAACACGTTCTTTTCGTAGTTTTAAAATTTTGGCTATGATTTTTTTATTGTCATACTCATCGTTATTATCTCCACGCGAGTAGTAGTTAGTCCAAACTATTTTACGCAATTCGCGCTCGGTAGAATAGGTTAAAAACGGATCCATTGATGAGCGTGTATTGGTGATGGCATATTTACCATCTTGTCCTTTATCAGTTGCAATTTTAGCAGCCGATTTTATAAACCCTTCGCTTAAACCACCTAGCTGGTTTTTAGTTAAATAAGTAACATAGTTTTCTTCGTCGTGTAATACATTATTTGAAAAATCATTGTAAAGACTTGATAATTCTTTGTTTATTTCTGCATAACGCTTCTTTTTTTCAGCGTCAAGATTAGCACCATTCATTTCAAAACGCTTATAAATTAAATCGACCACACGTTGTTGGTCTGCTTCTAATGGTGTTTTTTGTGACGCATCATAAACTGCTTTTATACGTTTAAACAATTTTTCGTTTTGAGATATTTTTGATCTGTATTCGGATAGTTTTGGAGCTAATTCTCCTCGTACTTTTCTAAATTCTGGTGAACTCATATTACTACTTAAAATACCATAATAAGTAAAAACTCTGTCTAATTCTTTTCCAGAGCGTTCCATTTCTGCAATAGTGTTTTCAAATGTTGGTGTTGCTTTATTGTTTGCAATTGCATCAATTTCTTTTAGACTTAGCTCCATGCCAACTTGAACAGCTTCTTTAACATCTTCAACATTCATTTTATCAAAAGCAGGAACACCTTTGTAAGATCCAGTCCATTCTTTAAGTAGTATGTTATCACTCATAACTGTAGTGTCTTTTTTTACATCATCTTTACAGCTAATAACTAATAGCAAGGCACAAAAAATTAGGGGTTTAATTGATGTTTTAGTATCCATTTTAAATCAAAATTGTTTAAGTCTTGAAAGATATTAAAATAGTAGAAGTTATTTTATAATATTAAGTTAAAAAGGCTACTTGACTATTAATCAATAATCTCGACATTCTTAATAAATACGTTTTTATCGGGCCAGTCTCCATCATCTGTTTCTACTGCAGCAATTTTATCAACAACATCCATACCCTTAATCACTTTTCCAAAAACAGTATAATCGCCATTTAAAAAATGAGCACCTCCTTTTTGGCAAACAATAAAAAACTCAAAAGGAGAGGCCAACTTGTGAGGATTATCAATTTCACCACTTGGCATAGAAATAACACCTCGGTCGTGTTTAAAACCTTTTTTAGTATCGGTTGGTAGTAAATACTTTCCAATATTAGCTCTTTTTCTGGCGGTCTTTCTATCGTCACTATTACCACCTTGAATTATAAAATTATCAATAACACGATAAAACTGAGTGCCATTAAAATATTTTTGTTTTGTTAAAAAAATAAAGTTGGAGCGATGATACAAAGTTTCGTTAAACAATAAAATATCTATGGCACCAAAATCTGTAGTAATGCGCACTTTATTTTCTTTATGTTGCTTATCGTAGTCTTGAAAAAAGTACATCGCATTTTTATCATTTAGTTTGGGGTATTCATGTTCTTCTTTAGCAATTACAACAAGCTTAGTTTTCTTTTTAGTTGAAGTTGTTTTAGTAGGTTGAGGAATATTTTTCTTTTTAGATTGTTTATCTTCACAATTCAAAAAAAATAAAAAAACAATAAATAATAGTTTAAAACGCATTTAACTAAGTTTTTAATTATCATCAAAAATAAATAATTCAGTTTATGTTTAATGTATTTATCAATAAAAAGCAAGTCTTTTTTTTAAGCTTCATCGTTCTAATTACACTACAAAATTTTGCTCAATCTATGGAAACCATATACATATGGCCTAATCAAGTACCTAATGACGTAAATGAAAAACATAACGCTGTTAAAACTAAAGACACAAGCGGAAACGTTACAAGATTAACAAATGTAACTAACCCGATTTTAGAAGTTTTTAAACCAAGTACAGATAAAAATAATGGTGCTAGTATAATTATTTGCCCTGGAGGCGGATATAAAATACTAGCTATTGACAAGGAAGGTTATGAAATAGCCCAATGGCTAAATACACTTGGGTTTACAGCTTTTGTTCTACAATATAGAGTGCCAAACAAACAAAAAGGCGCTTTAAACGATATTCAGAGAGCTATTAGAATAGTAAGAAATCAAGCTGAAAATTATAAAATTGACCCAGAGAAAATTGGAGTTTTAGGTTTTTCAGCTGGAGGAAGTTTAGCAGCGAGGGCTAGCACTAATTTCAACAAAGAGACTTATAAAAAAATTGACAATGTTGATAAAAACTCGTGCAAGCCTAATTTTACTATGCTTATTTATCCAGCTTATTTAAATAAAGGAGAAAACAATTCCATAACACCAGAATTAACCATTACCCATGAAACACCCCCAATGTTTATCTTTGCAACTGCAGATGATCCTTACGCGCAAAGTGCTTTGGTAATGTCGAATGCACTTATGGAATCTAAAATACCTGTTGAATTACATGTTTTACCATTTGGCGGGCATGGATACGGATTGAGAAAAGGAAATAAAGCAGCAGAAACTTGGCCAATTTTAACCGAAAAATGGCTAAAAAACTTTATTAAATAAGCGTTTGCTTTTATTTAAAAAAAAAGCAAATATTTTATCGGAATCAATTTTTGATTGTTTTTTATATTCAATTCCAACCTGAAAAAATGAAGATTCAAATTTTAAAACCTATATTAGTTTCGGCAATAACTATAATGCTTTTCAACTGTTCTAGTCAGAAAAAAGAAGCAATAAAACCTAACATTCTATTTATTCTATCTGAAGACATGAGCACAGACTTAGGTTGTTATGGTGTGGATGCTGTAAAAACACCAATATTAGATGAACTAGCGTTGAAAGGAATTCAATTTATGAATGTTTATGGAAATAATTCCATTTGTTCACCAAGTAGGTCTAATATGATAACTGGAGTGCATCAAAATATTATAAACGCACAACATCACAGATCTAACAGAAAAATCCCTTTAGCTAAACCATTTAAACCAATAACGTCTTTTTTAAGAGACGCAGGATATACTTGTATTATTGGTAATGATATAGTGAGAGGCGGAAGCGGGAAAATTGATGTGAACTTTAAACATAAAGCTCTTGGGAATTGGAATGGTGTAAACGAATTTGGTTTATTTGATAAAAAAGGCAATTTCACTAAAGAAGACGAACCTTTCTTCTCTCAGGTTACGCTTAATGTTACTCATAGAGGTGATTGGTGGAATGATATAAGAAAAAAATCTAAGCATAAAGTAAGCCCATCAAATATAAAACTGCCTCCTCATTATGCAGACACACCAATTATTAGAGAAGATTGGGCTAAATACCTCGATCAAATTGAATATATGGATTATGAAGTAGGACTACTCTTAAACGATTTAGAAAAAAAAGGCTTGAGAGATAATACCATCATTATATTTATTGCAGATAATGGACGTTGCAATATAAGAGGTAAAGGTTATTTATATCAGCCTGGGTTACATTTGCCTTTAATAGTAAATTGGCCAGTGAGAATTTCTGGTGGTAAAAAAGATACTCGTTTAGTTGCTTCAATAGATGTAGCGGCTACCATTTTAGATATAGCAGGAGTAGACTTACCAGATTATATGACAGCTAGATCGGTTATTAAAAAAGATGCTAAACCTAGAGAATATGTTTATTCTGCTAGAGATTTATGGGATGAAATTCTAGAGCAATCAAGAGCAATTACTACTAAAAGGTATAGATATATTAAAAATAACATAACCAACCAATCACATGATGCACATCAAGCTTATCTAGAATTTTATAGGCCCGCTGTACATATTATGAGGAGTTTGAATGAAAAGGAAAAACTAACACATAGTCAAAAACATTTTTTTCAAAAAAATAAAGATTCCGAAGAATTATATGACATCGTCAAAGATCCTTTCGAATTGAATAATTTAATAAATAACCCTGAGTATAATAATATTATTGAAGAATTGAAAGGATATTACAAAGATTGGAATACTAAAAACTATGATTATGGATTTGATGTTATTGATTGGGAAAATGCTTCACCACCTAATGCTCCAAAAGTTATAGAATGGCTCAAAAAAGAGAAACCCGAAATTTTAGAACAGATGAAGGAAGGCATTGAGCCTGGTTTTCGAAAAATAATGAAAGCTTATAAAAGTAAAACAAACAATAATTCTAAATAATGCAATATCTACTTTTTGATGAATTTTGATAAATTTTTAAAATCGATATCAACAATAAAAAACATTTCTCTTCCTGCTGAAGTATCTCACCTAAAAATGGTACCTCCTTTTCGCAGAGAATTATTACGCCAACAAAAAAACGCCATCAAGAATGCTAAAAAAGCTGGTGTTTTGGCTTTGTTTTATCCAGATAAAGACTATAAAACAACTGTAGTTTTAATTTTAAGAAAAACCTATAATGGTGTACATTCTGCTCAAGTAGGATTTCCTGGAGGGAAGTTAGAAAATCAAGATAAATCGTTGCAAGATGCAGCCGTTAGAGAAACTTTTGAAGAAATTGGTGTACCCTTAAAAGATATAAAGGTTGTAAAAAAATTAACCCAAGTTTATATACCGCCAAGTAATTTTTATGTACAACCGTTTATTGGAATTTCTCAAAACACACCAAAATTTGTTAAGCAAGATGATGAGGTAGAAACCATTATAGAAGTTGAGTTGCAACATTTTTTAGATGAAACTCAATTAGTAACAAAAACGGTTTCAACGTCGTATAGTATTGATGTTGAAGTACCTGCTTTTAAATTAAATAATCATATAGTTTGGGGAGCAACAGCCATGATGCTTAGCGAAATTAAAGACATGTTAAAACAAATGCTATAGTTTACAAGATTTATTACATTTGCTGTAACTAACTAACTTTTTGACGTGAGATTTATGGGATTATTTAAAAAAAATCCATTCGGACATATACTTTTTGTAAAAAAATGGCTTATTAGAATCCTCGGAGTAATGACTCATAGACGCTTTCGAGGGTTTAACGAGTTGCAAATTGAAGGCTCAGAGATTATTAAAAATTTACCCGATACTAACGTACTATTCATATCAAACCATCAAACCTATTTTGCCGATGTGGTATCCATGTTTCATGTATTTAATGCTAGTTTAAGTGGGCGAACAGATTCTATAAAAAATGTAGGTTACTTATGGAATCCTAAACTCAATATTTATTATGTAGCTGCAAAAGAAACTATGAAATCTGGTTTGCTCCCAAAAATATTAGCTTATGTAGGTTCTATAAGTATTGAACGTACATGGAGAGCTGAAGGAAAAGAGGTAAATCGCCAAGTAAAAATGAGCGATATTTCTAGTATAGGAAAAGCTCTTGACGATGGTTGGGTTATTACCTTTCCGCAAGGCACAACAACTCCTTTTAAACCTATTCGTAAAGGAACAGCACACATAATTAAACGTTACAAACCTGTTGTAGTACCTATTGTTATAGATGGTTTTAGACGTTCTTTTGATAAAAAAGGGTTGCGTGTAAAAAAGAAAAATATTCTTCAAACCTTTGAAATTAAAACGCCTTTAGAAATTAATTATGATAACGAGACCACCGAAGATATCGTAAAAAGAATAGAATATGCAATAGAGCAACACCCCTCTTTTTTAAAAGTTATTCCTCAAAAAGAATTAGAAGCACTAGAAGAATTAAATAAAAAACGCGTATGGAAAACTTAATAATATAAAAGCTACTTAAAAAAGCATCACTACAAAAATTATTGTGCATAGAATGTCTTTTTATTAAAGCCCTTTTTAAATAAGAAATTATTCCTTTATTAATGCCAATCAAGAGTTAAAAAAACAAGTCTAATTAGTTGAAAAACAACGTCTTAAACTTGTTTAAGTTATTGATTTTCAGTATCTTAATAGTCAATTTCAACAAGATTATTTTGAA
>Ga0316189_10003607_pt1 | contig 15010 bp, 12 predicted proteins | sample LowCovwburrow_MG_FD_204930 | JGI IMG/M metagenome (GOLD analysis project Ga0316189, IMG submission 204930) | Coastal sediment microbial communities from Maine, United States - Lowes Cove worm burrow | ecosystem: Environmental > Aquatic > Marine > Coastal > Sediment | place: USA: Maine...
GATACATTACCTTAATGTTAACAATTGTCGATATTCAAAAATAGTTAAAATTTTCTTAAAATTAGAGGCTTAAAGGCTGATAACAAAACTATTACTTAACAACTTTAAATCAGACCTTTATAGTGTTTAATGAGGTTTTGAGTAGAATGATCATGATTGTTAATAACATTGTCATCTTGTAACTCTTTTAAAATAGAATTTGCCAACTGTTTTCCGAGTTCGACTCCAAATTGGTCGTAACTAAAAATATTCCAAACAATGCCTTGAACAAAAATTTTATGCTCATACATAGCAATAAGTTTCCCGAGACTTTCTGGTGATAATTTTTCGATTAAAATAGTAGTGGTAGGCTTATTTCCGTTGAACACCTTAAAAGGCGTTAATTTTGCTATTTTTTCATCGGAAAGCCCTTGCGTTTTCAATTCGTCAATAACTGTTGCCTTCGACTTACCATTCATCAGAGCTTCTGTTTGTGCAAAAAAGTTAGACATGAGTTTATCTTGATGGTCCTGATTGCCATGAAGTGATTTTGCAAAGCCTATAAATTCCGCAGGAATTAATTTTGTACCTTGATGTATGAGCTGAAAAAATGCGTGTTGCGAATTGGTTCCTGGTTCTCCCCAAATTATAGTTCCTGTTTGATAACTTATTTTGTCACCATTTCTATCAATACTCTTTCCGTTGCTTTCCATAATACCTTGTTGAAGATAAGTCGCAAACTGATTTAAATACTGTGAGTAAGGAATAACTGCTTCGCTTTCGGCATTAAAAAAATTATTATACCAAACGCTTAATAATGCTGTAATTACAGGAATGTTTTTATCAAACTCTTCGGTTCTAAAATGTTCATCCATTTTATGAGCGCCTAAAAGTAATTTATCAAAATTTTCAAAACCTACTGCCAAACTAATGGTTAAACCTACAGCACTCCAAAGTGAAAATCGACCACCAACCCAATTCCACATTGGGAAAATATTGTTTTCATCAATACCAAAATCTTTAACCTTTTCAATATTTGTTGATACGGCTACAAAATGTTTTGAAACTGCCTCTTTTGGAGCATGCTTTAAAAACCACTCTCTAAGCGTATTAGCATTAGATAAGGTTTCTTGTGTGGTGAATGTTTTTGAAACGATTACAAATAATGTCGTTTCTGGATTTAAATTTTTGATGACTTCGTTGACATGATCTCCATCAACATTACTCACAAAGTGCGTTTTTAAATGATTTTTGTAATACGCTAAGGAGTCTACGACCATAGCTGGACCTAGGTCTGAACCACCAATACCAATATTTACAATATCAGTAAACGCTTGATTGGTATAGCTTTTTAGTTCTCCTTTTATAACTTTATTTGAAAACTCTTTAATTTTGTTTTTTACTTCAAAAATCTCAGGCATTACATTTTCCCCATTTACGAGAACTTCAGCAGTCTTCGGATTCCTTAATGCTGTGTGCAACACTTCACGACCTTCAGTTTGATTAATGGCATCACCTCCAAAATATTTAGTCATGGCATCTTTTAAATCCACTTCATTAGCCAATTCTATTAACAAGTCAAGTGTCTCCTTAGAAATACGATGTTTAGAATAATCTACATAAAAATCATCCCACGAAATTGTCATTTCACTGGCGCGATTAGTGTGCTCAGAAAATAATGATTTGATAGATTTGTCCTCTATGGTTTTAAAATGTGCCTGTAATTTACTCCAAGCTGATGTATGAGTTGGGTTGATTGTTTTTAGTGCCATTATTGAATTTGTGAAATTGAATCTTTTTCTATATTAATTTGGGGTACATTAAGGCTATCTTGAAATTTTATAGCGTCTAATCTTACTTTTACAGGCGATATGAAATCTAAATATCTTACTTTTAAACTATCAGAAATAGGTTTAGCTTCTGGCAATTTTTCTCTTAAAGGATCTACTTGTCTTCCGTTTTTCCAGAAGCGATAACATACATGAGGACCACCAGTATTTCCTGTCATACCAATCCAACCAATGACATCGCCTTGTTTTACAAAATCTCCTTTTTTAACATTTTGAGCTTTCATATGCAAATACTGTGTGCTATAAGTTGCATTATGTCTAATCTTAACATATTTTCCGTTACCACCTCTTCTGGTGGATTCAGATACCGTTCCACTAGCAGTTGCCAGAATGGGTGTTCCAATTGCCGCAGCAAAATCGGTCCCTTTATGTGGTCTCAATTTATAACCATAGTAAGCAATACGTCGGTTTAGATTATAGCGTGAAGAAATCCTACTAAACTGAACTGGAGCTTTTAAAAATGCTCTTCTTAAGTTTTTAGCTTCTTCATTAAAATAATCTATAATTCCTTTAATAGAATCTGTTTCAAACTGAAACGCATAAAATGGTTGTTTTTTATGTTCAAAATAAACAGCTTTAATGTCATGTACACCTACATAAATGGAATCATCAATGTATTTATCTGTATAAATTACTTTAAACTTATCTCCTTTTTGAAGTCTTCTAAAATCGATTGTCCAAGCATAAATTTCGTCGGCCATCTTGTAGGCCAATCTTGGACTCAATCCTTGTTCAATCATTAACTGAGAAATCCCCTGACCTTCAGGAATTATTCCTGTTGCAGTTTTTTCGATGTATGTAATTGGCTTTCTTTTAGTATAGGCATGAATAGAATCTGTAAAATTAACAACAACATAATCAACGCTGTTAGGTTGATAAATAAAACATTGTGGTGTTTGCAATGAATCATTCTTACATAATAAGGTATAAGGTTTACCTATGTGTAAATTTCTGATATCAAAGCTGTCTTTGGCTTTTTCAGCAATATTAAAAATCCTTGGATAGCCAATATTATTCCGTTCTAATATTTCACCGAAACTATCTCCTTTTCTGATTGTATCTCGTTTTACAATATAATCGTCAAGAACAAAACCAAACTCTTTATTTTGTTCTGGCTCTGACTGTATTTCTAAAGGCTCTACAATGGTTTCATTTTCATCTTCTTTACATGAAAAAAAACCAATACAGATAAAAAGTGCTATTAATAATTGTTTTGATTGCATTAAATTCTTGTGTTATAGACTCCTAATTTTTGGTTCAAAAACCAGATAATTCTTATATATTTTCTCCCCAATTTTTTATTTCTTCTTCGCTCCAAAGTTCAGGAAAAAATATGCGTTTTTGATATTTAGGATGCATATATTTTTTCCAATCGCTTCCTCCCGTTGCCTCACCATCACCTGTTCCGCTTTCTATGTAATGTTTTGCTGCGTTATAATGTGCAATTACCCAAGTGATATTGACAGTATAATCGTAATGTCGCATCGCTTTTACTAAATTTTTATTCTCTTGATCTTCCTTAGGAAGCTCCTTAAATCGAGACCATAAATTTTTAGTATTATAGGTTTGCATAAACCTTATAAAATCACCTTTGTAGCGTTTTTCAAAATTCACCAAAAGTGTTGATTTTTTACCCGTTTTATAATCTTTTCCTGCTGCCTGCCAATAGAGATGCTCAAAAGCATGCTCAAAAGGTGTCTCTCTATCTATGGTTTTTCGGAATCTGTAATCAATTAGATTGATAAGCTCCGTAGATGCAAACTCAATCATTCGGTATTGTGCACTTTGAAATCCGCTAGCAGGTGTTAATGTGTAACGGAATTTCATGTATTGTTCAATTTCCATACCGTGTTGCATAATATTAAAAGAGGTCGTTAGCATATCAAAATAGCGACTAATACGCATGAGTTTATCTTCAAAATACGCGACATTCAAATCCTGTTTTTCTGCAACTTGTTGGATTTCCCAAAGAATCATTTTGAAGATGAGTTCATTGATTTGATGGTAGGCAATAAACACCATTTCATCTGGAAGTGTTGTACGTTGTATTTGTAAATTAAGTAACGCATCAGTTTGAATATAGTCCCAATATGTAATAGGCTTGCTATAAAGCAAGCCATGAAGGTGGTCGTCTGTATCTTGATCTATATTTGTGTACTTCTCGTGAATTTGTTTGACGATATCGTCAAAATTAGGTGTATCGCTCATGTTGGTTAATCAAATTGAATCTGGAAAGAGTGCTTTAAACCTTTAAAGGCTTCTAAGTTAGCCTGCAATGACCCTACCGCTAAATCTGCTTTAATTCTTAATGGAATTTTATTATCATCAGCACTCACCCAAAGGGTTAAACTTTCTTGTTCTTTAAATACGCGACCAGCCATTACATAGGGTCTAAATTTGAGTGTTTTCACTTTACCAAATTCTGTTTTAATAGTTTCACGACCTAAAAATTTGAGCTTAAAAATGTAATTTTCTTCATCAAAAAACATGTTGAGAGATACGACTTCTCCGTCTTTAATATTTACCGTATCATAGTTATTACGAAGGTAATAAAATGCAGAAACCATGTCTTGTACATCTTGTTCTGTTGCTACTGTTTTTTGGGTTTTTTGTTTTTTATTTTCAACTAAAGCTTCTTGCTTATCATGGTCAAATTCTATCTCAATATCTTTGGTATGCCCTCCCTCATCTATCTTTCTTATAAATTTGTAAGGCATTCCTGTTTCCTTATCGATATAACTTTCGTACCTATCCTTTACTTTAAAAAACCACTTGATAGCTCCAGTAGTCCATCCTTTGCCAACTATGTGATATACTGGTCTACCATCTATTTTTTTTTCTTTAACCTCTAAAGTTGCATTTCCTGCTTTAAGGAAATTACTATAGCTCATTTCAAATTTAAACCATTCGCCATCCTGAAACGCACTTTCCTCTTGGGCAAAAGAGGTTTGCATGCAACATAAAAGACTAAGTATAAGTAGCAAATTTTTCATTGTTGTAGTTATTGTAAATGAAAATTGTTTAGCATTTCATTTCTTTATTCAGTAGGGAGAATTACAATTACTATTCCAAAAATAGAAATTTTATTGAAATCATTATGGATAAAGGTGTTATAGTTGTGTTAGAATTTTAAATTATTGTTTTCTGTGTTTTTTGTGAGTTGATGTTATAGACATTGTTTCTAGATCAAAAGTGATAAAAAAAACCTACAAGTTATAACTGAAATGACATCAGTTTGAATGTGCTTGCAGGTTTTTTAATTATTCTAATTTTTATAATGTGCCGCGTTTTGCTTGCTCGCGTTCAATTGATTCAAATAAGGCTTTAAAATTTCCTGCTCCAAATCCTTGCGCTCCCATTCGTTGAATAATTTCAAAGAACAATGTTGGCCTATCCTCAACTGGTTTTGTAAAAATTTGAAGGAGGTAACCTTCTTCATCTGCATCTATCATAATAGATAGTTTTTGAAGCTCTCCAATATCTTCTTTCATCATTTCCATATGTACTCCCAGTCGTTTTGGAATTTCATCATAATACGCTTGAGGAGGAGGAGGTAAAAACTCGATACCTCTTGCTTTAAGTTGTGCAACTGTTTTTATGATATCGTCTGTTGCTACGGCAATATGTTGCACTCCCGAATCTTCATAGAAATCAAGATACTCTTCAATTTGCGATTTTTTAGCCGCTTTAGCTGGTTCATTTATTGGGAATTTGATACGGCCATTACCATTACTCATCACCTTACTCATAAGTGCAGAGTATTCCGTATGGATTTGTTTGTCATCAAACGACAGAAAGTTTACAAATCCCATCACGTCTTCATACCATTTTACCCATGTATTCATTTGTCCCCAACCCACATTGCCAACCATGTGATCAATGTATTTTAATCCTACAGGTTCTGGATTGTAATCTGAATCCCATTTTCGAAATCCTGGTAAGAATGAGCCTTTATAGTTTTTGCGTTCTACAAACATGTGAACAGTTTCACCGTAAGTATAAATCCCAGCTCTCACAACTTCACCAAACTCATCGGTTTCTACGGTAGGCTCCATATATGATTTCGCACCTCTTTTGGTTGTTTCTTCGTAAGATTTTCTTGCGTCATCTACCCAAAGTGCAATCACTTTTACACCGTCACCATGCTTTACTATATGGTCATTAATTGGTGATTTACTATGTAAAGGCGTTGTTAACACCAAACGTATTTTGTCTTGTTTTAAAACATAACTCACATGATCTTTTGAACCAGTCTCTAAGCCTTTGTATGCATGGGACTGAAAGCCGAATGCCGTTTTATAGAAATGAGCAGATTGCTTGGCATTACCTACGTAAAACTCTACATAATCTGTTCCTAATAGTGGTAAAAAATCTTGAGCTCCTTCGAATATTTTTTCTAATCCGTAATTGACACTTTTTACTTCTTTTGCCATAATATTTGCCCGTACTAACCTTCTATAAGTGAAGGAACTCAGACTTGGGTTGGTCTGGGTTTTGTTATTAATCTATTTTATTATTGTCTTCAGAAAAACACAAAATGAACGCTTCTTAATTCAAACTGTCAAGAGGGTTCTGGTTTTCTAATATTTCGGTATCATCAATTTGAATAGAATCTATTACTATTGAATCATTTTCTATTTGATAATCGTCGTCATCTTCAAAATATATACTATCGTTTTCCCATTGGTAATGGTATTCGCCATTTTCATTATTCATGTCATAAGCCTCCTTGAATATTTGAGAAAACATCACACCATAAATCGCAAAATATGCAGCATAAGCTAAGGTTATTAAAGCCCCTAAAACTAAAGCTATAATATTTAAAACCTGTGCTGTACTGACATTGCTTTTACTTTGAGGCAGATAAGCATCAGGATTTAACTTGTATTCTTGCAAACTTTTATTTGCCATGACCAAACCAATGATACTCATAATGACGGGTACAACTGCAAAAACCCCACAACAACAACCTGCTAATGAAATGACTAATGCGATAATTCCTAAAATCATTGCAGTAGGATCTGCTGGTAATTTATTGTATGACATGTAAACTATTACCCTACTAAACTTTCTTAAATCGAAAGTACTCAGAATAGGGTTTTACTAAGTTTTTGTTATGTGTTTGTTTTTCTTTTCCGAAGAAAAACAACTCAATCTAGTGCTCTAACCATGATTTATAGTAGTCTTCATCTGCTATTTTTAAAGCTTCCTCTGTAATTTGTAAGGGTTTAAATGTATCGACCATAACGGCGAGTTCATCGGTTTTGACTTTACCAATACTACGCTCTGTTGCTCCAGGGTGCGGACCATGAGGTATTCCAGCCGGATGCAAACTGATGTGTCCTGCGTCTATATCATTTCGACTCATGAAATCACCATCAACATAATACAACACCTCATCACTATCAATATTACTATGATTGTAAGGCGCTGGAATCCCATCTGGATGGTAATCATACAAACGTGGTACAAAACTACATATCACGAAAGCATCGGTTTCAAAAGTTTGGTGTACTGGTGGTGGTTGGTGAATGCGACCTGTAATAGGCTCAAAATCGTGAATTGAAAAGGCATATGGATAGTTATAGCCGTCGTAACCCACCACATCAAAAGGATGCGATGCGTAAACCATTTCAAAAATATCGTCTTGTTTTTTTACTTTCATTAAAAACTCACCTGTTTCGTTATAGGTTTCTAATTCTTGTGGTTGACGCAAATCACGCTCACAAAAAGGCGAGTGTTCTAGCAATTGACCAAACCAGTTGCGATACCGTTTTGGTGTGTAAATTGGTCTACGGGATTCTACAATAAATAGACGATTATCTTCAGTATCGAAATCTATTTTATAAATGATTCCTCTCGGTACAACTAAATAATCTCCATACTTAAAATCTAGATTTCCTAGATGAGTTCTCAATTTTCCGGTGCCTTTGTGAACGAAAATAAGTTCGTCCGCATCAGAGTTTTTGTAAAAATAATCTTCTGTTGATTGCTTTGGAGCTGCTAATATAATAGTACAATCACTATTTGTTAAAACTGCTTTCCGGCTTTGTAAATAATCATTTTCTGGCTTTACTTGAAAACCTTTCAAGCGATATGATTGTATGTGATTAGCTTTAGCAATTTTTGGCGCCACACTATATTGTTTGTTTATCGCTTTTACTTGTGTTGGTCGTTGCTCGTGATAACTGTTGGTTGACATCCCGTCAAAACCAATGGTGCCAAATAGTTGCTCTGCATACAAACTCCCGTCCTCCTTACGAAATTGGGTATGTCGCTTTGGTGGAATTTTTCCTAATTTATGATAAAATGGCATGTTTTTATAGTTTAAAAGTTGAATTATTTATGCGCTAAATCGCATAAAACATATGTGTTTTAAAGATACAAAAAATGCGGCTTACTCAGGATTTCTCTTGATAAGAAAATGAAGATGACTTAATAAATCTTTGTAGAAGAGATTTGACATGTTTCAAATATCGTGAAAAATTTAGATTAAATAAATAAGTTTTAATTCAAATTTATGTATAGAATATTTTCTATATATTAAAAATTTTCATATATTTGTTTAAGACGATAATGAAATTTGGATTACATAGAAGTCTCCTTATCAATTATAGTCTAGTTGCAGCGTAAACAAGCGCTTGTTTTTTTAACAAAAGACTTCTCAATTTTATTTGACTTCTTATGACTTCTTATGACTTCTTTTAACACATTTATTAATCACCCTTAGAGGTTTAAAATTTAAGAAATTATGAAAAATACTATATCAATACTTTTATTACTTATTGGGCTCAACCTGAATGCACAAGAATTAAGTTTATGCAATGTATCCATAACTAACATTTCAGTAACTGGTGAAGTTGGTTTTGGAACCAATGGCATGGACTTCTCTAATACTTGTATTACTATCACAGGCACATCAGATATCTGCGATGATGGCGGTAAAGTGATAGGGTCAGGTTTAACTCTAACATTAGAATCTTCTGGATGTCATGATAAACGAGTGAGCGGCTTGGGAATGTCTCAAGATCAAATGTTTATTCCTTTTGAACTTTTAGGTGAAGCTCCAGAATTTGAAGGAAAAGAAATACCTATAGTATATCCAAATCCTAGCAAAGGTATATATACATTAAAAACAAAAGTTGAAGGTTTAAAAGATGTGATAAAGCTCGTCTCAATATCTAGCGGTAAAAAAATTGATGTTATGCCAACCAAAATAAACAAAGGTTATAATATAGATCTATCCAATTATCCTGATGGTATTTATTTATTGACCTATAAAAAAGATGGTCAAGAGTTTTCTCAAAAAATAATTAAGCATTAATCATGATGCACATAAAATATTAAGTAATAAATACGTTGTGAGATTATATTAAAAAAGTGTGTTCTTCTTTATCAATAGAAAACACACTTTTTCTATTAAAACCAAAAGCCAATATTGAAATACCAGTATCCTTCACCTTGTTCTGGAGAGTGACTGTATTTGGCTTGTATAGGTCCTAAAAACGTTTCTAATCCATAACCTAAAGTGTACCCTCTATAATCTGGTAATGTGAACCACTCACCAGACTCAAAAATATCATTATCAACATTTGCCCAATTACCTTCGAGTGTGATATGGTGCTTGTGAAAAACCTCGTAATCAGCGCTTGCGTAAGCTTTCACATAACTATTCCCTGTGAGTGATATGAAATCATAACCTAAAAACGGTATGAAATTATTTATAAAATTATTCCCATAACCACCAAGTGCAAAATCTAATGTTGATGTCGATCTATCACCAATCTTAAAGCCTCCTGAGGTTTGAAAATTAAAACTCATTTTATCCGAAATACTGAGGGCATAACCCATATCTGCTTTAGCTATAGAAAAATTTTCAAATCCTGTATTAAATCGTGATGCAAACAAATAGGCGTGAAAGTCACCACTGAAATAAAAACCACTAGACGGATAATACTTATCGTCATATGTATCTAACTTTAGGGTTCCAAAGACACTAAAATAATCAGTATTCTCAAAGAGAAATTCATCAGAAGCTGAATTAACTGTAAACGTTTCTGATTTGATATTCAGTCGTTTATGCTCAGCTCCTAAACTCAATGCGAAATCTTTTCTGAATAAGGTTTGCAGATAAAATTGGTTGGTTTGATCTCTTAATTTAATATCTAATTTATTAATTCCTGTGGCATTAATTTGGCCATCGTTTAATAATAATTCGCCAATAACATCCTTTTCAAACTGGTTGTACCGTGACCTAAGACCTATACTCCAATAAAACCCTTTATCTATTAAATACTCAAAATTATAGCGCACATTATCTCCCAAAACAAGATCTAAGGATGCAATATCATTATCAAAAAGCAAACGTTTCTTAGTAAAGTTAACTAGTGCTGCACTCTTGTATAAGTCGTCATAATGAATTCCTAATTTTAAAAACGCAGTAGTTTTACTCTCTATTAGGTTTGTAAATAAATCATAACCTTCTTTATCTTTTGATTTTTTAAAATCATACTGAAACGTATCAAAATTATTAGTCGCTATCAAATTATTAACCCCTTTATCAAAATCTTCATAGCTTAACTTTTCATCACCCTTTAGTTTCAGTTTTCCTAAAATGTAAGACCTTGAATAACGCTCATTTCCTGAGACTCCTATATGATTAATTACGATGCTATCTTTGTAGGTCAAATCAAGTTCCGCATTACGATTTATATCCTCACCTTTTGGTAATTGCTTTAATTGTGAGAGTCTTTCTAGGGTTGCAATTTTCCCATTTTCGATAATTTCTTTTCCATCGCTAAATGACACCACGGAAAAACCTTTAATATCAGGTTTGATATAAACGTCTGTCTTTTTAGACTTCGCTTTCATATCGTTAATTGTCCTGAAATTATTAATTTGCAACAGCACATCAGGAGCAGATACCAAATCATCTCTCGTTGCCAAACCATCTTGCACATCAACACCAATAATAATATCCATCCCTTTAGCTCTAAGCTCATCAATTGGATAATTGTTGACGACACCTCCATCAATTAACAACTTATCTCCAACAGGCACAGGCTGAAATAAGGACGGAAAGGCACCACTTGCCGTAACACATATAGGTAAATTTCCAGAATCAAGCATCACAGATTCACCTGTTTCAACATCTGTTGCAATACAAAAAAATGGAATTGGTAACTTCTCAAAATCTTCAATTTCACTGACGTGTAATGTCAGTTTTGATAATAAATTAAACACATTTTGGCCTCTGGATAATGCTGAAGGTAATTTGAGTTTATACTTATAAAAAGGTAATACAACCGAATATTTCTCTTTATTATCTCGTTCATAAAATGTTTTTGCCGATCGTGGAATATTGTCATTGATTATTTTATCAAAATCTAAAGTATCAAAAATAGAATCTATTTGATTGCCCGTATAACCGGAAGCGTACAAGGATCCAATAATTGCTCCCATACTTGTACCAGCGACATAATCTACTTTAATACCAAGACTATCAATCACTTTAAGCACTCCAATATGTGCAAAACCCTTTGCTCCACCACCACTTAATACCAAACCAATTTTTGGTTTTACTGTATCAGTATTCGTTTGCGCTTTCATTAAAAACGTACAGCATAAAATTAATATGACGATAAGAGTTCTTTTCACTTTTTACTGTAATAGTCTATTATTTTTTGAGCTTTTGACACACCAACGACTTCTACTAAATCTTCTTTTTTTGCTTCAGAAATTCGCTTCACCGACTTAAAACGTTTCATTAAAGTAACAACCGTTTGCTCACCAATTCCTGATATGGTTTCTAACTCTGTATTGAGGGCACTTTTACTTCTGCGATTTCTATGATGTTCAATCCCGAAACGATGGGCTTCATTTCGCAATTGCTGAATGATTTTTAACGTTTCGCTTTTCTTGTCTAAATATAACGGAATTGGATCGTCTGGATAGAATAATTCTTCCAAACGCTTTGCAATTCCGATAATTGCAATCTTTTTACGTAAATCTAAGATGTCTAGACTTTTTAGTGCTGAAGAGAGTTGCCCTTTACCTCCATCAATAATAATAAGTTGTGGTAAGGGTTGATTTTCATCCAGCAACCGTTTGTAACGACGATATACCACCTCTTCCATAGATGCAAAGTCATCTGGACCTTCAACGGTTTTTATATTAAAATGCCTGTAATCTCTTTTACTAGGTTTCCCGTCTTTAAAAACCACACATGCTGCAACAGGATGTGTCCCTTGTATGTTTGAATTATCAAAACATTCAATGTGTCGAGGCTCTTGCGTTAACCTTAAATCGATTTTCATTTGTGCCATAATGCGATTGGCATGACGATCTGGATCAACGATTTTCACTTGTTTGAAACGCTCCATCCTGAAATATTTTGCATTCCGAAGTGATAAATCCAAGATGTGTTTTTTATCACCTAATTTTGGAATGGTCACTTTTATATTTTCTCCTAAATCTACTTTAAAAGGCACGTAAATTTCTTTGGAATTAGAATTAAAACGTTGCCTGATTTCGATGGCTGCGAGTTCAAGCAATTCTTTATCGGTTTCGTCTAATTTCTTTTTGATTTCTAAGGTATGTGACCTGATAATACTTCCGAAGGATAATTGTAAAAAATTGACATAGCCATAGCTTTCATCGCTCATGACACTAAATACGTCTACATTGCTAATTTTTGGATTAACGATAGTTGATTTTGCTTGATAGTTTTCTAATATTTCAATTTTTTCTTTGATGCGTTGCGCTTCTTCAAAGTGCATCTCTTGAGCCAATTGCTTCATTTGTGTTTTAAATTGCGAGAGTGAATCTTTAAAATTTCCTTTTAAAATTTCTCTAATCGCAATAATATTTTTATTGTAATCGGCTTCTGTTTGCAGGTTTTCACATGGCCCTTTACAGTTTCCCAGATGATACTCTAAACACACTTTATATTTGCCTGCTTCAATTTTTTCTTCCGAAAGATTATAGTTACACGTTCGTAAATTGTAAAGTCCTTTTATTAAGTCGAGTAGGGTCCAAACCGTTTTCATACTTGTATAAGGCCCAAAATACTCAGAGCCATCCTTAAAAATACGTCGTGTTGTAAATACTCTAGGGAAGCGCTCTTTTTTAAGGCAAATCCAAGGGTAGGATTTATCATCTTTAAGCAACACATTATAACGCGGCTTATACTTTTTTATAAGATTGTTTTCTAGTAGCAGTGCATCCGTTTCGGTTTCTACAACAATATGCTTAACACTTGCTATTTTTTTTACGAGAACTCTAGTTTTACCATTATCGTGCGTTTTTGTGAAGTACGAACTCACACGTTTTTTGATGTCTTTTGCTTTACCTACATAAATCAATTTTTCATCTGCATCAAAATACTGGTAGACACCAGGTTGATGAGGCAAGGTTTTTAATTGTATTTCTAAAGTAGGTTTTTCCATTGTTCCAAAGTTACTATTTAGTATTTAAACACGCTTGGTTATGCTTTAAAAAATGGATGAAAAAAATTATTTTTTAAAGCATCTTATTGATTACCTTGCTCAACTTTTTAAACCATATTAATGAGCAAAAAAATTATAGGACGTGTCGATAAAGTCGACTTTCCTGGACTCAATTTAAAACACATAAGTGTTAAAATAGATACTGGTGCATATACATCTGCTATTCATTGTTCAAAAATTGTAGAACAAAACAATACCTTAACCTGCATCTTCGAAAGTGAAGAGCACTCTAATTTTAAAAGCGAATCTGTAGTATTTGAAAACTACACCTTTACAGATGTAAAAAGCAGTAATGGGTTTAAGGAAAACCGATATAAAATTAAATCTGAAGTGATATTCTTTGGTAAAACCTATAAGATTGACTTAACTTTAAGCACACGAGACGATATGAAATTCCCTGTTCTCATTGGGCGACAATTTCTAAGTAAAAAATTTTTAGTAGATGTCAATATGGAGAACGTTTCTTTTAACAACACACACAAATGAACATAGTTATATTATCTAGGAATCCGAATTTATATTCTACACATCGATTAGTAAAAGAAGGCGAAGCTCGAGGCCACAAAGTAGAAGTTATTGATCCTCTCAAATGCGATATTATTATCGAAAAAGAGAAACCAACCATCTATTATAAAGACAGGTATCTAGATTATGTAGATGCTATCATCCCTCGAATAGGATCATCGGTTACCTTTTATGGATGCGCAGTGGTTAGGCAGTTTGAAGAAATGGGTGTATTTACAATTGTAACATCAGACGCCATACAACGATCAAGAGATAAGTTACGTAGTTTACAACGACTTAGTAAAGCCGGAATTGGCATGCCAAAAACAGTATTCACCAATTACTCAAGAGATGTAGAAGAAGTCATTGAACATGTTGGTGGAACACCAGTAATCATTAAACTTTTAGAAGGCACTCAAGGTTTAGGGGTCGTTTTAGCCGAATCAAAAAACGCGGCTGAATCTGTTCTTGAAGCTTTTAATGGTCTACAGGCCAGAGTTATTGTGCAGGAATTTATTAAAGAAGCCAAAGGTGCAGATATCAGAGCACTTGTTGTTGATGGTCAAGTTGTAGGAGCTATGAAACGCCAAGGAAAAGAAGGTGAATTTAGATCTAATCTTCATCGTGGTGGAAGTGCAAATATCATCAAACTAGATGCTGATGAACTAAAACTAGCTATGAATGCATCAAGAGCGTTAAAATTGCCGGTTTGCGGTGTAGATATGCTTCAATCTGCAAGAGGCCCTTTACTTCTCGAAGTTAATTCAACTCCAGGTTTAGAAGGTATTGAAGCAGCAACAGGGAGAAATATTGCAAAAGCAATTATCACTTTTATTGAAAGCAACAGAAATTAAATGAGTGCGACAGATATATTAGAAATATTAGGAGAGAAAATCGCTTTAGGTAAAAGTGCGATCGTCACTTTTGAGGTCGCAAAACTGCATACGCGTAATACACTAGATGTTCCTATAATTATTGAACGCTCTAAAAAACCAGGACCAACCGTATTAATTACAGCAGGTATTCATGGCGATGAAATTAATGGTGTTGAAATCGTTAGACAAATTATTGCAAAAGGGATTAATAAACCTAAAAAAGGAACGATTATATGTGTTCCTGTTGTCAATGTTTTTGGCTTTTTAAATATGGATCGTTTATTTCCTGACGGAA
>Ga0316189_10003608_pt1 | contig 15009 bp, 13 predicted proteins | sample LowCovwburrow_MG_FD_204930 | JGI IMG/M metagenome (GOLD analysis project Ga0316189, IMG submission 204930) | Coastal sediment microbial communities from Maine, United States - Lowes Cove worm burrow | ecosystem: Environmental > Aquatic > Marine > Coastal > Sediment | place: USA: Maine...
GGGAGCGATGGCACGCGCCGCGAAGAAGCTGGCAAGCAGACGCTCTCGCACGTCCCCACGTGCTCCCAGCGACAACCTCATCCCGCACGAGTCGGTCGAGGACCGTCTGACACGGGAGATCCTTGGGCTCGATCGCGAGACAAAGACGCGGGTCGGTCGAGATGTCGTCGCAATCGGCCAGCGGCTGCTTGCGCTGCGAGAACACCTGGGCTTTGGGCGCTGGCTATCCTGGCTCAGTCAGCACCTCCCGTACAGCCCACGCACAGCTCAGCGATACATCGCCATCGCGCAGTGGGCGGGCGAGCATCCCGACGACTTCGAGGTTTTCCTGCACTTGGGCCTGGGCAAGCTGCAGCACCTCGCCACACTCAGTCCGGCTCAGCGGGCTCGGTTTCGCAGGCAGCAGAGCTTCCGTGTCCCCGGCACCCGCGTCCGCAAGACGCTCGAGCTGATGACCCACGACGAGCTCGGACGCGTGGTACGCGGCATCGGAGGCCTCACTTCACAGCCGCCGGCGATCCCCCCGGCCAAGGTGCTCCGGCGATTCCGTCATCGTGTTGCTGGGCTCGACGCGATGGCCGACCAGCTCCGCGCCAACGCAGACGCGTTCGAGGAGACTGAAATCGAGGAGACCCTCGAGGCGCTCCTCGCCGTCGCCGATGAGCTGCGCACGATGCTCCCCGAGTGATCCGAGCGAAGAGTTCCCGAACCTGACCTGTGCTAGATCGGCGAGTCAGGAGGTGTGTCTAGTGGTGGAGCGAAACATGAGGACTCACGTACGTAAACTAGCGTTGGTCCTGCTCGTTGCAGGTTGCTCCGACCGTGATACTGGCGAGGAGTGCTACGTGGAGAACCCAGATCCTGGGGCCATGGTCGGCTCGTTCGACCTATTCTGTGGGAGGCCGCTGGACTATCGCCCCGAGACTCCGGAAGGGGTTGATGAGGACGCTGGTCCCTACACGGTATTTGCGTGCGGACCAAGGTCGGAGGGCTATTGCGATCTTTGTCCCACAGAGAATCTCAACGAACTTGTGCGTGACCACCTCATTGAGGTCATGGGGGAGAGCGACCTTTGCAGCCCGATCGAGGTCCAACACATCACCCCCGAGTGCGTTACGGTCGGCGACGACTCCTGCTGTATCGACGCATGGTACTGGGGCAGCTGCAACATCAAGGGGATCTAGGACTCGCCGACCTGCTAACGGCGGCCTGTACCGGTGGGGACAACGGCACGACAGGTCGAGATACTGGGGCGTGACGAACTCCGTGTATGACGGCGGCGAGTTGCCGCCGCACCTCGTGCCCGGGTCGAGTGTCGGCCACGTCCGCTGGTCAATGAGGGGGCGGAACGCCATGGGCACGCCGTGCCCGATGCCCGACCCTCCGCGGTGACCCGACAAACCTTACCGGCCGCGACCTGGACGCGGTCACTGGTTTGTGTGAGCGCGCGTGCGAGCGAGAGTGGGGGGCTGGCGCCGCCGCCTGCCTCTCGCCCGACACGTTCTTGGCGCCGGTGCACCGCAGTGCATCCGGCCGCCGGGTGACCAGTCGCGTGCATCCAGATCTCCGCGACGGCAACGGGCTCTTCCCCTACACAACCCTCCCGTGCCAACTTGGCGGTGACTGTGTCGCCTACTTTGATGAGAGTCTTGGATGCTCGTGGAGCCGTGAGCTCCGACGAAAGGAACATCTCATGCGCTCCATAGCTGGCATGGCCCTCGCGATGGTTCTCGGATGCGGCCCGGCCATCGGCAATAGCTCTGCGGATGACGATGACTGGATGCTCGGCACGTTCTCATACACGAGAGCGCTCTGCGGGGATACCTGTATGGGAGGCGCCCAGCGCTTCGAACTCTCCAAGGAAGGCCAAGGCCAAGTCATCGGGGTCACGTGCGAGGAATCGTCCGAGCCACTCTCGTGGACGCTGCAAGGCGACGGATCGGTGCGTATCGAATGGGATCCCAACGGTAGGCCGAGGTCTCTGACGCTCCCTCCACCCGGTTGCAACGAGGACGGACTCGTAGTCCACGAACGAACGAGGACCTCCCACGCGACGCCAACATCAAATGAATCAACGTCGCCTGCGGCGCTCTACCGCAGCGCCCCTTGCCCCGGGCCGTACATCCCCGGCGACGATTGTGAGGACGACGGGAGCGAATGTGATCCTCGCGGCTTCTGCGAGATCGTTTGGTGCGAAGGCGGCGAACCCGAGCGGTGTGAGTAGGCCGTGACCGACCGCCAGGCCGCCCCCCTGAAACCAGGAGCGATCCAGTGCGACCACGGGCGCGGCCGCGCTCACGGACTCCGGTGTCGTAGCCGTTGGTGAACGGGCCACGAATCGCGACTGCTGCTGAATCGCCAGCAGGCTCGACCTGCTCCTGAGATGTCCGACTCCCGACGCCGCAGTCCGAAGTTCGGAATCCTCCCGCGTCCGAGAAACCGGACAAGCGCCCGGCGTAGCGCCGGTGGAGGTGGACGGTTCGCCATGCGGTCCGAGTACGCGCCGAACTCCCGGGGTGCTCGCCGTGTGGTCCGCCCGCGCGCGTGACCTGGTCCCGCATCTCACCGAGCAGACCACCGAGGCTCGAGGCTTCCAAATCCTCGTAGAGCGTTTCGCCTGTGGGAGTTGTACGAGCCCGCGCATCTGGAGCACGCGGGTCGCCTCAGCGACTTCTTCATCCTCGTCGAGCAGGCGTTCGCACGCATCGTCGGCCACGACGATCATGCTTGGCCGCTCCCCGGCTTCCGCCGAGTCAGAGCTGGGCTGAACGATGCCCCCTACATCTCCATCAACGACCGCGACTCGCACGCGCGTGGTCCGGCGCTCGATGACCTCGTGTCGACGTTGCGGTCTGCGAGCTACTGGAATGACGACGAGGCGTGGGGGAGGATTGCTGGGCTGCTGCCCGAGTACCGCCTAAGCAAGTTTCAGGACGTGCTCCCCGAGGCGTTCGCGCAGGAGATGACCTCCGATGCCCTCTTGGACCGGAGCGGGACGCGAGCCTTCCTGTGCGGGAGATGAGGCTGCGGGTGGCCACCACCCGGCCAACCACAACACCCCGCTACCCACCCGCATCAAGACCAAGGGCTCGCCGCGCAGCAAAGTAATCCTCGCTGATGCTGTACAAAACCAGCTCTTTGATCTTATCGCGCGGCGACATCGTAGACCCCAGCGACGCTTGCTCCTCCGAGATCATCTGCGCCGCAATCCGCAGATCGCCCGACAGCAGCAGCCCGACTCGATACGCCGTCAACTCCGAAGCCGCCGCCCATCGCTTCAAATCGGTGGACCCTCCCGCCTCGATGTACTCGTGCAGCATGCTCCGCACTTGATCCCGTGCCCCCGGCTGCATCCGCCCGAAGATCTCCCGGGAGATCAGCTCCAGCGCTGCGACGTCCTCGTGCACCGGCAGCCCGACTCCGAGCATGCACGCCATCAAGACCTGCTTGAGCGCCTGCGGTGATCGATCCAACGCCACGAAGCACAAGTGGGGCAGGTACAGGTCCATCATGGCCCGACCCAGCGCGAACGCGAGGTGCGGCTCGGCCTTCCTGCGCAGGAGGTTCTGGAAGACCACGATCGTCGGGTGCAGCTGGTCGTCACGCTCAACGTTCATCAGCACGAGGTCACCCTTGTCGCTGGGCCGCAAGAACACATCCGGCTGCGAGACGTCCAGGACGTCCCTGACGTACTTGGTCATCCGCGAGAACAGGGACGGGTCGACCGACACGTCGATCCGTTCCTTGGCGTTCAAGCTGCCCGGCAGCGGCAGGGCACGCCAGGCGGCCACCGCGGGCGCGATCAACCCCATGATGCTCGTGAGGTGCGGGTCCTGGTCGGGGTGGAGCACGTACCGACGCAGCGTGTCCTCGGAGAGTCGCTGGCGCGCCATCGCGAAGTCGCCTGGGCGATGACGCTCGAAGTAGGCCTCCTCCTCGGGAGACGCTTCTTGGAGGAAGGACAGCCCCGCCGCCAGGCACAACGCCGCATCGACCCGCTTCGCCTTGACGTAGATGTTGAACAGCGCGTGATAGCTCGCGTAGCGGAACGGCTCGTTCGCGATGAGGATCTGGTGCTCGCGCACCGCCGCATCGACGAACTCGGTCGGGTCGTCGAGCTGCAGACGCTCGTACAGCTCCGCCAGCTCGACGTGCCGCTCGATGTTCCCGGGCTCGAGCCGGGTGACGGCGCTCAAGGCGACCGCGCGCGAGCGCGCGTCCCCGAGGTGGGTGCGGTACAGCTCGGCCAGCTCGCTCCACAAGGAGCGCTGTAGCGCGACGGGACCCCCAGCGGTGAGCGGAGCGAGCACCCGTCGGTACGCTCGCTCGAGCGCATGCCACTCGTGGTGCTCGACCGCCAGCGCCTTGGCCGCGTAGAAGGCCGGGTGCAGGGTGGGGTCATCGTCGAGTGCCGCCTCGAAGCGCTCGAGCGCGCGCTGGGGTGCCTCCTGCTGGTCGCGGAAGATCACGGCGGCCGTGTGGTGATAGCGGGCGCGTCGGGAGGGCTCGGACTCCACAGCGACCAGCCGGTCGAGCAGACCCAGCACCTTGGACCAACGCCCCGCGGGCCCGTGCAGGTCGAGCAAGCGGTGCAGGATCTCTCGATCGTCGGGCCTCAGCAGGATGGCCTGCTCGTAGGCCACGACGGCGTCGTCCGCCCGGTCCGGCTGCTCGGCGCACAGCTCACCTATCTCCCGCAGCTGTGCGTAGCGCTCATCGACATCCACGAGCTGCTCGACCACGGCCCAGCGGGCCTTCAGCACGCCCTCGAAGTCGCCGAGGCTCGACTGCGGCTCGGTCTTTTCAAGGGCCGGTCTCGTGTCGAATCGAGCGAGCTGTCGGTCCCACTCGCGTCGGAACTGTGACAGGCGGTCCATACCGGAGGAGGCGTCCACGCTACCAGTAACCGGACGAGGCCCCATTCCATGCCCTCGCGCCTACGTCGACGTCGACAACGCGGGTCAGGGTTGGACATCAGACACACGCATGCACATCGCCAGCGTCAGCAAGCTGATGACGGCGATGGCGATGGCGATGGCGCACCGATTGGATCGCGTCAATCGGTCCGACGACTGGCACATCAGCGACTACCTCCCCGACTACCGGATCAAGGGGCCGCCACGTGCCACCTGGAGCAGTTCTAGACTTAATCAGCCTCGCGTGGGTCACATCCTGCGGTGTGTGGCACTAACGCGGGGTGAAACGGAGCCGCCGGATCTTTGTTGCAGGATTGCCCGCACTTGTCGCCGCGTCGCATGGCGCGTTGGCTCTAGCGGCGCCGCGCGGAAAGATCAGGACGAAGCCTTCGGGGTTCGGTCGTCGACCGGTCAAACCGAGCGCGCGCAAGCTCGACCCAGCGATGGTGCGCGCCATCAAGACCTACGACCCACGGCCCGCCCACATCGGCGCCGCGCGTTCCGACACTGGTGTCTCCGTCGCCGAGCGTGACGTGACACGCATCAAGCGCGTTACAAAGCCCAAGGGCACGACACCCAAGCTCGATGTCGCTAAGTTCAGTCAGGCGCTGCACGACAAGATCGGCTTGGGCTCGATGGGCTACGCGTGGCAGATGCGTCGTAGGGGAGTGATCACAGTTTCGGGGAACTGGGGATACTCGAGAAACCCCGCTGACGGTGGACAAGGGTGGACATCGGATACCCGCATGCACATTGCCAGCGTCAGCAAGCTGATCACCGCGATGGCGACGGTGCACGTGCTCCGAGCGCACGGCATTGCATACGACGACCCGGTGAGCCCCTACCTGCCCGAGTACTGGGTCAGGGGAACAACCACCGACAAGATCACCTTTCGCCAGCTGCTTACCCACATGTCCGGCCTTAGGGCTCCGGGGAGCGACACAGACTACGGCACGATGATGACCGCGTTCTCCAAGCCGGTCTGGAGCACGATCGGAAAGACCGCGTACGAGAACACGAACTTCGGTTTGTCTCGGATCCTCATCCCGATCATCACGGGGCAACTCGATCCCTCCGATACGTTCGGTACCTCAACCAACGTGGTCTGGGACCTTGGCACGACGTCTCGGTTCTTGGCGTACTGCCAGCAACATGTGTTCTCGCCCTCTGGGGTGGGTCCCATCGGCTTTGCGCCCGGCGCCTCGGATGCGCTTGCCTATCGTTTCCCCAGCAGCAGCAAGGGGTGGGATTCAAAGGACCTCCGAAGCGTCAGCGGTGGCTCGGGCTTTCGCATGACGGTCAACGAGGTGCTTGACGTGATGGGGTCGTTTCGCCGCGCAGGTACGATCGTGTCGCCCGTGCAAGCCCAAGAATGTCTCGACGGTTGGTTGGGCATCGACCAGCGCACCACCACCAGCGTGGGGCGGCTGTACAACAAGAACGGGAGATGGGACGGGCGAGACGGCATGGGCCCGTGGCAGACGGAGCAGTGTGTGGCGTTTTTCCTGCCCGAGGACATGGAGCTCGTCGTGTTCGTCAACTCTCAGATCGGTCCAAACCGGAGCCTCCGAAAATTGGTCACGGACGCGTACGTCGCCAACATCGTGTAGCCGCCGTAGTACAGCGCACACGGTCCGACGAAGAAATCTGAAGTCCTCGAGATCGAAGCGGCCGCTCGCGACGCATCTAGGGGGATATCCGGGGGCTCTCACCGCGTGGCGAGTTCACCGACCCACGCTACGCCGGACTTTTCAGCGCGTCCATCGCTGGCTTCTTTGCTGGCTTCTTCGATGGCACGCGCGTCGTGCCGAAGCCTCTGATGTCCGAGGCACTCACCCCCCCCTTGGCGTGGTGCAGGGTCTCCGCTTCCGGGGCGTCTGGCGGCGCGACGTCCGGTGCATCCGGAGCGTCGTCCTCCGGGCCCGCGCAAGGAACCTCGGGTTCGGCTGGCGCCGCTGGCTTCGTGGGTTCGGCGGGCTCGAGCGGGGGCGGTGGATTGGGGTACTCCCCGATCCCGCCCGCCGCGTGCAGCTCGACCGATTCGATCTCGGGCTGAGGCGGCGAGTCCTTCCCCTGCGTGGGCGTGCACGCAGCCAAGGCCGCGACCAGCCCCAGCACGGGCACCGCGGCTACCGCCCGCCGCCGACGCAGCGCGCTGACGGGCACCACAGCCGGCTCCGGTGACTTGAACCGAACCGCACCGTCCTCTCCGTACTTGTAGGTGACGCAAATGTCCTGCCCACCAGCGGACGCCAAGACCTCCTCGGCCTGACGCTTGGTCATGCTCGATAGGTTGTGCACCTTCTTTTCGCAGTGCGAGCAGTCGGCGCGCTTGGCTGCGTGATCAAACCCGATCGTGTCGAGATCGATGGGACACGGCGATGTGATGGGCAGGTTGGCGGCGTCCATGGGCTTTGATCCAAGACGCACGATCCGCCGTTTGGGTCCATCCGAATCCACAATGCGACGTTCTCCTACACGTCGTACGCGCCTGTGCGCTTTACCGAACGTGCTCCGTGCATCAAACTGAGGGGCATGAGCGACCTTCAGCGCTGTCGTGCTTGCCGAGGCTTGGTACCCGCGGGCCTCGGCGCCTGCCCCAACTGCGACGGCACCGACAGTGTCGGAGTCTGGGTCGAGCGTGGCGGCAAGTGGCTCAAGGCTGCGGGCGGTGGCGCTATCGCGATGACGCTCATGGCTTGCTACGGCGGACCGATGGGCCCCGAAGGCCCGGACCCACGCGCCGATCCGGCAGCCAAACCAGCCGGCGACGCGGCCAAAGATCCGGCCAAGGCCCCCGCCGATGGCAAGGCCCCCGCCGATGGCAAAGCCTCCGCCGATGGTGCTTCCGCCGATGGAGCGGATCCGGCTGAGAAGGCGCCCCCAGCCGAGGGCAAGCCCCCCGCTGGCGATGCCGAGCCGCCCGCGGACGCCAAAGCTCCGGCCCCCCAGTAGCGGGTCAGTCCGCGAGGCGGAGTGGGCCCTCCGACGCGGGCCAAGAACACAGCGGCGCGCCCACGGGCGAGGTCAGGCCGTGCGCTTGCATGGCTTTGCGCGCGCCTATCTGAAACGCGTTTGTGCCCTCCATGTCGATGTCCGCCTCGAGGTGCTGGGTGATCGCCACGGTGACCGGCCCAGCGGCAACGGCGGCTGCAAACGCGTCGAGCTTGGCCTGCATCTCGGGCCCGTGCGCATCCTGGGACTGCGCATCCATGCGTACCCACAACGGCACTGGGTCATCGGGCGCCCACTCCCTCGGAACGACCGGTACCAGGGCGGCAGTACGCTCGGTGCGCGATACGCTGCGGGTGCCACGGACCGCCCAGGACTTGAACCCGGCAAGGTCTGGGCGAGCGACGGCGGTAAACCGCAAGGCCGTCACGTCGGGGTCGTGATCGGGAGCGCTCGCGACCGACTCGAGCGTCTGCGCCCGACGCTCGCGGGTCACGGGGCAACCGTCGCTGCACCCCGATGCAAACGCGATGACCAACGTAAGACCTACGGTTCCCGCGCGGATACCCACCACCACCACGATAGCGCGGTCTACCCCTCCACGCGTTGCGACACGCTCTCGCGTTTGGCCCCGCGTAAATGAAAAACGCGCTCCCGCCAGCGGCAGGAACGCGTTTTCGTTTGAGCTAGACGAATCGAACTAGCAGACGCCGCCGCCGTCTTCGTTGGCGTGACCGCAGTGCATGCTCATGGGACCGTCGGCAAGACCGAGGTGCATGACCTTGCAAGCAAGCTCATCGTCGCCCCAGGCGCCGCAGTTGCCCTCGCAGGTGCCCTGGTCGCCGTAGTCGTCGAACATGGTGCCGCCGCATGCGCTGCCGAGGTAGTCCTCGCAGAACGACACACAAGCCTGGCTCGCGCCGCCGCCTGAGGAGTCGTCGCCACCCGAGGAGTCGTCGCCGCCCGAGGAGCCATCGTCGGCGCCCGTGGAGCCAGCATCGTCGCCCGTGGAGCCAGCGTCGCCGCCCGTGGAGCCAGCGTCGCCGCCCGTGGAGCCGCCGTCATCGGCTGCGGTCGTGGGGGTCGCGGCGTCATCGCCCGTCACGCCGTCATCACCAGCGGTGGCCGTCGTGGTGAGGGCCGCCGTGTCCGCGCCGTCATCGCTGCTGTCGTCGCCGCCACAAGCAAAGGGAACAACGAGTAAGGAAGCCAGAAGTAGGTTGAGTCGCATTCGGGCATCCTACACCGCAGCCCGAGATTCCCAAGTAATGGAGCAAGTCCGTTGCGTGGGCCCGCACACGGGCTACAGACCCCACCCGCGCACACTCCGAGACGCAGCGAGGCTCTCTGCACAGGCGCAACTTCGCTCGCGATTCCACGGTGTTGGCCCCAGTTTGGGCCCGCGCAGATCGTGTAGGCTGGTCTGGCTGGGTGGTTCCCCGACCCCGAAGCTGTGTCCGCCATGATGCGCCCCGCCGTACTCACGCTCGCCCTCTTCAGTCTCACGACGGTCACCCACGCCGCCGCTCCGGCCCCACGCGCGCCGGGCAAACGGCTGATCAAGACCAAAGCCCGCGGCCCCAAGGCGCGGCCTGCAGCGCGGAAGACAACGACCCGACGGGGCGCTGCCAAAGCCACCACGAAAACGAAGTCGGGCGGCAAGCGCAGTCGCAGACTCCGACGCTTCCGCAAGGCCGACCAAGCCCCAGCGGTCTCGTTCACCCCGTGCAGTGCTGCGGTGCCCGAGAGCGCACCCGCTCCCGCCCCCAAGAAGAAGGGCAAAGGCAAGCCTGGCTTGGAGGGCTTCGTCGCGGAGAACACTTGGTTTTGGCCCAACGGCGCAACGCTCAATATCCACTTCATGGATGGCACTCCGGAGGCGCGCCAAGCCGTGGCCGAGCTCGCCAAAGAGTGGACGGACTACGCCAACCTCAAGTTCGAGTTCTTCCTCGATCCCGACAACCCACCACCCGAGACCCACATCCGCATTCGGTTCGACTACGGCGCGTGTAACTCCTCGCTGGGCACGTCATCGTCGTACTCGATCAACCGCGGCGATGCGTCGATGAACCTGTGTCACATCGACAACCGCATGGGCTCGGAATTCTTCGAGCGCGTGGTGCGTCACGAGTTCGGCCACGCCTTGGGCATCCACCACGAGCACCAAAACCCCAAGCACAACATCCCTTGGGACAAGCCCGTGGTCTACGAGTACTACAGCCGGACTCAGGGCTGGGATGAGGCCTTTGTCGACCTGTGGGTCTTCCGGCAGATCGACCCGAGCTTGGTCGTCGCCTCGGAGTGGGACCCAAAGTCGGTGATGCACTACGGGGTCCCCAAGGAGTTCACCACCGACGACACCGAAGTCATCCGCGCGCACACGATCTCGGAGACGGACAAAGAGTACGTCGCCAAGATCTACCCCAAGGCAAAGAAGCCAAAGGGAGCCAACACCCATTTTTACGAGCGCATGCTCGCCGTCCGCAACGACACCGCGCAGACGATCGACGTGCGCGTGGTCAGCTCTACCAAGAAGAAGAGCCGCTGGGTCTGGGCGCCCAGCCGCGACCCGGAGAGAAAGGGCACCTCGATTCGGCTCTCGCCTGGCGAGGAGCGCATGATGCCCGGAGGCAAGCACGGTCGGAGCGTTCGCTTCATCGCGAAAGCCCCCGGAAGCGGAGATATCTGGTCGGGGAACCGCAGCAAGGCCCTGAGCGCCTCGCCGCGCGGTGGATACCTCGAGCGCGAAATGCAGACCTTTGTCGTCGCCGTTGAAGGCGAGCCCGACTCGCCCAACCTCGGACGCTCGGAGCTGTACGCCGCTGCCGACGACGCGTACGCCGCAGGAGAGCACGCCAAGGCACGCGCCCACTACGAAGAGTTCGCTCGACGGTTTGACAGCGACGAGCTGACGCCCTGGGCCAAGCTCGGTGTGGCATCGACCTGGATCGAGCAAGACCGCCACTCCGAAGCCCTGCTCGCCAGCTACGGCCTCATCACCGACCACCCCGACTCCGAGGCTGCCGGGTACGCCTGGTTTTACGGTGGCGTGTCGTCTCTGGCGCTAGGCAAGTGTACCGACGCGCGCGCGTACTTCGACTTCGTCGCCGATCCGAGCTTTGGTCTGCCCAAGAGCTGGCAGTCCGCCGCCAAGGAGTTCATCACTTCGATGAAGTCCAAGAAGTCTGGCTGCGGGTAGAGCGCTTCTCAGTTGGTCACGACAACGCCGTAGGCCGGCTCGATACCCGTTGTCTCCGGGTCGACGCCGGTCGTCGTGCCCGCATCGTCTGTGCTTCCGTCGGTGCTGCCGCCAGTGCTCCCGCCCGTGCTCGATCCATCATCGGTCCCGGACGAACCCGAGCCACCCGTGGTTCCCGAGTCGGAGCCGCTCGAGTCGCCACTGGTGTCGAACCCATCATCGGTCGTCGGCACGCCGTACGCGGCGCTATCGCCACCGAAGGTCGTGTCGACGGAGTCCGACATCGAGTTGCTGCCACTGGCATCGGTAGACCCCGCGTCGCCGTTGGATGTGCCACTCAGGCTGACCCCGTCGTCGCCCGCGGAAGTGGGAACCGTTCCGGTGTCGCTGCCCGTGCCGCCGCCCGAAGCATCATCGCCGCAGCCCGCCAGCGCCAGACCCAGGATGATCGGGGCGAGGGCCGCCGTCGACAGCGAGGTCGAGAGCCCGAGCTTTGCCCCGCATGCAGGGCAAGACGCCTCGTTGCGCTTGATGTGAACCGAGCAGGTTGGGCAAGCGATCAAGCGTGGTCTATCAAATAGCGGCGCCACAATGCGTCCAATCTGCCAGCCAGCCCCCTCACGCGTCAACCACTCGCCGTGTTCGGGCCAGTGGCGACGGTCGGGGTATGTTCCGCGCAATGACTCCGTCGCGGTCTAAACGACGTAGGTGGCTCATCCCTGGCATCGGGTTCGCGGCCTTGTCCTGCGCGCACCCGGACACGCCGTCCGCGATCCCGCCCAGCGCGGACTCACCGCCCGCGGAGTTCGCCGATGGCGAAGCCGACCCAAGCGCCGACGCGCTCGAGCTCGAGGCCTGGATCGCCGCCAACTACGACAAGACGGAAGCTCGAATCCCGATGCGGGACGGGGTCGAGTTGTACACGGCGATCTTCACCCCGAAGCATGCACAGGGGCCGGTCCCCATGATGATGTTTCGGACGCCGTACTCGGTCGGGCCGTACGGGCCCGATGCGATGCCCTCAAAGATCGGGCCGAGCGAGACGCTCACGCGCGACAAGTGGATCTACGTGCGGCAGGACGTCCGCGGTCGGTTCATGTCGGACGGCGAGTTCGTGAACATGACGCCGCACGTCGCGAGCAAGAGCGGCAAGCAGGACATCGACGAAAGCACCGACACGTTCGACACGATCGAGTGGCTGCTGGCCAACGTCGAGGGACACAACGGTCGGGTGGGTCAGTGGGGCACCAGCTACCCCGGGTTTTACGCGGCGGCTGGCATGATCGACGCCCATCCTGCGTTGCGTGCCGTCGTGCCCCAGGCCCCCATCGCCGACTGGTTCTTTGACGACTTCCACCACCACGGTGCGTTCTTCCTCCCGCACCTGTTCAACTTCATCGCACGGTTCGGGGTCAAGCGTGAGGGCCGAAGCACAGAGTGGGCCCCGCGCTTCGAGCACGGCACCCAGGATGGCTACGCGTTCTTCAAGGAGATGGGGCCGCTCAGCAACGCCGACAAGCTGCACTTCAAGGGTGAGATCGCGTTCTGGAACGCGACCACCGAGCACCCGAACTACGACGCGTTCTGGAAGTCGCGCAACCTGCTCCCGCATCTGCACAACGTCGCCCCCGCGGTCATGGTGGTGGGCGGATTGTTCGACGCCGAAGACTTGTACGGCCCGCTGAAGATCTACGAGGCCATCGAGAAGGCCAACCCGGACGTCGACAACCGACTTGTCATGGGACCATGGAGACACGGTGGTTGGGCCCGCACCGACGGGGACTCACTGGGCAAGATCCCGTTCGGCGCCAAGACCAGCGAGTTCTACCAGCGCGAACTCGAAGCGCCGTTCTTCCGCCATCACCTCACCGACGGCGCCCCACCCCCCGAGTTTGAGGCCCACGTGTTCGAGACGGGCGCGAACCGCTGGCGCAGCTTCGAGCAGTGGCCTCCCAAGGGTGAGGCTCGCAGCTACTATGCGGCCGCGGATGGCCTGCTATCGACGCAGAGCCCCAAGGCCGCCCGCGCGTACGATCAGTGGGTCAGCGACCCCGAGCATCCCGTGCCGTACACGCAGGAGATCAACATCGGGATGAACGCGCTGTACATGATCGAGGACCAGCGACACGCGTCGCGCAGGCCCGACGTCGTGACATTCCGATCCGAGCCGATGACCGAAGACACAACGCTAGCCGGGCCTATCCGCGCCGAGCTGTGGGTGTCCACCTCGGGCACCGCCTCCGACTGGGTCGTTAAGGTCGTCGATCAGTACCCGCACACCGACGACACCCTCGATCTCGCGGACGGCACAAGCACCCCCGCGGGCGACCTCGAGGTCATGGTCCGCAGTGAGGTCATCCGTGGCCGCTTTCGTGACGGCTACGAGACCCCGAAGCCCTTCACCGCCAACAAGGCCACCCGCGTCGTCGTGCCGCTCCAAGACGTGCTGCACACCTTCAAGAAGGGGCACCGCATCGTGGTGCAAGTGCAGAGCACATGGTTCCCGTTGGTCGACATCAACCCGCACCACTACGTGCCCAACGTGTTTGAAGCCACCGCGGAGGATTTTGTCCCCGCGACCCAACGGGTGTTCCGCGACCGTGCCCACCCCACAAAAATCGACGTTCAGGTCCTGAAGTAACAAGTCCCGCTTCGAGACCGTAACTGTGCTGCGGCGGAGTACGATGGGTTGATCGTGCGGCGCCGTCACTTCGTCCTCTCTGCGCTCGCTGGCGCCACCGCCGCGTGCTCCCGCGCGCCCGAGGCCGCGACCGCGACCGCGCCAGCCGCAGCGCCTGACGGGGCCACGGCTGGGCAGCCCGAGTCCACACCAGCTCCCCCGCCCAAAGATGGCGTGGTGGTGGTTGGCGGAGCCGAGCTCACCGTGTTGATCGAAGGGAGCAACCCGTCGCTGCCGCGGTCAACCTACGAAGCATGGGTGCGTCGCTCCGCCGAGATGATCACCGCGTACTACGACGGCACGTTTCCCGTGCCGAGTCTCGAGGTCAAGCTCGTCACGACCGGTCGTGGGTCGGTGGGCTACGGCCATCACCAGCAAGGCCGTTGGGTCACCATCTACTGCGGCCGCCGGACCCGCGAGAGCTCGTTGCAGAGCGACTGGGTCATGGTCCACGAGATGCTGCACGCGACGTTCCCGGATCTTCCGAATCAATACAACTGGATGCAAGAGGGGCTGTCGACGTACCTGGAGAAGATCGTCCGGGCCCGCGCGGGTGCCTACGACGAGCAGCAAGTCTGGCGCGGCTTTGCAAAGTCCATGCATCACGGACGACCCAGGGCGGGTGACCGGGGACTTGATGTGACCCGCACATGGGGTCGGCTGTACTGGGGCGGCGCGCTGTTTTGGATGGTCGCAGACGTGGAGCTGCGAAAGGCGACCGACAACCGCAAGTCACTGCGCGACGCTCTGCTGCACATCGCGAGCATCGGCGGGAACGCGCGGGAGATGTGGACGACCCGCAGGGTGTGTGCAGAGGCCGATGCCGGGACGGGGACAACCGTCGTCAGCGATCTGTACAAGCGCATGGCGTTGGCACCCGGGGACGTGGACCTCGATCGACTGTGGGCGGAGCTCGGCGTCGTACGCGTCGGCCGGTCGGTGGAGTTCGACGACACCGCGCCGCTGGCTGAGATCCGGCGGGGCATTTGCGCGAGCTGACGTCCGCATCCGTCGTGCGCGGTCGCAATCGCACCGTGCAGTCCTGCAGGGCTGGCCCCCAACAGGCCCCCAAGAACGCACGCACCCACCCGCTTGTGCGCTGAGGCTATTGAACGACCGCGTGCAGCGCTCCTAACCCCCGACCACAAAGCTGGTGGGCGAGAGCCACCGCGCTCGGTAGGCTCCCCGCCATGCCAGCGAAGGTCGGACTACCCATAGCGGAAGACGCAGGCACGTCGCCGTATCCCAACTTGCTTCGGCCG
>Ga0316189_10003610_pt1 | contig 15005 bp, 12 predicted proteins | sample LowCovwburrow_MG_FD_204930 | JGI IMG/M metagenome (GOLD analysis project Ga0316189, IMG submission 204930) | Coastal sediment microbial communities from Maine, United States - Lowes Cove worm burrow | ecosystem: Environmental > Aquatic > Marine > Coastal > Sediment | place: USA: Maine...
AGGCGGCATGACCAAAGGACAGATAGCCGGTCAGGCCGAACAGAATATTAAAACCGATGGCAAAGATGCCATAGATAGCAAATTTCTGTAGCAGGTCAGGGTAGGCGGCACCGATTGGTGCCAGTGTTATCGGGGCGCTCAGCACGGCAGCAGAAAAGATGATGAATAACATCCAGTCACTGCGGGCGGTATTGGTGCGGGCTTTTACATTCTGTTTCATTTTAATCTTCCATTACACCTTTACGTCCGAGCAGGCCACGCGGCATGGTCAACAAAATGACCACAGCAACCAGATAGATAATGATCTGGTCGATGCCGGGGAAAATGCTTTTGATTTCATTCATTGAGGCAAAGGACTGCAAAATGCCGAGCAGGAAACCGGCGGTAACAGCTCCGGCAAGCGAGCCCATGCCACCGACAACGACGACGACAAATGAGAGCACCAGAAAATCCATGCCGATGTGATAATCGGGCGGCAGGATCGGCGTATACATGACGCCAGCCATACCGGCAACAACGGCGGCAAGGCCAAAGACAATCGTAAAGCGGCGCTCGATGTTGATGCCAAGCATGGCGACCGTTTCGCGGTCTCGCATACCGGCGCGAACGACCATGCCAAAGGTGGTGAATTGCAAGAAGGCAAAGACACCGAAAATGATAATGGCTGAAAAGCCGAAATAAACCAGACGCCACCACGGATAGACAACGCTTTCGCCAAGACCAAGCCACAGGCCGATATTGGCACTGCCGGCAACGATTTCAGGAGCAGTTTGCGGAATCGGGTTGGCACCGAAATAATGTTTGATGATTTCCTGAATCACAATGGCAAGACCAAAGGTGACAAGAATCTGATCAGCGTGGGGGCGGTTATAAAAGTGGCGGATCAAGCCGCGTTCCATGATAACACCGACCAAAAGCATGAAGGGGATAGCCACCAACAATGATACCGGAACGGAATAATCAATCAGGACATTGCCGTAATCACCAAGCCATGAGGTGATGTAGGGCGTTTTTATCTCCATCGGTGTGCCCCAGGCGGTCTTTTTTGTCGGATCAAGGACAATTTGTTGCAAGTTGATCAACTTGTTAAAAGAAACCGCGCAAAAGGCCCCAAGCATAAATAAGGCACCGTGGGCGAAATTGACGATGCCAAGTGTGCCAAAGGCCAAAGTCAATCCAAGAGCGATCAGCGCATAGGCGCCGCCCTTGTCCAATCCATTCAAAATTTGAAGAAAAATCGCATCCATCAGCTCAAACCATCCCTGCCAAAAGTTTTAATATCTGATTTTTTATGAAGTTCCGACCGCCCCTCACAGATATTGAAGGGCGGTCGGATTGTTTTATGTTAGCAGCTTAGCAGGGTTTTGCATTAACCGGGCCAAGATCTCCACCGAAAATTTTCGGATCATATTCAACTTGTGAACGAGGTGTGACTTCCACAACTTCCAACAGGTCGAATTGTGATGTTGGTTTTTGGTTTCCGCGCACCACAAGAACGTCTTTAAAGCACTGGTGATCAGCTGCGCGATATTCAGTCGCGCCGTTGCCAAGGCCATCAAATTTGAAGCCTTCGAGAGCTTTAACAACACCTTCAGGTGAGAAAGTGCCAGCCATTTCACAGGCATTTGCATAAAGTAGGGTTTGGCAATAGCAGGTATGGGCAGCCATTGAAGGAGGCGTGCCATATTCTGCGCCAAAGCTTTTTACAAAAGCTGCAGATGCTGCATCTTTAAGTGACCAGTTCCAGTTGGTTGAACCAAGGATGCCTTTAATCGCTTCGCCAGCACCTTGCGCCATCAAACGTGAGAACAAGGGAACAACGATTTCAAAGTTTTTACCGTTAACCTGCTTGTCACGAAGACCGAACTGAACAGCCTGGGTCAGCGAGTTGATCATGTCTTTACCATAGTGGTTAAGGATCAAAACGTCGGCGCCAGAGTTGAGAACCGGGGTGATGTATTGTGAGAAGTCACCGGCACCCACAGGGGTTTTGACTGTTTTGGATGTTTTCCAGCCAAGAGCTTCTGTGGTGTTCTTCATAGACTCTTCTTGAGTCCAACCCCAGGTATAGTCAGCTGTCAGGTGATAGGCTTTGCGTTCTTTGCCATATTCTTTTTCAAGAACGGGACCAAGAGCAGCACCAGACATATAGGCATTAAAGAAATGACGGAAACCGTTGGCCCGCTTGTCTTTGCCGGTTGTGTCGTTTGAGTGTGTTAGACCTGCCATAAAGATCACGCCAGCTTCCTGACACAGGCCTTGTACGGCAATAGCAACACCAGATGATGAACCACCGGTGATCATCAGAGCGCCGTCTTTTTCGATCATCCGCTTGGCAGATGCACGGGCAGCGTCAGATTTTGTCTGAGTGTCACCGGTTACGAATTTAACTTTTTTGCCCAAAATGCCGTTGCCTTTAAGGGCTGATGGCTTGAATGTATTGAGCATGCCGCCATCGCCTTCACCGTTAAGGTGTTTGATGGCCAGTTTGTAGGCGCGCAATTCGTCTGCACCTTCATCGGCATAAGCGCCGGTTTGTGGAACATTAAAGCCCAGGGTAACGTCGCCACCCTTTGGCATGTTGCAATAATCAGCAGCTTGAGCTGTGCTTGTAAATATAGTTGGTGCAGCGCTGGCGGCCAGAACGGATGCCATGCCACCTTTTACAACGCCACGACGTGACGCTGACTTTTTAAGAATATCGCTCACTTTTACTTCTCCCTCACACTTGGAACATGTATGCCCGTATGGGCGAAATATGGATGCGTGTGCTTAAACATCTTCATATTCAGGTTCGAGCATAGTGTGTGGATAAAGGCTGAGCAATTCGACTTTGAGATAATACCGGAAACGCTCATGGTTGATTGCGCTCACGCAAATTGCGCTATGCGCAATGCTCCGCGAGGGCGGCGCAGTGGCGCCGGGCCGCAGTCACGGCCTTGAGCGCATCCTTTCTAACATGACATGCTCTAGGTTCAACAGCAGTCGACTGTATCATTGATGGCGGTTGAGGGCGGTGATCAATTCTTGAACATTGCCGTCTTTTTTGCGGACATAAGAGGTGAACATGCCACGTTGCAGATAGGTCATTGAAAATCCAAGAACCTTGATGTCGGTTACTTTATATCTGCCGTTTCGTTTGGCCAGCCGCCATTCGACAGTATAAGTGGTGCCGGTGGTCAGTACTACACGGGTTGAGACTAAAACATCTTTGCCATCTTGAGTGACATTTGAATTTATCTTGGTTCTGGCCACTTTGTAACGACGGGATTCATTGGAAAAATAGCGGCCCATAAAAGCCTGTACACCACGATAGTAACGGGCGCGCTGGGATTTACCGAGTTGTGATTTATAGCGGCCGAGTGAATACAGGGCGATGGTTGGTACATCGGCATACCTTTGTATGACGCTGCGAAAAGCAGAGCGGGTGCCGACATTCTGGGCATTGCGCAGAGCATTGGCGATGCGCTTCATCTGCTTGATTGCCTCATTGTTTTTTGCAGCATGAGCGCTTGGAAGCTGAATCAGGACAGCACATGTAAATAGGCAGAAAATCAGAAAAAAACGTCGTCTCATCTCTTGTGTTATTTCATAAATCAAAGGGTTTAAACTACAGACATTGGTACGCGATGACCAAAGCACTCGTCAACTAATTACGACACCTGGCAAGATGTTTTGGAAATCATTTTTTAGGCAACCAGTTTTTATATTTGGCCAAAAATGCCAACAGGGGGGTGAAGTCACCTTTGTTGCGCTTGAGGATTTGGGTGAATTTTTGCCGCATCTGGATGCTCAACCAAATGCCGCGAATGTTGACATCGGTTACATTGTAGCGGTTTCCACGTTGGTAAACGCGCCACTTAACCGGCTTTGACGAGCCGGGAAAATCGATTCGGCTGTCAATGATGGTAGATCTTCCGCTTTTGCGGGAGTTGCGTATTGTCAGTTTTCGGCCTTTGAAATCATTTGCGTAATATACAAAAAGACCTGCGACGTAAGCCTTTACCAATCTTTGATAGCGGGCTTTCATGTTGGTCGGCAGTTTTCTGCGATAGGGGCCAAGTGAATAAATAGCTACTGAGTTCATATTGGCGTGAGTTGATAAAAGCCGAATGAACCTCTTGTGCAATACAGAACCTCGGGCATTGCTGTTGGCCAGGCGGATTACACTGTTGGCAATGGATGTAACATGACGTTCAGGGCCGCTGAGAGCTTTGGCGGTTTGAGTGAAGCAGAGTAAAACAAAGACAGAAAATACCAGAAGGGTCGCATTTAATATTTTACGATGATCAGGTGCAGAATATTTTGCAATCGTCATTGTTTTATCGACTCCCTTGATGAATTCAGTATCAGTGGTTGATGCTGTGAAGAATCAACTATTTCCGATGAAAATTCAAGAGGCCAGGGATAAAAAAGTTCCCTAGGGTAAGTTTTGCTACTTCCTGAGGTAAGAAAACAGAGCGTTAATGTCGCCATTATTTTTGCGCATCACCGATATGAAATCGGTCTTTTGGGTGTTGGCAAGCCAAATTCCCTGCACATTGACATCAAAAACCTTGAAACCGCCGCCTCTTTTAATCAAACGCCACGTGACGTTTGAGGTTTTGCCAGATGGGTATTGCATCTTGCTTTTGACAATGACACTTTTGCCTTTGCTGCGGCTGGAAGTTGCTTTTAACGACTTACCGGCCAGTTTGCTTGAATGGGCGGCAAAGACCTTTGAGATATGATTCGTCACCAGTTTGTAATATTCACCCTTGCGCGAAGCAGGCAGCTTCTTGCGGTAAGGACCAAGCGAGTATATGGCGATCGTTGAAATGGCTCCGTTGCGCTGAAGTAATGAGCGAAATTTGCCAACCGAGTGTGCTCGCGCTGCTGATAAAATACCATTGCCAACCTTCTCAACGTAGCTTTCAGCCGGGGAAGCGGCATTTGCCAGAGATATGTGCATTGCTGATGAAACAGCAAGCGCTGCGAGAGATAAAACGATTCGGCGTGTTGGTAAGTAATTATTCATATCTGTGCGGTTGCCTTAATTGTCAAAATTGAAGCGGGGTTTAAAAGGTTTGAACCCGAATTTAAAAGTTATTCAACTGGCAGGTCAGGAATCGGGTCGACTTCAATGTCACCATTGAATACGGCGCTTTTGCGACTTTGGCGGTAAATACCTCTCACAGATGCGTAAAAATCCGGTGATGTTTCGCGCAAGGTTTTGACATCATCGATGATCGCCTCATGCCCGGTTACCAGATCAGCAATTGTGGGTGATGCGCGTTCAAGCAAGCTTAAATCGGCCAATATCCAGGTTGTCGGGGTAGCCGCTGTGTCAACAACACGACCTACAAGGTGGCGCGGTGTCATGGGGCCAAAAACCGGAGCAACAAGATAGGGGCCTGAGCCAACACCCCAGACAGCCAACGTTTGGCCGAAATCTTCGGTATGTTTTTCAAAGCCGCCAGCTTCTGCGGCATCAACAAAGCCGCCAAAACCAGCTGTGCTGTTGATAAGAAAGCGCATCAAAGTGGTTTTTGCCCGTTCCGGGTTGCCCTGTAACAGATCATTGGCAAAGGTAACCGGGGATTTAATGTTGGCAATGACACCGGAGATGCCGGTTCTTACCGGACCGGGAACGATGGCACGATACGTGTGGCTGATAGGTGATAAAACGACCATGTCGAGCACTTCGTTGACGCCAAAAATCAACCGGTTTAACGGCTCAAACGGGTCATTCGTTGACGCCTCATCCAGCGCGAGAATTTCTTCATCGGTGATGCTTTCAGCTTGAGGTTTCCTGGCGCTGTGTGAAATTGTTTTTGCGGCTTTGGAAACCTTGGACGATGTGGGAATGATCGTAATTTTCTCTTGAGAATCCACTGTCCACTGCTGATAAAGAGAAACCAGCGTCTGACCGTTTCTTTTGTGATTATCAAAGTCACGGTTCTCGGCCAAACCTGATGTTGATGTCAGTCCGATTATTCCACAAGCCAATACAGCCGTTGTTAGCGTTTTCATTCTGGAACGCACGGCATCGTTATGTCTGTCAAAAGCCATTCTCATGCTTTGGTACCCTTGAAGTTAAGCGCTCTCTCCACGCCTATGGACCGTTTTAAACTAAATAACCCATAGCGGTCAAAACAATAGTGCCTGTTTAAACCAATTTGATTGACTACGATAGTCTTTGTCGTCTCACACTGTGACATTTTTTGGTTAAAATAATGGAAAAAAGACTTTTTTTTATGAGATTTTGCGCACATGGAATGATATTGTTGTGCACGAATGTGATCATGGGGTTGTAATGGAAGGTTTGTTGGCAGGTTTGCGGGCAGCAGGCGAGGGGACGCGTTTGCGGCTTTTGCATTTGCTATCGCTTGGCGAATTCAATGTTTCAGAACTGACCAGAATCCTTGGTCAGAGCCAGCCCCGGGTCTCTCGTCACCTCAAATTAATGACAGAAGCCGGGTTGCTTGACAGGTTCAAAGAGGGCAGTTGGGTATTGTTTCGCATGCGCGAAGAAGGCAAGGGAGCGGCCATTGCCGCCAATATTGTCAAACTGATTCCCTTATCTGATGCGGCAATAAAGCGTGATCTGGTGCGGGTGGAAGAAATTTTGCGGGCCAGACGTCTCGCAGCCGAGAGCTATTTTGGCGCCAATGCCAAAAATTGGGATGAGATTCGCTCACTCCATATTTCTGAAGAACAGGTTGAAAAGGCACTGGTTGAGCTTGTCGGGACCGGCAAATTTGATAATTTTGTTGATATTGGCACCGGCACCGGACGGATTCTTGAATTGCTGGCGCCCTTGTGCGGGCATGCCACCGGCGTTGACACGAGCCGTGAAATGCTGGCCATTGCCAGAGCCCGGTTGCAGGATAGCGGTTTAAAAAATGCTCAGGTGCGCCATGGCGATATGTTTTCTCTGCCATTTGAAACCGAAAGCGTAGATCTGCTGACCATCCATCAGGTTCTGCATTTTCTGGGCGACCCGGGTGGCGCCCTTGAAGAATCAGGTCGGGTGCTAAAATCGGGCGGGCGCATGGTGATTGTTGATTTTGCCCCGCATGAGCTGGAATTCCTGCGCGAAGAACAGGCGCATCGCCGGCTTGGCATCAGCGATGATGATGTCCGGCGCTGGGGTCAGCGCGCCGGCATGGCGGTGGAAAAGCATGTGAGCCTGGGGGCGCCGGATGGTAAGGGATTAACGGTTTCGCTGTGGTTGTGCGGCAAGAAATAGCTGAGGATAAGAGCCTGTTCGACTGAGAAAATAAATCCTTGAATCTGTTTAAGCGCGACAGGCGCTAATTGAAAGGTGTGAACTATGGGTGAGGTTTTTGAAAAAGCAATAGCGGCCTTAAAAGAGTTGCCAGCTGAAGAGCGTGAACGCATTTCAGCCGAGATCATTGAACGACTTGATGATCGCAGCCAATGGGATGATCTGGTGAATGGCCACAAATCCTATGCCTGGCTGAAGAAAAATGCCGACGGGGCCCTGCGTGAATATGACAAAATTGCCAAAAAGCTATCAGGCGGCATGGTCAATGTGCCATTTGATAACCTTTTGCGCGAGAGTGGCTATTGGTCATCTATGGAGAACCTTCCCGATGACGTTCGCAAGATGGCTGAGAAAAGTTATAAGCTGTGGCGTGAAAACCCCAAGCACTCGACATTGAGATTCAAAAAAATCCACCCGTCGCAACCGATCTATTCATTTAGAGTCGGCATCGCCTATCGCACCATCGGTGTTGATAGCGGCAATGGTCGTTTGTTGTGGTTCTGGGTGGGGTCGTTTGCGGAGTATGCCAAGGCTGTTGCGGAAATGTGATGGGTTGGGTTAGCTGGATTGGCTTGACGGGTGGGGATTATGGAAACCAAAAAAAGAACTGCGCTCATCGATGCGAATAAGTTACCAATTCTTAGTGATGAGGAGGACCTTGACGGAAAACTCGCCGATTATTTTGATCGGTTTACAGAATATCCAGTCGATGAGCATTTAGCATCAATATTCGAACTCAAAACTATACGAACCCCATTTGATGCGCTTGAACAGGATTACATCACCAAAGGACAATGGCTCCTTTGGGTTGTTGAGCATTTCTATGGTGAAATGGAGAATGGCGGAATTGCGCAGTTCCTTGTGAACTGTGAAGAACTCATTGGTGATGTTGCTGTTGCATTGAATTTTCTTGAATTGGTGGAGTTTTCTGACACCTACGTGGAGCTAGTTCAGCCATTAATCAACGATCTCGACCAGCATAGACGAACAACTGAAGGCTTATCTGTTTTTCGGCGGGTGAGGGCCATGTTTCGCGACTTCGAGGCCACTCGGCAAAAGGTACTCGATAAGGCCGAGGGTAACACAATTGACGAGCACTTTGTGATGAAGTGGGACGAAGAACTCGGTACGCTCTATTGGCCTCCTGAGCTGTGGTCTCAGCAGTTGCTAGCCCGGACGGTCGCCTACATAGAGGCAAATCCGGGCGAATTCCAACATCTCAGAAATTGAGAATGTGACTTCTGCTTATGGTAGACATTTACCGTTTGGCACACCGGCTTGATTGGGGCGTTATCGAAACCATAGCCGACATTTAATCCAATCGTTAAAAACCTAAACTCTGGATCCCTTGCCGGTCGGGGTTTAAAACCCCGATCCGGAACGTTCGTGCCAATCCTGGCGTAAGGATAAAAAGTTCCGGTCAGGGATACAATCCCAGACCGGCGTGGAATGAAGCTGGAAATATGCGGTGAGGATTGGGTTTGCGCTCACGGCGTATCCTCGCTTTGCTCGGGCCTGCGCGGGCGCGGCGCGATTGCGCGCCGGGGCCTCAATGGCCCAGTCGGCGGTTATGACCGCCTCCGCGGTGGCTCCAAAATTATCTGAGAATCCGCAGGGGACGAGCGTTAGCGAGGACTAAGCGTGACTACGCTTCGGCCGGTCAGGCCGCGCCCGCGCAGGCCTGAGTGGGCACTCGTGCCCGCGAGGAATAGCCGTGAGAGAGATAAACCAGCGCAGTGGGAGCCCCCCACACTTAAGCCTTGCCAAATCCGCCGCCGGTTGGTGTCCTGATGATAATCGCATCGCCAACTTCAACCACGGTTTGGTCACAACCTTCCAAGTCTTCCATTGTACCATTGACTCTTCGGCATTGGTTTTGGCCGATATGGCCGTTGCCACCACCGCTTAAGCCAAAGGGTGGGATTTTGCGGTGGCCGGTTAGGAGGGAGACGTCCATTCTTTGGCGGAAAATAAGCGTGCGTTTGGTGCCGTCGCCGCCTTTATATTTGCCCTTGCCGCCAGTGCCTCGGGTGATGTGGAAGTCTTCGAGGATGACCGGATAGCGAAATTCTAAAATTTCGGGGTCGGTCAGGCGGGTGTTGGTCATGTGGGTGTGAACGGCTGAGGTGCCATCAAAACCGGGTCCGGCACCTGAACCTCCACAGATGGTTTCGTAATATTGGTAGGTGTCATTGCCAAAGTTGAAATTGTTCATGGTGCCTTGGGCGGCGGCCATAGCACCAAGGGCGCCAAACAATGTGTCGGTGACAGCTTGTGAGACCTCGACATTACCAGCCACCACGGCAGCGGGATATTTGGGGGCCAGCATGCAATCATCGGGAACGATGATGTTGATGGGTTTCAGGCAACCGGCATTCATTGGAATGTTGTCATCGACCATGCAGCGGAAAACATAAAGCACGGCGGCGCGGGTGATGGGGGCCGGGGCGTTGAAATTGGTTGGCTGTTGCGGGCTGGTGCCGGTAAAATCGACATCGGCGGTGCGGGCTTTCTTGTCAACCGATATGGAAACCTTGATTTTGGCGCCCTGGTCCATTTCATATTCAAATGAGCAATCATGCAGGGCATCAATGAAGCGGCGAACGCTTTCTTCGGCATTGTCCTGAACGTGCTTCATATAGGCGGTGACAACGTCAAGGCCGAACTGGTTGACCATTTTCATCAGTTCTTGTGAGCCTTTTTCATTGGCTGCGGCTTGGGCCTTGAGATCACCGATGTTTTGATTGGGGTTGCGGCATGGATAGGGGCCGGTGGTTAAAATCTCGTGCAGTTCATCGTCCATAAAAGTGCCGCGATCAACCATTTTGAAGTTGTCGATAACGATGCCTTCTTCATTGATATTGGTGGCGCGCGGGGTCATCGAGCCGGGGGCAATGCCGCCGACATCGGCATGGTGGCCACGGCTGGCGACATAGAACAGGACGCTGACTTCAGATTCGTCAAACACCGGGGTGACAACGGTTATGTCGGGCAAGTGGGTGCCGCCATTATAGGGGGCGTTGAGGACATAGACATCGCCGGGATACATGACCGGGTTATTGGCAATGATGGTTTCGACTGATTTATCCATGGAGCCAAGATGGACCGGCATATGGGGCGCATTGGCGATCAGGGAGCCATCGGCAGCAAAGACGGCGCAGGAGAAATCAAGCCGTTCTTTGATGTTGACCGACAGGGCGGTTTTCTCAAGGGTGACGCCCATTTGCTCGGCAATCGACATGAACAGATTGTTGAAGACCTCGAGCATGACCGGATCAGCCGTGGTGCCGATGGCATGGGTGCGGTTCATCGCTTTTATGCGGGTCAGAATGAGGTGCTTTTTGGCCGACATTTCAGCCTGCCAGCCATCTTCAATAATGGTGGTGTTGTGGGCTTCGACAATCAGGGCCGGGCCGGACAGTTTTTGCCCTGGTAACAGGTCCTGGCGTTGATAAATCGGGGTGTCGTGCCATTTGTCTTGGGCAAAGGTGCGGGTTTGGTTGACCTGGGCCGGGGTGGTTGAAGTGGTCGGATGATCCGCCTCGCTGGTTTTGGCACCACCGCCGGTGGTTTCGACCGTCAGCGCTTCAATAATAATGTTCTTGCCGGGGGTCATGAAACCGAATTGTTTGCGATGGGCCGCTTCAAAGCTTTCGCGCAGCACGAATCTTGAGGCAAAGGGGACCAGCAATGAGGTATCGGTGCCTTCATAACGCAAATGGACGTGCATGGACGTTTGGGTGTCGGCGGGTTTAATGCCTTGTCCGGCCAGTTCGTTGCGGTTCTTTTCGGCCAGCTCGGTGATGGAGAGGCCAACAACATCTATGCTGTCATGATCCAGCGGCAGTTCGAATGCTTTATCCTGACTGGCAGAAATATCTGCTAACCCCATGCCATAGGCCGATAAAACGCCAGCGTGTGGGTGAATGAGAACGGTTTTCATGCCCAGATTATCAGCGATCAGGCAGGCGTGTTGAGCTCCGGCACCACCAAAGCAGTTGAGGGCGTAATTGGTGACATCATAGCCGCGCTCAACCGAGATTTTTTTAATCGCATTGGCCATGTTTTCAACGGCAATGCGGATGAAGCCTTCAGCCACCTGTTCGGGTGATTTTTCATTGCCGGTCTTGGCGGCTATGTCGGCAAAAGCTGCTCTGACGGCTTCCAGATCGAGGGGTTCATTGGCGTTGGGGCCGAAAATTTTCGGGAAAAAGTCGGGGTTGACCTTGCCGAGCATGACATTGGCATCGGTTACCGCCAGCGGACCGCCACGGCGATAGCATGTGGGGCCGGGGTTAGCGCCGGCACTGTCGGGGCCAACGCGAAAACGGGCGCCATCGAAATTAAGCAAGGAGCCACCACCAGCGGCAACTGTGTGAATGCGCATCATCGGGGCGCGCATACGCACACCGGCAACTTCGGTTTCAAAGCTGCGTTCAAGTTCGCCGTCATAATGGGCCACATCGGTTGAGGTGCCGCCCATGTCAAAACCGATTAGTCGGTCGTAGCCTGCCATTTTGCCGGTTTCAACCATGCCGACAACACCGCCAGCCGGGCCGGAAAGGATCGCATCTTTGCCTTGAAACAGGTTGGCAGCAGTCAGGCCACCTGATGACTGCATGAACATCAGGCGCGGGCCTGATTTGTTGTCTTCGCCAATACCAAGAGCATCGGCAACCTGATTGACATAACGGCGCAAAATTGGCGAGAGATAGGCATCAACCACGGTTGTGTCACCGCGTCCGACCAGTTTCATCAAGGGTGAGGTTTCATGGGAGGTGGAAACCTGAGTGAAGCCGATTTCACGGGCAGCTTGTGCCAATTGTTGTTCGTGGTCGTGAAAGCGATAGCCGTGCATCAGAACAATGGCTATGGCGCGAATGCCACTGTCATAGATTTTGAGCATGTCGGCTTTGGCCGCTTCAAGGTCGAGGTTTTTAAGGATTTCACCTTGGGCGTTCAGGCGTTCATCAACTTCGCTGACAATCTCATAAAGCAGTTCTGGTTTGATAATGTTGCGGGCAAACAGATCAGGGCGGGCCTGATAGCCGATTTCCAAAGCGTCACGGAAACCTCTGGTGATCATCAAAGCCGTGCGGTCGCCCTTGCGTTCAAGCAGGGCATTGGTGGCAACGGTGGTACCCATTTTGATATTGGCAATTTCTTCAGCGGCAATGGGCTCGTCTTTGCCAACACCCATCAGGTCGCGAATGCCCTGAATGGCAGCGTCCTTATAGTTTTCAGGGTTTTCTGACAACAGCTTGTGTGCCTTGACATTGCCCTTTGGGTCACAGGCAACAATGTCGGTGAAGGTGCCCCCACGATCAATCCAGAAATCCCAGCTGCCGTTACTCATGTTCTTGCCTTTTGTTCGTTTCCTGTGCAGAGTTGATAAGGTATTGCGTTGATAACGTCAATAATTTATCTACGTTTTATAGATAAAAATGGAGATTGTATGAGCAAAGTGACAAAAAACGATCAGAAAAAAGGCCCGCAACAAACTGGTCTGGGGCAGACTGGTCTGGGTCCGATTGTATCGTCCTCGCATCTGGCCGCTGGTGAAATGCCTGCACTGTCGGAGTTTGAATTTGGATTGATTCTGGCTTCGCATGCTTTTGACCGCTGGATCGTGCGCTGTATGGCGGCTGCAGGTGTTACCGGTGTTAATGCGATTGATGTTTTGGTGCTGCATTCGGTGAACCACCGGCGGCGAGCAAAAACCTTATCCGATATCTGCATGGTTTTATCGATAGAAGACACTCATGTGGCGACCTATGCCATACGCAAGCTGGAAAAGGCCGGGTTGGTGCTAAGCGGCAAGGCGGGTAAGGAAAAAACCGTGTCGATTACCGAGCAGGGCGAAGCAGCGTGTGAACGCTATCGGATTATTCGTGAACGTCTGCTGGTGAAAACGGCCAAAACACTGGGGCTTTCCAATGAGGCGGCCAGTGAATTGGCCGGGGATTTGCGGTCTTTGTCGGGGCATTATGCTCAGGCGGCGCGGTCTGCGGCGTCGCTTTAAGGTTGGCGTTCAAGCGGCACGCGGGGTTTTTAGTTTGCGTTCAAGCGGCACGCAGCCTGCGCGCCTCAATGGCGCTAGTCGTTCGCTGGCACAAGTGCCCGCTCCTACGGGGGGTGTCTTTGAATTTTGGTGTTGAGGCTTTTCTCCTCCATCTGATCTGAAGCGTTTTCGGTTTAAATTGCTCCATTAGGGCAGCAAGCGCTGCCCCGGTGCTTATGCACCGTGCCTCGCAGGCCGAACGCTTAAGCGTTCGAATAGCCGTGAGAGGAATAAAATCAGCGCGATTAACGTTGCCGGAAATGTTTGGGGGACTCTAATCGCGCTGTACCGGGGCGCGTTTGCCCATGGCTACAGCGAAGACGACGATGAGGGCAAAGAGGATTGTTGAGCTGTGGATGGTTTCACCCAGTAAAATGGCAGAGCCGATCAGGGTGACAAAAATCTGGAATAATTGTGTCTGGCCGACGTGGGATATGCCGCCAAGGGCCAAGCCTTTGTTCCAGAAGGCAAAGCCGAGAAATTGGGAAAAGACGGCGACATAGGCAAAACTTGCCCAAGCTTGCCATGACGCCGACCAGTTGATTTGATCAAGGCTTAAGGTCACGATGACTACAAGAACCGGCAGTGAAATCACCAAAGCCCAGGAAATCACCTCTAGACCATTCATGCTGCGGGCCAGAACACCGGACTGGGCATAGCCAAAGGCGGCCAGACAAACCGCTGCCAGCAGCAAAAGATCTGCACCGTAAATCTCTGTTCCGCCATCTAGCAGAGCAAAAGTGATAACGGCAGCAGCACCGACAAAGCCCCACAGCCAGAATATTGGTGATGGCCGTTCGCGGGCCACCAGCATGGCGGCTATTGCTGTTGCCAGTGGCAGGATGCCGAGGACAACGCCGCCGTGTGATGCCGGGGCGCTCTGCATGGCAAAAGCTGTCAGGGCGGGAAAGCCGAAAACAACACCGATAGGCACCAGCGCCAAACGTTTAAACTCTGCTTTGCTGGGACGGCGGGCTTTGCTGGCAAGCAAAAACACCCCGGCAAGGACAGCCGCCACAATGGAGCGGCCAAGACCGACCATTATCGGGGGGAATTCTGCAACAGCAATACGGGTTGCCGGTAATGTCAGGCCAAAAATGACCACGCCGATCAGGCCATAAATATAGCCCTGAGCGAGAGGGGACAGGTGTTTCATTGATTCTTTCAAGAGGCTTTCAGGGCCGGGAAAAAGGAAAGTTGACGTAAAATAGCGCCGTAATATTTAAGACTGCGACAAGTTGACGTGTTTTTCCATCAAAAAATATTGAGAAAGTTGATTCAAATCAAATTAGGGTAGGTGAATTCTGGTATATTAGTAAAATCTAATATAGCCTTAACAGGAAGTTAACACCATGGAAACGCATGAATTAAACCGATCCTACTGGGGTGAGTTTCTTGATGCCCTGAATGAAAAACTCGACAACAATGATGTGTTGATCGTTACTCATGATGACGAACAGGCTAAGCCGTCCGAACTGGAAAGCGCCTCACTTTTGTCAGTGGATTATGATGCCGAAAATGATGAAATCAGTGTTTTGCTGTTTGGCAGGGATTTTGTTGCCAAGGGTATTAAATCTTTGGAAGCTGAACTTGACTGCGAAGAGCTGTCAGGTCTTGAAATTAACGGGACAGACGGTTGTCGCTGTGTGATCCGGTTTAACAATCCAATTCACT
>Ga0316189_10003611_pt1 | contig 15002 bp, 14 predicted proteins | sample LowCovwburrow_MG_FD_204930 | JGI IMG/M metagenome (GOLD analysis project Ga0316189, IMG submission 204930) | Coastal sediment microbial communities from Maine, United States - Lowes Cove worm burrow | ecosystem: Environmental > Aquatic > Marine > Coastal > Sediment | place: USA: Maine...
CGTGGATTGAAACACATTATTGCAATACATTAGGCAATAACAATAAGTCGCCCCCTTCACGGGGGCGTGGATTGAAACTCCTTACCTCTTCCTATCCTTGCCCCGGCCTTTGTCGCCCCCTTCACGGGGGCGTGGATTGAAACGTCGTACTCGCCAAGTGCGTCAGCGTTTCCAAGGTCGCCCCCTTCACGGGGGCGTGGATTGAAACCTGTGTTTTTGTGTATGAATCTCAGTTTGTCGGTGTCGCCCCCTTCACGGGGGCGTGGATTGAAACAACGGGAAGGGTTGAGAATACCCCTTTTGTTCCGTCGCCCCCTTCACGGGGGCGTGGATTGAAACATGGTTAATATCCTCTTTGTTTGGGTTGTTCAGGGTCGCCCCCTTCACGGGGGCGTGGATTGAAACCAGTGGACTTTCTTACCAACACCCTCTTCAGGGACGTCGCCCCCTTCACGGGGGCGTGGATTGAAACGCCCCATGGCCGCGACCTTGAAGCCGCGCACGTCGTCGCCCCCTTCACGGGGGCGTGGATTGAAACATCCCATATTTCTACCTTTCCGCACCCCGGACAGGTCGCCCCCTTCACGGGGGCGTGGATTGAAACTGAAGATGGGCCAGCACAGTCGGGCACAAATCCCCCTATGCTTTTCGGGGCCGTTTTTTCAATTTTCACAAGGCATTTTATTGTGAAAAGCAGTGCAAGACTTACGCCGCACTGTACTAGGCCGAAGACTACCATAACGTTTTCACCGGATAACGCTGAATATGCTGATCCGAAGTCAGAATTGTCAGACCGTTCTCAATAGCCTGACAGACGAGTATCCTGTCAAACGGATCTTTATGAACAGCAGGCAGGTTGGCAAGATGAAAAGTGTCTTTTTCCGCCAACTTCAGAGAAGCTATTTTATGCCCCTTTCGCTCTATGGGAATGAAAATATCAGGAGCCGCCGGAAGCAGCAGTTTACCAAGGTGAAATTTTATACCGATTTCCCAACTAGTCATGCTGCTGAGAAAAACACTGTTTTCTGGATGTTTAAATGCAGCCATCGCCTGCTCTGATATTTTTTCCGGCTCCAGTGAAATCCATAGAAAGGAGCAGGTATCCAAGAGTATCCTCATTCCTTTTCACCTGTAAAATAGGCCAGGATATCGTCAGGCAACGGATCATTAAAATTGTCAGCAAGTTTGAAATTCGGATAGCGTTTTCTGCCTAATCCGACTGGACGTTCTGTGAATGTCTCCTGTTGTTTAATAGGTCTGATCTCAGCAACCGGTTTATTGCGGTTGCAGACAATCACGGTTTCACCGGCAGCAACCCGCGCAATGGTGGCGGAAAAACGACTTTTGACTTCACTGATATTGAGTTGCGGCATAATTGTATCTCCTGAAAAAATAACCTTATGACTCTATAGTAGACCATAAACCAGACCAAGTCAACCAACCGGGGAACACCATGTACACGGAAGACGATCTCCTCATGCTGTCCGCACTCCAGCATCTCCTGTTCTGCCCCCGTCAATGCGCTCTGATTCATATTGAAATTTCGGTCGCAAGCAGTGCGTCGCCCCCTTCACGGGGGCGTGGATTGAACAACGCAACAAGGCCGTTCCTGCATAACAGGAACGGCCTTATTTGTTCGACATAAACGAGTATGGCAGGCTGATTATTTCTTGACCAAGCCCACAATAAAAAGGAGGATTATTGCCCCCACCACTGCGGTGACAAGGGAACCAACCAAGTCGTTTCCAACCGATATCCCGAGTTCCCCAAAGGCCCAGCCCCCGATTACAGAACCGATGATGCCGATGACGATATTCATCAGCAGTCCAGAACCGCCTCCCTTTATAATTTTACCAGCCAGCCAACCAGCCAGCGCACCAAGGCCGAGAAAGATCAACAACGACGTGAGATCCATATTTCTCTCCTTATTTTATGATGCAATGCTTGGCAAAATCAACAGCCTCACCGGCAGACCAATCCGTTTTGGGTTTATCCCGCATATTCTGACACCATCGCTCACTGCCCACCGTTGCAAGACAGCCTGACATCATAACAGCTGCTCCAACCAGGACAACACCGCATACGATCTTTTTCATCAACTTCATTTTTTTCTCCTGTTTCTGTTCCGAGTAAATATTACCGCCTTTTTGCCTGATGCCTTTTTCCGCCATCACTGCGGGGGTTGCGGAGGCCTCTCTCGCTCCCTTTATTTCTTCCTTTATTTTCCCCTTTAGGCGGCTTAACCAGCAGCTCCTCCTCCGGCAAAGTACACGTCAATGAATTTCCGATGTACTCTTCAATATCAGGAAGCTGAAACGCTCCTTCTTCACAGGCAAAGCTGATGGCGATACCGCTCTCCCCTGCCCTGCCTGTCCTGCCGATCCGATGAACATAATCTTCCGGCTCATAGGGCAGGGTGTAATTCACCACATGACTGATACCGTCAATATGAATTCCGCGCCCGGCCACATCTGTCGCAATCATCACGGCAGCATTGCCGCTTCGAAAGCTTTCCAGTCTGGTCTGGCGTTTTTTCTGAGGTACATCGCCGGTTAACAGAATAGCATTGATCCCGTTACGCTGCAACCGATCATTGAGACGAGCAGCCTCGCTTTTCATATTGGTAAAAACCATGATCCGCTCGTGCTTCTGGGTCTTGATCAGGTTGTAAAGCACATGATATTTTTCCTCACTGGTGACAGTATAGACAATCTGACGCACCGCCTCCACAGCCCCTTTTTCCGGATCGCTTTCAATGGAAATCGGCTTAACACACCACTGCGAGGCCAGATGCTTGACATCCTCGGTCAGGGTTGCGGAAAAAAGCATGGTCTGACGTTTTTCCTTGGGCGGGGTCTTATAAATAATCCGCCGGACATCCGGGATAAAGCCCATGTCCAACATCCGATCCGCCTCATCAATAACCATGATTCCGGCCTGCCGGAGATTGAGTACCCTCTTGGAAACGTAATCCAGCAGACGACCCGGCGTCGCGACCAGGACATCAACAGGCCGTTCTGTCAGGGCCCGCTCCTGTTTCCGGTAATCAGTCCCGCCGTAGACAGCCACAACGCGCAGCGGAGCATACTTGGCCAGGGCCTGACCGTCTTTGGCAATCTGCATGACCAGTTCTCTGGTCGGGGCAATAATAAGGGCCCGGGGAAATCCGGGCTTACGCAGCGGTGTTTTTTCTTCGGCTGACTGGTGCCGCTTATTCTCGTTGATCAGGCGGGCAAAGACCGCAATCAAAAAAACAGCACTCTTGCCGGTCCCGGTCCCTGCTCTGGCAATGATATCCTTCCCGGCCATAGCGTCGGGCAAGGCCTTTTCCTGAATCGGGGTGCAGTATTTAAAACCAAGATCAGCAATGGCATGCATGAGGCCGAGCGACAGGGAAAAATCATGAAAACGGCTCTTGCCTTTCACTGGATCAACCGAAAACTGCTCCAGAGTCCAGCGCGGTTTCTTCCTTCTCGGCTTTTGGGGCGGCCGGTTCTGCTGCGCAGCTGCGGACTGAACATTTTTAACAGTTTTTCCGGAAGATGTGTACTGCGGCTCTGTCGAGTGCAGCATATCCCGGTCGGGCAGCGAGGTCGATTTTTTCTTTTTCTCGCCTGAGCTGGCCAGCCGTTTCAATTTCCGTCCGGCCTTAATAAGGAATCGTTTAATCATATTTTTTTTCGGAACATAGTCTCAGCATTTACCAAAATTCAGGCAGCCTTTTGATTGGAATAATCGCCATCCACAGACAGATCTCCGTCCCGCATGGTCAGATAATCATCAAAGTCCATCATCTCGTCAACAATACGATCAGGAAAGAACTCTATGATCCTGTTCGCCACTGTGGACACAAACTGATGATCATGGGAAGAAAAAAGCGCCACCTCGGAATAGGCGGTCAGGGCATTATTCAGAGAAGTGATGGACTCCAGATCCAGATGGTTGGTGGGTTCATCCAGAATCAGCACATTCGCCCCGGAAAGCATCATGCGGGACAGCATACAGCGCACCCGCTCACCACCGGAAAGGACAGAGGTCTTTTTCATAGCTTCCTCGCCGGAAAACAGCATTCTCCCGAGAAACCCCCGGACAAAGCTTTCATCCTCTTTGGGCGAAGCAAACTGACGCAGCCAACCGACCAGATCAAGTCCGTCATCGGCAAAGTACGTTCCATTCTCCTTGGGAAAATAGGCATTGCTGATGGTCACGCCCCAACGAAAAGAGCCGCTGTCCGGTTCCAGTTCACCGGCCAGAATCTGGAACAGGGTGGTTTTGGCCAAACTGTTCGGGCCGGCAAAGGCAATTTTGTCCCCTTTATTGACGATCAGATTAAAGTCTTTAAACATGGAAACACCTTCCACCTCTTTACTCAACCCTTCGATTTCCAGAATCACATCCCCGCAGGGCCGCTCCGGTTTAAACTCGATATAGGGATATTTGCGGGAAGAAACCGGCATGTCCTCAATAGTGAGTTTTTCCAGAAGCTTCTTACGGGAGGTGGCCTGCTTGGCCTTGGAAGCATTGGAGCTGAAACGCTGGATAAAGGACTTGAGTTCCTGCTCCTTGACCTTGTTTTTCTTGCTCTCGGTCTCTTTCTGACGAAAATGCAGCTCGCTGGCCTGCTGCCAGAAATCATAATTGCCCACATAGACTCTGATCCTGCCGTAATCAATATCCGCCATATGGGTGCAGACCTGATTGAGAAAATGGCGATCATGGGAAACAATAATGACGGTGTTCTGGAAACGGGAGAGGAAATTCTCCAGCCAGGTAATGGTTGCAATATCCAGATGGTTGGTGGGCTCATCCAAAAGGAGGATGTCCGGGGTACCGAACAGGGCCTGAGCCAGCAGAACCCGGACCTTCTCGGTCCCTTCCAGCTCCTTCATTTTTTTCTGAAGCAGGTCTTCACCGACCCCGAGTCCCTTGAGAAGAACCGCTGCTTCGGATTCCGCTTCGTAGCCGTTCATCTCTCCGAACAGCACCTCCAGTTCACCGGAGCGAATGCCGTCTTCTTCATTGAAATCCGGCTTGGCATAAATAGCATCGCGCTCGGCCATGATCCTGTAGAGTTCTTCATGGCCCATGATCACGGTATTGATGACCGTATGCTCATCAAAGGCGAACTGATCCTGGTTCAGCACGGCAAGACGCTGTCCCGGTGTCATGAAGACATCACCATGATCCGGATCAATCTCTCCGGACAAGATCTTGAGAAAGGTGGATTTTCCGGCACCGTTGGCACCGATCAGTCCGTAGCAATTGCCCGGCGTGAACTTAATATTTACTTCTTTGAAAATAACCCTCTTACCATAAGAGAGTCCTATATTATTTGTTGTTATCATAGCTTACTCGCTAAAAGTTATGCAGGTGAATTCTGCAAAGATTAGTCTGAAATGAAAGGATTAGTAAGGACGGAAAAGAGGTGGGAAAACTGCATTAATCGTACCTGTTCAAGGCAACGGGCGCGACTCACAAGGAGCAGGGGCGTTTTTTATCCTTTTGACGTACTCCGACAGAACAGCTTCCTGTCCCGGCGCTTCTTTTTTCTCGTGATTCGATCCACTATAACAGGAACAGCCTGCTCGCGTAAATGTTTTTCCTGTGACAGCCTTATCACTTCGGGCATAAAAAAACCCCGTAATATACTATTACGGGGTTTTTACAACTGATTGAATCAACCCTTACAGCTGTACAACATTCTCAGCAGCCAGTCCTTTTTGTCCGTCAACGACATCAAAGCTCACTCGTGCTCCTTCTGTCAAAGACTTGAAACCGTCGGCCTGAATTGCGGAATGATGTACAAAAACATCAGCTCCTCCGTCCTGCTCAATAAACCCGAATCCTTTGGCATCGTTAAACCATTTCACTGTGCCTTCTGCCATTTTCCACTACTCCTTGCTGTTCGCGATTCAAACCCTTATGAGTATGCAGAACCGCTTAAATCATTCAAACATCAAGATGCTGTCTTTCGCGTGAACACGAAAAAAAGTCTTCTTGATCACAGCCACCGTGTTCAAACAGAAAAACCGCACGCCTCTCCGGGAGAGATTGTGCGGCATTCTTTTCGTAATTCATGAACTACAAACAGTGACTACACAAACATTACATATACAGTAATAACCGATCCCCAAGGATAAGCAAGTTTTTTTTCATCATCCCCCAAAAAAAATTCCTGTTAATACAGGAAGACCTCTCCTTTTCCCCTATACTTTCCTCCCGGTACCCATTTACCCGGTTTCGCAGGTTTGCTTGAGCGCAACGAATTGTGTTTCATCCATCATTCCGACTCGCCGCTCCGGCCCCATTCTCCGATAATTTTTTTGGTGTTTTTAAGTACGCCGAAGATATGGAACAGTTCCACGTCAGCTGCATTGAGTCCGGTATGAACGGCATAGTTCTGTTCATGAAGAACAACAAAATGCCAATAACGCCCCATGACATAGGCCCCGTAGACGGAATGGTTATCCGCATTCAGTTGCCGGGCGGCAACCATGCGGATCATCAGCTGACCGAGCGGATCGTTTGAGGAATCGTGTTCTTTCTTATATTCATGGTACATCGTCGGAATACGTACCCCGCCAAAACCTGCCGGGTTATCCGGCTCCTTCTCAATCATTCTGTAAATTCAGTTGCGTAGGCCTTGATTGAGTGCAACGAAATCAGACTCTTTTCGTTTGCAGCATCCTGTTTCCCTATTTCCCACCATATCACATCAGGACAATGGTTCCGATTCTCTTTAATCCGGGGTATAAAAGCTGTCCGTTTTTTTTGAGAGTAACTGCCTGACTGAATTCTTGTTTTGAGAATCAAAATGTTGTGAGGGAGTCTGAATGGTTACTTAGATCCTTGTTAAACACGATCACTGCGCTGGAGACTTAATGGCTTTATTGCATTAAACAGGCCCGCTGCTAGACTCCCGTAGTATAGTACTATAGATGCATATATTCCAAAATGGAGTAAAAACACACCGCCTACACAGATTACGCCCGGAACAACCGTTATAATAAGGTTGTCTTTCTGTTTCTTTTCAAATTGTTCTGCTATATCTAACAGGAGGCGGATATGCGTCAGCTTCTCATCCATCAGAATAATCCGGGCGGCATCGGTGGCAGCCGTTGATGCTCCACGTAACGATATCGATACATCAGCCTTTTTCAGTGCGATTGAATCATTGATGCCGTCACCAATAAAACAGACTGTTTTGCCTTCCTTTTGAAGCTGTTCGACGATTGCGGATTTTTCCTCTGGAAGTATTTCGGCGATATAACGGTCCACTTTCAATTTTTCAGCCAACGCTTGGGTGGCGTGTTCCTGGTCACCAGAAATAATATATGTCATTATTTTACGCTGGCGAAGTTCTTCGATGACTTTTTCCGCCTCTGGACGTATGGCCGGAGACAGCTCAATCGCACCGGACAGCTCACCGTCAATAGCTATCATAACAAGGGAATGCCCTTGACTGCCGCACTCTTTATAAGCTGTTTTCATTTCAGGAGAAACAACAATATGTTCCATTTTCATAAAACGTTCGCTACCCACCCTGACAATGCGATCGGCTACAGTGACCTTGATGCCGTAGCCGACTTCATATCGGCTGTCCTCAATCTCCGGCAGATTCAGCTGCCGTTCATTTGCTGCTGCCAGAATAGCTCTTGCTACCGGATGGGTCTGACGGTATTCAGCGGAAGCTGCGTACAAGAGTAACTCATCTTCATCAAGTCCATTGCAGGAGTAGATGTTATGTACAACAGGCTGCTCCAGTGTAAGCGTCCCTGTCTTATCGAAAATGAAGGTATCGACTTCAGATAATTTTTCCAACACACCTCCTTCTTTTACAAGGATGCCGTTTTGAGATATTAAATGAAGAAAATTCAGAGTCATCAACGGAGAAAGGATTCTCATATTGTACCCGATACCGGAAAGGAGAATAGCCAATGAACCGCTTGTTCCGGCAAAGGGATAGGCCAAACCGCTGAGCGCAAGTGTCGGCAAGGCTGAACAATCAACGAATTGTTTTATTTTAGAGTCCAAACCTGTCCTGTACCCTGTGGTATTATCAATAATATCAGCGAGTTTAACAGCAACCGTTTCTTCGCCTGTTTTTTCTGCCTGTATATAAATTTTACCTGAAAGTACAACTGTTGAAGCAAAAACCTGTTGACCGACTCCTTTCTCGGCAGGTTGAAATTCTCCAGTTAACACACGTTGATCAATTGAGGCGATACCGTCTGTAATCGTACCGTCTGCCGGAATCATTTCACCCGCATTCACCACAACAATATCATCTGTTTTTAACTGCTCAAACGGAATCTCAAGCTCCGTTCCTTCAGACAGTACCCAGACGGAACCGGGATGTTGGATGAAAATACTGGCAAGTCTCTTCTTAGAGGTATCTTTGGTCTTTGAAAGCAGTTTTTCACTCAGGGTGAATAAAAAAATACTTAAAGAGCTTACCAGAAAATAACCTGCCAACAGGCCCCATACCACCAAAATTGAATCCAGAACAGCAATGTTCACTTTGTGTTCTTTCAAAATCGCGTGGTAAGCACTCTTGAAGTGACGTAAAGAAAGCCAGAGAGTCGCGGGGAGAGCTATAATAAGAGACGGCGGATAAAGCACTTTGCTTGCAAGTGCGACCGACAAATTCAAATAGGCAGCACCTACGCGTCGATTAACCTGTTTTTCCTCCGGGCCCATTTCCGGTAAGATATCTGCTGCATTCGCTAATGTTTGTAATTGTCGATCGCGTTTGGTACTGAATAAAGGATCAATTTTTTTCTGCACAAAGTCCTGATATCCCGCATCGATCGCATCAAAATCAATTTTCTTTTTTTTATTTCCTGCTGTTACTGCGGAATACAGGCCGGCACATAACAAACAGACCTCTATAAACATTTTTTCTCCAGATCAACATAGATGGTTAAAAACACGATCAGGCTGTCGCCAATACCGGACGTACTGTAACTTTTTTCAGGGAATTAAGATAAGATTCTCTTGTGACTAAATAAAGAAAATTTTTGGTCGGCACCTCATCCTTGTAATTCGCAAGGAAATCATTGTGTATATAAAAAGATTCATTCATTAATACATTCACCTCTTCAACAAACCTATCAGTAGGGATATCAATCTCTTTTCCACCGTACCGCTGAACAATTTTTATCGAAGCTGGCGAACCAAACAAAACACAATAAGAAGGACCTATCTTGGTGGTTACGTCAAGCAGGTAGTTAAACAAAATATCTTTGTACTTATCCCGCCCGACAGTTGTATGCATATAGACAAAATCGCTACAGCAACTATAGCAGGTCATGAGCAAAAAATGATTGTTTTGATTTTTCAAAATAACAGGTGTGCTGTTTTTACAGAGGATATCCAAATTGATCTTTCTGCTTTTCACAGAAGGTAATCGTTTAAGAAAGTTGATATCCTTTGAAGTAAGTTCATGTATGAAACGAAAATCATCCTCCATTAAATGCACCTCATTAATATAGTTATTTTTTAAAACCTAAACCTCATACAAAGTATCCCGCTCCACCGGCTCCCGACCAGCTTCCTTAATAAGCCGGCTCAGCGTCTTATGCCCCATCGTCTGCTCACTCTCGCCGCCCGCCATTCGGGTAATAATCTCCTCCTTGACGGTGCCGTCCATATCATCGGCCCCAAAGGAAAGAGCCACCTGAGCCAGCTTCGGCCCGATCATGACCCAGTACGCCTTGATATGCGGAAAATTATCCAGCATCAGGCGGGCCACCGCAATATTTTTCAGATCTTCCATACCAGTGGTTCGGGAATGCTCGCTCATGGCAGTGTTTTTCGGATGAAAGGCCAAGGGGATATAGGTCAGGAAACCACCGGTTTCATCCTGGGCCCGACGCAAAGCATCCAGATGCTCCAGCCGTTCATCAATGGTTTCGATATGGCCGTAGAGCATGGTGGCGTTCGTCTTCAGACCGTGCTGATGTGCAGTCTTGGCTACCCGCAACCAGCCTTCCCCGTCCAGTTTATCCGGGCAGGTGATCTCGCGAATCCGGGGGCTGAAGACCTCGGCTCCACCGCCGGGCAGCGACCCTAAACCGGCCTCTTTCAGCTCCTCCAAAGTATCGCCCACTGACTGACCGCTCAAATCGGCCAGATGCTGGATCTCCACACAGGTGAAGGCCTGGATATGGACATCAGGGCGCACCTCTTTAATTCCGCGCAGAGCTTCAAGATAATAAGAATAGGGCAGATCAGGATGAATCCCGCCCACCATGTGGATCTCGGTGATGGGTTCGTCCAGTCGCTGCCGCACCTTGTCCTTGATCTCCTCAACCGTCATCTCATAGGCCAGCTCATCCCCTTTTTCCTTGCCAAAGGCGCAGAACTTACAGAGATTGGTGCAGATGTTGGAGTAATTAATATGCTGATTATAGATAAAAAAGGCCTGATTGCCGTTTTTCCGTTCCCGCACGATGTTGGCAAGATAACCGACCGCTAAAATATCCGGGCAGGCAAAAAGACGTTTACCGTCTTCCAAAGAGAGCCGTTCCTGATTATGTACTTTGGCAAGAATATCATCCAATCCAGCTTGCTGTATGAGAGAGTCCATTGAAAATGCAGAGAAAGGTTAATGTTAGGAATTCAACAAAAAATACCTTACCCATTATTTCGGGTGCCGTAGGGGCGAACCTATGTGTTCGCCCTTTTATGCCGGGCAGACACACAGGTCTGCTCCTACAATTCCGCACCTAAAAACGGGGGGGGTATTTTTTGTCATTTTTTTTATAACGAGGCGAATGCATCAACGATTACACGAAAAGGGCTGGAATCGCCAGCAAAAAACAAAGAAAGCCTCTTCCAAAGGAAGAGGCTTTTTAACAACAAGAATAATCCGACCGGTATCAGTCGAGAAAATAACGCAATTTATCCCGACGACTTGAGTGGCGCAACCTATTGAGTGCTTTTTTCTCAATCTGCCGAATCCGCTCACGGGAAACATTGAATTTTTTACCGATTTCTTCAAGGGTGTACTCGGCTTTTTCACCGATCCCGAAACGGAGACGGATAATCTTCTCCTCCCGGTCCGTCAGTGTGGATAGCACCTCGGTGACCCGACCTGCCAACTCCCGATTCTGCACAGTATCGTACGGCGACTCGGATTCCGAGTTCTCCAAAAAATCACCCAAGGTGGAATCATCATCACCTACCGGCGTTTCCAGGGAAATCGGCTCCCGTGAGGCCTCCAGAATTGCCAGGATCTTATCCATAGGCAAATCCGTCATCTCGGAGATTTCCGACGGCGTCGGTTCGCGGCCCAATTCCTTCAACAAAGAATAGAAAGCCTTGAAGAACTGACTTCGAAGTTCCAGAAAATGGACAGGCAGACGAATAGTTCGGGTTTTGTCCAAGATCGCCCGGGTAATGGCCTGCCTAATCCACCAGGAGGCATAAGTGGAAAATTTATTCCCCTTGGTGTAATCGAAACGAAACACAGCCCGCATAAGACCCAGGTTTCCTTCCTGGATCAAATCGGCCAAGGTCAGCCCCTGATGCATGTACCGCTTGGCAATGGAAACCACCAAACGAAGATTCGCCCGGATCATGCAGTCCTTTGCCGTCTCAATGGACCGGTTATAGGCACCTAATCTGGTATGGAGTTCAAACAGCTCGCGATGTTCCTGATGATTGGAAGCAGCTTTTTCCACGCATTTGCGCATATAGTTGAGCTGCTGCTTCTTGGGCTTTAAGGTCGGATCACGCCGTTCCCAGAGATCTATCCTGTCCACCAGACTCTTAATTTCCGGCGTATTGGATTGAACCTCCCGGATAGAACATATAATCGCGTTAAAGCCTTCCCGAATCGCCCTGGAATAATGCGCCTCCTCCTCCGGAGTCAACAGGTCGAACTGACCCATCTCCCGCAGGTAGGTGGTTGTGGTTTCTTCCGACTCGTGTTCCTCGGATACCGAGACAGAGCCGGGATCGTCATCGTCCTGAAATTCATCCTTTCCGGTCCACTCCTCACCGGAAAGCGTTCTTTTTTTCCCCGAGTCCCCAACAGTCACAATTTCAATATTATTTGCGTTGAGAAAATCAAAAACTGCTTCAATGGCTCCGGGGTCTTTTACCTCGTCGGGTAATAATTCATTAAGATGGTTAAAGGTTATGCACCCTTCGTCCTTTCCGGCCTTAAGAAGGTCTTCCTTGATACTTGCCAGCACCTGCCTGCAACCCCCTGCTCATTGAAATAGAGAAAAAATAAAAAAACATTACTGATCTAAGTTTATAATGAATAAGGGGGTATTGTATAGTATATTTTTTTTCAAAAAGCAATCAAAGAGTTTTTGCTCCCGTTTTTTCATGCAGATACTCGTTTTAAAAAAATTCAGCACTCTTTTTTATGAACTCGCCAGAGACCTCGGATCAAACTTCTCCTGCCTCACCCCGAACACGCCGTTTTTCTTCAGACACCAGATCGTCAGGTGTTCTTCTGCATATTTCATCGCTGCCGAGCCCCTTCGGTATCGGCGACCTGGGTTCAGGCAGCTTTCATTTTATAGATTTCCTTGCGCAAAGCGGCCAGCGCTACTGGCAGGTCTTACCCCTCGGCCCGACAAGCGAGGTGTTCGGCAACTCTCCCTATATGAGCAGTTCCGCCTTTGCAGGCAATCCTCTGTTTATCAGCCCGGAACAGCTCATCCGGGACGGCCTGCTCGACAAGGAGGACCTGCCTGCGTATACTTTCTCCGAGTACCTTGTCGATTTCGCGCAGGTCACAGCATGGAAAAAAGAAGTCCTTAAAAAGTCCTGGCAAATCTTTCAGCAAAAGAACTCCCCGGCCGAGCAGGATCATTTTTTCACGAAACTGACCGATGAACACCATTGGTTGAAAAAATACAGCCTTTTCATGGCCCTGAAACAACGCTTCGGGCAACAGGGCTGGTTACAATGGCCGGAAAAAATCCGTCGCTGTCAGCCGAAAGCTGTCCGGGAAGCTGAGAAAAAACTCCAGGAAGAGATCCGCTATTTCCAATTTGAGCAGTATCTCTTTTTCAGGCAATGGGAAGAACTGCACGGCTATGCCCAAAAAAAAGGCATCCGGATTATAGGTGATCTGCCTATTTATGTAGGGTTGGACTCAGCAGATGTCTGGGCCGACCAAAAAATATTCACCCTGTCGCCCGCAACCGGAGAACCGACGCATGTGGCCGGTGTCCCCCCTGATTATTTCAGCGAAACAGGGCAGCTCTGGGGAAACCCTCTCTATCGGTGGAAAAGCACCGGAGCCGTGCAGGAAAAACTTTTTTCCTGGTGGCGGCAACGCCTGCAAGCTATCCTGTCCACTGTGGATATTATCCGCATTGATCATTTTCGCGGATTTGAATCCTACTGGTCTGTCCCGGCTGAAGAGGAAACCGCGCTGAACGGTTCCTGGAAAACAGGTCCGGGCATATCGTTTTTTCAGAAGATGGAAGATCAGCTGGGGGATCTGCCGATCATTGCCGAGGATTTAGGCGTTATCACCCCGGCTGTGGAAAAATTGCGGGATGATCTGGGATTTCCCGGCATGAAAATTCTTCTCTTCGCCTTTGACGGCAATCCGGATAACGCCTACCTGCCCCAGAACATAACCCGCAACTGTGTGATCTATACAGGTACCCATGATAATGATACCGCTGTGGGCTGGTGCCTCAGCGAGCAGGTTTCCGCCCATGCCAAGGAACTGGCCGGGCTTTATGCAAACTGCCGGGACACTGCTGCTGATCATTTTCACAAACAGATGATCTACCTGGCCCAGTCCTCCGTGGCCGCACTCTGTATCCTGCCCATGCAGGACGTGCTGGGATTCGGCAACGACTGCCGTATGAACAGGCCCGGAACGGCAAGCAATAATTGGCAATGGCGTTGCGCCCCTCATTTTATAACCGAGACTCTTGCCGCAAAGCTGAGGGGCACAACAGCATTATTCGGCAGGCTCCCTGTGAAAAAAGAGAAAAAAGCAAAAAAACAGGATTGACAAAGAATGCGAAATAGTTTAAATACCTCCTCACACTTTATGGCCCCATCGTCTAGCGGTTAGGACGACGGCCTCTCACGCCGTAAACAGGGGTTCGATTCCCCTTGGGGTCACCATAGAGCTTTCAAGGACTTAGCGAGTTTTCGCTAAGTCCTTTTTTTGTTTATGGGGATTACGGAATAAAAAGAAGCCGCAGCGATGCGGGTTACAAGTCGGGGTCGCGGGTTCGAATCCCAGGGTTGGGCAAAAAAAAACCGGGTCACGCGCTAAGCACGCACCCGGAAAGTCGGACATGAAGACTATACCAAAACAAGCAGCTCAGTATCCTCCTTGACCATTTTGTAGAAATCACATTCACGGCATTCGTTAAATCCATCAAAACAACAATCCAACGTACCTTCCAAAAGTTTTATAGTGGCCACAAACCAACAGCAACGCCCGCCATTTTTACCATTATGGATTCCATCTACTCTTTCATCAATTGCAGCAGGACATACTCCATACAGGATGACATTTTTACCGCCGGGCTCTCTGCCGCAGTCCTTGAATTCCCAACAGTTCAAGTCTTTCTCTTCCATGATACAACCGTTATTGAAAATTAATAACTATATTTTTGCGCAAGCGACGTTCAAATACTTGCACACTCTCAATGCTCCAGTATAAATATTTATACTACAGTTGTACTGAAAAAACAATTTTTCTCTCTCGACAGAGGACGACGGCCATTTGGGCGGCAAAAATGGACAAAATCACCGAAAAGCGAGATTGGAGGGCCTTAAAAGGGGGTGTTTTGTTCGAATGGTGCAACTCAGTCCCGCTCATTCAGTCTAAATCCCTCTGAAGCGGTCTCAGCCGGTCATTTTTCACGGCCTCTCACGCCGTAAACAGGGGGTCGATTCCCCTTGGGGTCACCATAGAGCTTTCAAGGACTTAGCAATTTTCCGTTAAGTCCTTTTTTTATTTACAGAATTGACAAAAATGGCCGCCGGCATAAGCTAACGGC
>Ga0316189_10003612_pt1 | contig 15001 bp, 14 predicted proteins | sample LowCovwburrow_MG_FD_204930 | JGI IMG/M metagenome (GOLD analysis project Ga0316189, IMG submission 204930) | Coastal sediment microbial communities from Maine, United States - Lowes Cove worm burrow | ecosystem: Environmental > Aquatic > Marine > Coastal > Sediment | place: USA: Maine...
AAAGCAATTCAGAAACATGTTCAAAAAAGCAACAGCTGCTCAGGGTATTACAGGTGAAGTATTACTTCAATTATGTGAATCTCGTTTAGATAACGTAGCTTTTAGAATGGGATTATCTCCTTCTCGCAGTGGAGCAAGACAATTAGTATCTCACAGACATATCACTGTAAATGGTGAAATCGTAAACATTCCTTCATATCAAATGAAACCAGGAGATGTTGTTGCTGTTAGAGAAAAGTCTAAATCTTTAGAGGCTATTCAATCATCTTTAGCTAATTCTAGCAAAGTATATGAGTGGATGACATGGAATAATGACACGAAAACAGGAACTTACGTTTCTATTCCAGAAAGAATTCAAATTCCAGAAAAAATCAACGAGCAGTACATCGTTGAACTATATTCTAAATAATACATTAATGATATTGGTATTTGGCCAAAGGATTTATTAGTGGTCTTCAAACTTCTAAATCGCGCAACTAAATAACAATTAAAACGAAGACAATATGGCAATATTAAATTTTCAGAAGCCCGACAAAGTAATCATGATTGATTCAACTGAATTCGAAGGTAAATTCGAATTTAGACCTCTTGAACCAGGATATGGATTAACAGTAGGTAACGCTCTAAGACGAGTTTTGTTATCTTCTTTAGAAGGATTCGCAATTACATCAATTAGAGTTGAAGGCGTAGATCACGAATTCTCAACAATTGCAGGTGTAGTGGAAGATGTTACAGAAATGATTTTGAACTTAAAGCAAGTTAACTTTAAGCGTCAAATTGATGAAGTTGATAACGAATCTGTTTCAATTTCAATCTCAGGACAAAATCAAATAACTGCTGGAGATTTCCAAAAGTTTATTTCTGGTTTCCAAGTATTGAATAAAGACTTAGTGATTTGTAACTTAGATCCTAAAGTAAATATCAATATGGAAATTACTATTGAAAAAGGTAGAGGATATGTTCCTGCTGAAGAAAATAAGAAAGCTTCTGCACCTATTGGAACTATTTTTACGGATTCAATATACACACCTATCAAAAATGTTAAGTACAGCATTGAAAACTGGCGTGTTGAACAAAAAACCGATTTTGAAAAATTAGTTTTCGAAATCATTACTGATGGTTCAATCGCTCCTAAAGATGCTTTAACTGAAGCTGCTAAAATATTAATTCACCACTTCATGTTATTCTCTGATGAGCGTATCACTCTCGAAGCTGATGAAATTGCACAGACTGAAACTTATGATGAAGAGTCACTTCACATGAGACAACTATTGAAAACTAAATTAGTTGATATGGATCTTTCTGTACGTGCCTTAAATTGTTTAAAAGCAGCAGAGGTAGATACTCTAGGAGACTTAGTATCTTTCAATAAGAATGACTTGATGAAGTTCCGTAACTTCGGTAAGAAATCTTTAACTGAGCTTGAAGAGCTTGTCAATGTTAAAGGTCTTAACTTCGGAATGGACTTAGCAAAGTACAAATTAGATAAAGATTAATTTTAAATTATAACAATCATATTTTGCTCCTCATAAATTGAGTTTGGAAGCAAGATGATAAATAGAAAGTCATGAGACACGGAAAGAAATTTAACCATTTAGGAAGACAGACAGCTCACAGAAAAGCAATGTTAGCTAATATGGCATGTTCATTAATTGAGCATAAACGTATCAATACTACAGTTGCTAAAGCAAAAGCTTTAAAACAATTTGTTGAGCCAATGATTACTAAATCAAAGGTAGACACAACGCATAACAGACGTATCGTTATGGCGAAACTGAGACAAAAAGACGTTGTCACAGAATTGTTTAGAGATGTTGCTGTGAAAATCGGAGATCGTCCAGGTGGTTATACAAGAATCATCAAATTAGGAAACAGACTTGGTGATAACGCTGATATGGCAATGATTGAACTTGTAGATTATAACGAAATTTATAACGCAGGTAAGCAAGAGAAGAAGACAACAAGAAGAAGTAGACGTGGTGGTTCTAAGCCAGCTACTCCTCCAGTTGAAACTAAAGCAGCTAACGAAGAAGAATAAATGTTAATAAGCATTTAATATATAAAGGATAATCTATTTTAGATTATCCTTTTTTTTATAGATTTTTGTGAAAATATTTTGGGCGTTACTTTTTACTCATACCTACTAGGTTTTTAAAACCTTGCAGGATCGCAAAAAGTCGGGCTTTCGGCAGTCGCTCTCTTCGAGGAGCTACAACAAAGCCTTTATCCCTAACGCAGAAAGACCTTAAAGTCCCGATAGCTATCAGGACTGTGAGGTCTCAACTAGGCAACAAACAACATGACGACAAACAACAACAATTATGATATACCAACAACGTAAAAAAGCGCTAATTTTATTAGCCGACGGCACAATTTTTCATGGAAAATCAATTGGTAAAGAGGGTACTGCTTTTGGTGAAGTTTGCTTCAACACAGGTACTACTGGATACCAAGAGATTTTTACAGACCCATCTTATTATGGTCAGTTAATGGTCACCACCAATGCTCATATTGGTAACTACGGTACGAAAGCTGATGAAGTGGAATCAGATGGGATTAAAATTTCAGGATTAATTTGTAAAAATTTCAGTTTTAATTATTCACGTCCTTCGGGAGATAAGTCATTAGAAGAATTTTTAGATGATAACAATCTTTTGGCGATTTCTGATGTGGATACACGTGCACTTGTTAGCCATATTAGAGATCATGGCGCAATGAATGCCGTTATTACTACAGATGTGGATAATATTGAAGGATTAAAAAAACAATTAGCCGAAGTACCAAGTATGGAAGGCTTGGAGTTAGCGTCTCAAGTGTCTACAAAAGAACCTTATTATTATGGTGATGAGTCGGCAACATACAAGATAGCAGCTCTAGATATCGGAATTAAAAAGAATATCTTACGCAACTTAGCAAAACGTGATGCCTATATCAAGGTGTTTCCGTATAACTCAAAGTTTGAAGATTTAGAGGCATTCAAGCCAGATGGCTATTTCTTATCTAATGGTCCTGGAGATCCTGAACCTTTAGTGGAAGCGCAAGCCGTGGCCAAAGAAATTATTAAAAGAGATTTACCATTATTTGGTATTTGCTTAGGGCATCAAGTGATTGCACTAGCCAATGGAATTTCAACCTACAAAATGCATAATGGTCATAGAGGAATTAATCATCCTGTTAAGAATTTAGTGACGACCAAAGGGGAGATCACATCCCAAAATCATGGATTCGCGATTAACAGAGAAGAAACCGAAAACCATCCTGATATTGAGATTACACATGTGCATTTAAATGATCATACCGTTGCAGGTATTAAATTGAAAAATAAAAACTGTTTCTCGGTACAATATCATCCAGAAGCCAGTCCTGGACCAAATGATTCAAACTATTTATTTGATCAGTTTATGCAGAATATCAAAAATAACTAATGATGAAATGTCAAGGAAATTCAAGTTTCTTTGACATTTTTATGTTACGAAAACATTGTAGTTGAGATATTATGTAATTCTACTTTCAAGACCTTCAATATAGAACAAGTATTTCGTAAATTTGTAGTACAAGTATCCTACCAGGTTTCAAAAGCCATTTAGGGATCATTAATAGACATTAACTAATTTATTTTAATACATACACAATGAGCATTATAATAAAAATTCACGCAAGACAAATTTTAGATTCAAGAGGAAACCCAACTGTAGAAGTAGATGTGGTTACTGAAAATGGAGTTATGGGAAGAGCAGCAGTGCCTTCTGGGGCATCAACAGGTGAACATGAAGCCGTAGAGCTTAGAGATGGTGGAAGCGCTTACATGGGAAAAGGAGTGTCTAAAGCGGTTGAAAATGTAAATGCTGTAATCGCTCAAGAATTACTTGGTGAATCTGTATTTGATCAAAATAGAATTGATCAGTTAATGATCGAATTAGATGGTACACCAAACAAATCTAAATTAGGCGCTAATGCTATTTTAGGAGTCTCTTTAGCTGCTGCAAAAGCTGCTGCAAGCGAATTAGGAATGCCATTATACAGATATGTTGGAGGCGTTTCAGCAAATACATTACCCGTACCAATGATGAATATCATTAATGGTGGTTCGCATAGTGATGCTCCAATTGCTTTTCAAGAGTTTATGGTCATGCCAGTAAAAGCAAAGAATTTTACACATGCCATGCAAATGGGAACTGAAATTTTCCATCACCTTAAAAAAGTATTACACGATAGAGGTTTAAGCACAGCTGTTGGTGATGAAGGTGGTTTTGCTCCAAACTTAGAGGGTGGAACAGAAGATGCATTAGAAACGATTGCTATAGCTGTAGACAATGCAGGATACAAATTGGGTGATGATGTCATGATCGCATTAGATTGTGCCGCTGCCGAATTTTACAAAGATGGTAAATACGACTACACACTTTTTGAAGGTGATTCAGGAGTCGTAAGAACAAGTAAAGAACAAGCGGATTATTTATCAGAATTAGCGTCGAAATACCCAATCATCTCTATTGAAGATGGTATGGATGAAAACGATTGGGACGGTTGGAAATATCTAACGGAACAAATTGGTGATAAAGTGCAATTAGTTGGTGATGATTTATTTGTTACTAATGTAGAGCGTTTATCTCGTGGTATTGAAAACGGCATTGCAAATTCAATCTTAATCAAAGTCAACCAGATTGGGACCTTGACCGAAACAATTTCCGCAGTAAATATGGCACACAATGCAGGTTATACGTCTGTAATGTCACATCGTTCTGGTGAAACTGAAGATAATACTATTGCTGATTTAGCGGTGGCTTTAAACACAGGTCAAATTAAAACAGGTTCGGCATCACGTAGTGATCGTATGGCAAAATACAATCAGTTATTACGTATTGAAGAAGAATTACAAGAAGTCGCTTACTTTCCGCAAATGAATGCGTTTAAATTGAAATAAGCGTTTCAAAACGATTATAACTAACAACCCTTTCAGAGTTTAGCGCTTTGAAAGGGTTTCTTTTTTACTAAAACCAATCAAATTCTAATTCAGTAGGCTTTTTTAGCAATTACATTTGTCACTTCCACTGCGTTCAATGACCGAGTAGTTCGGACCAATAACTTAAGCCGTCTAACGATCTAATTGAAGGGATTCTAAGTCGATTATTAACGATAACTTCAATGAGGTCTTTGAGTCACTTTAACTGCGCTCAGTGATTGATTTTGGTTATATCTAAGAAGTCTAAAGCAAAGCTGTCTAAAAAACATAGATTAATCCATTCGTCAATTCATATTGTGTTCTCGGAATGTTTGAACTCACAGGAACGGCATCGTAGTAGTAATCAAAATTCATTTTAAAAGCCAAATCCTCTAATATTTTAAAGAGGAACGAGGTATTACTCGAAAAACGATAATCACTAAGTAAATCTACTTTAGGTTGATAGTAAGTGGTGCTAATCAAACTTATCGTTTCGGTTGGATACACGCTAAATGATAAATACACACTGGCTCTAATATCTCTTTGAATCCGATCTTGAACAACATTAGCAGCTTTCTCGTATTCGTACATAATTAAAGTGCCCAAGTAAAACTTATAATTCTCATGTTCTGATAATTTAAAACGCGGACCAGTGCCAAGCAAGCCTCTAAAATCAATTTCAGAGACCGCATCGTACTGCGATTGCGCAAAAGCTTCCCATTTGGTATTGGGTGAAATCTTGCGATTATAACGCAAGTGGTGCGTTCCTCTGTTGACTAAGGAGTTCCCTTCAATTTTCTGCACGTTAACGTCATTGACAAAGAGCAATACATTGGTTTTATCATTAAACTGCACATGGGCTTTGTTGGCCACTCGGAAAATATCGTTCTTGTTTTTTATCAGTGACACATCCAAACTCACAGAACCCGTCCATTTGGCCGAATCTGAAGGTTTTCTTAAGGTTTCGATATTGATGACTTGTGATACAGACGTCATCGACACCAAGCACACTAAAATTGTAAGATATCGCATAGCTAAAAATTGATGCTGCAAAATTAATAATTATCAGTTCTAATTCAAGAGAAATTTGAATTTCAGTAGCATAGGAATATCAAAGCATAAACTTCTATTAAATAATCGATTTTATTTATATCGCAATTGTTAAAACCTTTATAAATACGCTTCATAAATCCTTAGATATTTCGTAATTTAGCAGTCCGCAAAACAAATAAATTCTCAATATATATGTCAGATAAAGCTATACTAGAAATTAATGGTCAAAAGCACGAATTTCCGTTAGTTAGAGGTACCGAAAATGAAGTCGCCATTGATATCAAAGCCCTAAGAAGTGCTACTGGTGGTGTGATTACAGTAGATCCAGGTTATAAAAACACAGGATCTTGTGAAAGTGCAATTACATTTTTAGATGGAGAAAAAGGAATTTTAAGATACCGAGGATATGCTATTGAAGAACTTGCTGAAAAAGCAGATTTTCTTGAAGTCGCTTATTTATTAATCTTTGGAGAATTACCAAATACTGAAGAGTTAGAAAAATTTCATTCCGATATAAAAAAGCATGCGGTTGTAGATGATGATATCAAGAAGATTTTAGATGCATTTCCAAAATCTGCACATCCAATGGGTGTTTTGGCATCATTAACGAGTGCATTGACGGCTTTTAATCCAACCTCAGTGAATGTAGATTCTGAAGAGGAAATGTACAACGCTATTGTTAGAATTTTAGGTAAATTCCCCATCTTAGTGGCTTGGACGATGCGTAAAAAACATGGAATGCCATTAGATTATGGAAGTTCATCTTTAGGTTATGTAGAAAACATCTTGCAAATGATGTTTAAGCGTCCTGATGAAGATTACACACAAAATCCAATCTTAGTGAATGCCTTAGATAAATTATTAATTCTTCATGCCGATCACGAGCAAAACTGTTCGACATCAACTGTTAGAATTACAGGCTCATCACATGCTGGATTATTTGTATCGCTATCTGCAGGAATCTCTGCACTTTGGGGACCACTTCACGGTGGAGCAAATCAAGCTGTTTTAGAAATGTTAGAGGCCATCAAAGAAGATGGAGGCGATACGAATAAATACATGGCTAAGGCTAAAGATAAAAGCGATCCATTCCGTTTGATGGGATTTGGTCACCGCGTGTACAAAAACTTTGATCCAAGAGCAAAAATTATTAAAGTTGCTGCCGATGAAGTATTAGCAGATTTAGGTGTTGAAGATCCAATTCTAGATATCGCCAAAGGGTTAGCTAAAGAAGCTCTAGAAGATCCGTATTTTGTAGATAGAAAATTATATCCAAATGTCGATTTCTATTCTGGTATCATTTACAGAGCCATGGGGATTCCTGTGGAGATGTTTACCGTAATGTTCGCTTTAGGACGTTTACCAGGTTGGATTGCACAATGGAAAGAAATGCGTACAAATAAAGAACCAATTGGTCGTCCGCGTCAATTATATGTTGGTGAAACGTACAGACCATTTAAATCTATTGATAAAAGATAGGCGAGACGTATAGTCAAACCTCAGAGGTTGTTATAAGCATAATGATAGGCGTGTTGCACGGAGTAAAGTCGAAATGTTTTGTTCAAAAAACATTGAGTTTTCGACGTCACCCGAACCCACCGAAATCAAGCTGATATAACAACCTCTTTTTTTTATATTTGTACTCTATGATAAAACTGAACATTCCAAACGAAACGTCACGTTTAAGAGCCGTTGTTTTAGGCACAGCCGAAAGTAATGGTCCTACACCCAAATTGGAAGACGCTTACGATCCAAAATCTGCCGAACATATCAAAGCAGGAACCTATCCTAAAGAAGCCGATATGATCAAAGAAATGGAAGCCGTAGCCGACGTTTTAAAAAAGTATGATGTTACTGTATATAGACCCGAAGTCATAAAAGATTGCAACCAGATATTTGCAAGAGATATCGCCTTTGTTATTGATGATAAAGTGGTAAGAGCAAATATATTACCCGATAGAGACGAAGAGATTGAAGCCATTAGATACCTATGGAATCAAATAGAGGATAAAAACAGAATTATCTTACCAGACGAATGTCATGTGGAAGGTGGTGACGTCATGCCTTGGAATGATCATATATTTATTGGGACCTATTCTGGTGCAGATTATCCTGATATGATTACAGCGCGCACCAATATGGATGCTGTGATTGCCATACAAGAGTTATTTCCTCATAAAACCGTGAAGTCTTTTGAACTGCGGAAATCTAATACCATTGCTAAAGACAATGCCTTGCATCTCGATTGCTGTTTTCAGCCGATCGGACGAGATAAAGCCATTATACATAAAAACGGATTTTTAGTAGAAAGCGAATATAATTGGTTGGTAGACTTCTTCGGAAAAGAGAATATTTTTGAAATCACCAAAGACGAAATGTACCATATGAATAGCAATATCTTTTCTATTGCTGAAGATATTGTGATTTCCGAACGTAATTTCACCCGTTTAAATACCTGGCTTCGTGAACAAGGGTTTACGGTTGAAGAAGTCCCTTATGCCGAAATCGCTAAACAAGAAGGTTTGCTGAGGTGTAGTACTTTGCCTTTGATTAGGGACTAGAAATACACGACTAATTATGCTTATATATTTGAATTTATCAAATTATTAACGCTGACCTTTTTTAAATCCATAGAGGTTTTGGCCTACAAAGTCATGAGGAAATTTGTCATCACCTTTAAATCCTATTTCTACAGTTCCGCTATCTTCAGGGATATAATTGGTTTTAAAGATATAATCCCAAAGACTTAAACTAATTCCGTAATTCACACCATATTTCCCTTCAGGTAATGTATATGCATGGTGATATAAATGCATGACCGGATTATTGAAAATATACTTCAAAGGTCCCCAAGTAATTTTAATATTAGAATGGTTAAAGTGACCAATTGCAATGGTTATAAAGTGAATGACATACGCATGCTCTGGTTCAAAACCGCCAATGATCATCACACCAAACGTTTTTAGTGGTTTATAAAATATATTTTCCATCCAGTGGTATCGCAAATGCGCAGCAAACCCCATTTCTTTTACGCTATGATGCACTTTGTGGAACTTCCATAAAAAACCAAATCGATGCAATAAAACGTGCGTAAACCACTGTACAAAGTCAAGTATAATAAAAAATACTAATAATTGTAACCAAAGTGCCCATTTTGATATATCAAAAAGTGCTAGGCTTTTCGCCGTAATATTAAACTCACCAAAAAGTAATCCTAAAATCTTGTAAACACCACTTATGACAATCGAAAACATGAAAAAATTAAAGAACATGTAAAAGGCATCTAACCAAAAGTCCTTTCTAATAATTGATTGTTCTTTCCGCCAAGGAAAGGCGATTTCTAAAAACCACACAAAAAGCGATATGGCTATAAGTCCCCAGAAATAATTGGTATACCATGGCACTTCAAAAATGATAGATTTCCATGTCCAATCTAGTGTGCCTTCAAAGGCAATGATAAATGCGTCTAAATACTTTTTCATTTTAATTGTTTATTAGTGTTATACTATCACTTTCAAAAGGTAAATCGTTAAAATAACTCCATTCTGCCCATGAGCCATCATAATTCTTTACATTTTTATATCCTAATAACTGCGTGAGTACAAAAGTAGTATGTGCGGATCGCACACCACTATGGCAATACAAAATTATTGGATCATTCTTTTCTATGTTTAATTTACCATATATAATCTCTAAATCTTCTAACATCTTCATACGTTTATCGCCACTGTGATTTATAGCTTTTGACCAATCAATATGAATACTATTAGGTATTCTCCCTGCTTTTGAGGCTCCTTTTTTTTGAGTTTTACCTGAAAACTCATCAATGGTTCGTGTGTCTAAAACAATAACGTTACTATTTAAAGCGGCATTTACGTCTTCTTTTGAAACATAGTACTGCATCTTAGGATTTTCAGGAAGTCTAAATACGCTTGCATTGAATTCTGGTACTTCACTATTCACTTGCCCATTAATTAACTTCCAGTCTGAAATTCCACCATGTAGTAGTTTTATATTTTTAAAATTATAATTCTGCAATATCCACCAAAATCTTGACGCTTCACACAATCCGTTATCGTCATAAACTATAATAGTATCATTAGCATTAATGCCGAGTGCTCCAAATAGGGTTTCAATTTGTGTAGTGCCTGCCATAATTCCTTTGTAAGGGTAGGAGTCATCTTCAATATCTGTTCTCCAAATATTTAATGCGCCAACAATATGCTCTTTAGCGTAAAATTCCTTTTTTCTAAAATCTATTACTTTGATGTTTTTCTGATTAATTATAGCTTTTAAATCTGTGGCTTCAATCAAATAATTGTTTTCAATAGTCGTAACCGCTTTTCTCTTTTCTTTTTGACAAGACAAGGAAAACAACATAAATAATAGTACACTAATCCTGTAATTCATACCAATCTATATCTGTTAATATCATACGTCTTCCTTTAGCTTTTGGAGGATAATTTGTTACTAAATAATTAACTATTATTTCTTGATTACCTCCTAAATCCCATAAGTTCTGTGTTTCTTGCATCCACTTAATAGTTGTATTCCAACTCTCGGCTGACATTCTATTTTGAGTGACTAATTTTGACGAGTGACAATTGGTACAATTATTTACAACGGTCATCAGCCCTTCTGCATCGACTAAGCCAGTTCTTACATGAATACCATTTTCAATTCGATCTTCATCTTCCTCAATAGGCACAGAGACCATAGTTTCTGATGTCGACTTAAAATCAAATGCCTCAGGATTATTCGCATAATATATCAATCCACCACCAGCAATTAAAAACAAAGCAAAAAGAACCATCAATAACTGATATATCTTCTGTACTAGTGCGCTGAATGATTCTTCTTTGTTCATTATTTTACTTTTACCGCTATTCTATGACAGGCATTATTCAAATATCCTTTTGGATTCCAACCAGGTAATAGCATTGGTTGCGCTATGCCATTAGTATCTGTTGCTCTTGCCCAAACTTCATAGTAACCAGATTTAGGGAAATTAACTGTAGCCGAAAAATGTTGCCAAGCTAATCGGTTTGATGGTTTTTCAATAGGACAAGTGTTCCAAGTAGATCCAAAATCTATAGAGTATTCCATTTTGGCAACCTCCAACTCTCCAGCCCACGCATGACCTCTAATCTTTAATGACTTCTCTTTGTTGATTAGTGCTCCAGATTTAGGATAGGTAATCAATGATTTTACAGGCATTGACTCAATAATGCACATATCTTCATCTTTCACTTTTTCTCCTGGAGCAACAGGTTCACAAGGCACTCTATAAGCAGTTCCTGTCATTTTTGTACCATCATGAACTTTATCGCGAATACTAATTCTATTGACCCACTTTCCCGAAACCGATGCTGGCCAACCTCCTGCAACTAAACGTAAAGGATAGCCATGAATTAGTGGAATATCTTCACCATTCATTTTAAAAGCCAAAAGCGTTTCATCTTGTAAAGCTTTAGACATTGGACAACCTCTTGAAATTGGTTCCTTTTTGGGGTCCATACTTAAATGCTTATCGACTGCATGATACCCAATATAAACAGCATTACTTTTAATGCCAGCATCTTCTAACACATCACGTAAACGTATACCTGTCCATGAAGCACAATGCACAGCGCCAATAGTCCATTGGTTTCCTTTTGCTGGTGGATCAAATTCAGCACGTCCATTACCACCACATTCTATGGTTAATTGATAGGTGTATTGCTCGAAATTAGATTTTAATTCAGCCAAAGTATATGTTTTTTGATTTTTAACCGACTCACCATCAATCTCAAGTGTCCATGTTTTAGAGTCAATACCTTCAGGAACTAAACCGTTATTTCTGATAAACATAGACGAGTTTGGTGTGATTTTATCATCTAGCAAATGCGCTTGCGCTTCAACATTCCATGGCTTATCATTTAGCACAAGCATGTCTTTATGCTTATTAAATAATTTAAAAGGATCAGGATCTTGTAATGCTAAAGGAGTGTAACCTTTGAGCATTCGAGAGCCAAAAACAAGCTCTGTTCCTATAAGTGTTGCGAACGAACTTAATGTTGCTTTTTTTACGAAATCTCTTCTTTTCAAAATACTTAATTTATAGGTTATAATAAATCAATCATGTAAGTTACGATTTTTGATAATTTTGTTTTGTAACCATTGTTACATTACAAAATAATAGATAACACTAAATTGTAAAATTAATTAAACATTTACAATGATGAATATCAGGCAAAAGGATTTCGAAACGAACTTTACGGGTTGGGCGTTTATTACAGCAGCGTTGCTATTATGGTTAGGCTGGGCGTTATCACCTCATCATATTGGCGAATACATTGTGGCTTCAGATTTTAAAGTCATTGGTGAAGACGTTTGGACTTGGATTTGGATGTATCGTATTCATATCTTTGGATGGGTTACAATGGGTATTGCATTATTTGCTTTGGTGGCAGTAACGGCCCGAAAGCCCTATAGAGTTCTTATTTTACCAGGTGCAGGTATGCTAATTATAGGCACATTTACTTTAGCTATTGCAAATGCATATTTTTACAATTTTGGTGCTTGGGGTGTTGGTGAAACAGCAGGTAAGTCTGCAGCTGAAATCCAAGAATTTATGAATGATATTTTATATACCAATCAGTATGTCACTTGTTTTATACGTTTTGGACGCGTTTTCTCTGGTGTTGGTCTGGTCTTGTTAGGGTTTGGTTTCATTAAATGGCATATAGTAGCTAAATGGTTGGGCTGGTTTACAGTGCTATTAGGTCTTGGCGCTATGGGAATTATTATGGGTATACCTGACAATTTTGAAATTTACAAACCACTATTTCATATTAAAGTGATTTGGTTAGTAGTCATGGGTATTGTAATACTGAAACAAGGTGTGCAATTACCTAAATCTGCAGTGTAGTTTTAATAGTACGCGATTAGTTTTGATATGCTTAATTTGAATTTTAATGAGACAACTGTTTTCACTAGAATGGATTTACCGTTGAAGACCTCTCTTATGCCGAAATAGCTAAAAAAGAAGGCTTGCTAAGGTGCAGTACCTTGCCTTTGATTAGGGGTTAGGGCTTTTTAGCAATGAATTATACACGATGTTGCTAACAGTTTATTCTATTTGATGAATCTATGAATTGCCGCATTTGCGTTATCCTGATAAGTGGTGTTATTTAAATCTGTAAAGAAGATACTCTGATCAATGATTGGACCAGTAAGAACCTTAGCTTTGCTGCCATAAAATTTCCCACTTTGTAAAGAGTTATCTGTTATCCCAAGTACGTATCGTTTCGCACCTGTTTCTAGACTATGAACCATCCCCATCATAGGCATTATGAAAGGAATCATAATGTATTTGAACATGAGTTTTTGGACAGTCCCTAGGTCATCCATTACAGCAGTACCTTTTGTGCTTCCTGGGCTCATGCTTATGAATCTGATGTTTGGATTTTTTCGTGCTTCTGAAGACATCCACATTGTTGCAACATATTTAATATATCCATAGGCTGTCATAGCGTCAAATTTATCTCCAAAATAGGATCCATCAATAACAGAGGCGAATTCATCTATCGAAGAGGTTTTGAAATCAGGTTGCTTCATTCCCATTTTTTTAACGCCCCTTGCAGCTTCCGAACTTGCGTAAAGTGCCACATTTTTTAACTTGCCAGCTTTTAGAAGCTCATCAACCAGCACTACATGGCCAAGTACATTGGTCGCAAATTGCTGAGTAACTCCATCGGCAGTTATTTTTTCGGGAGCTTTGCCACCCATACCGCCTGCATTCATAATTAATGCGTCTATTGGTTCTTTTAGTTCGGCAACAGCCAATTTTACTGAATCGGAATTAGAGACATCCATTATTATAATTTCAAAAATGGATCGTCCTGTCAATTTTTCTAAATCTGCTTTGGCGATTTTTGCTTTAGTTTCATCACGACAAGCCAGATAAATTTTTTCTGTTTCTATAACCAAACCCAATTGTCGAGCGGCATCTTTTCCAAGTCCACTATTTGCACCGGTAATTAAAATGCTTTTATTCATCTTTTTCTATTTTTATTTGTACTGATCGGTACAAATATAATGAATAATGTACCAAGTAGTACAAATAGATAATTATTTTTTAACTTTGTTAAAAAAGAGATATGCCTAGAGTAAAATTATTTGATAAGGAAGAAGCTATAAAAAAAGCGATGGAGTTGTTTTGGGAAAAGGGATATGAAGCTACTTCTTTGAATGATTTAACTGAATCTATTGGAATAGGTAAGGGTAGTTTTTATGCAACTTTTAATAGCAAAAGAGAGCTTTTTAATATTTGCTTTGATGTTTACAGAAATTTTAATGTACCTTTTATTGAACAACTTTTAGGCTCGGAGTCTAATATAAAAGTAGGGCTGCAAAAACTATTAGAATTTAATTTAGAACAGCTTTTGAATGACCAAAAGCATAGAGGGTGCTTTTTAGCCAATAGTTGTTCGGAAATAGATGGCGAAAATGAAAACTTGCAAGTAAAGCTTGTGAAACACTATAAATATATTGAATGGCTATTGGTTAACTATATGAAGAGTGGACAAATACAACCAAGAAAAGCTAAATCTATAGCGGCTATGATTGTTACTTTTTTAATTGGAATGAGTCAACAATCTAAAATTAATAGTGATAGAAAAAAGTATTCATCCTCTATCACTTATTTAATTGGCCTTTTGGATTAAATTCCCGAAAACTTGTTTCATGATGGTTCGGTTTTTTACATTGTTGCCAGCGGTTTTGTGTATGATTTGGTTGCGTGTTTAAGGACCTAATTTAGTTAATACAAACCAAATAGAAAATCCAGTAGGATTTTCGTAAGTAGGCGAGTACTAGCAATGAATTATACACGGTGTAGTGTGCAGTTTTTAGTCGTATTAATAGCCAGCTAGTTTAATTATTTCATTCGGCATAAGGTTGCTTAACTCTAAAATACTTTTTCCTGATTTTTTCATTGCTTGTCTTGCCAAAAAATTTCCAGAT
>Ga0316189_10003613_pt1 | contig 15000 bp, 12 predicted proteins | sample LowCovwburrow_MG_FD_204930 | JGI IMG/M metagenome (GOLD analysis project Ga0316189, IMG submission 204930) | Coastal sediment microbial communities from Maine, United States - Lowes Cove worm burrow | ecosystem: Environmental > Aquatic > Marine > Coastal > Sediment | place: USA: Maine...
GGGTGCGATAGCACAACATGGCATGCATGCGTGCATCGTGAACAGGTTGCTTTGAATTGACCAAAAACTGTTCTTGAATCTGACAATTGGCAATGAGCCAATCCGTTGATTTCCAATCCGAGGCAACAGGAATCAAATGGGTAGTTAGTTTAGGATTTAAAGCAGCCATTTCCCAAGCGATACCCCCACCTAAAGAACCCCCAATCAGAGCGAAAAGCTTTTTTATATTCAATTCTTTAAGGCCCAGTAAAAAAATATTGGCAATATCACCTGCAACAAAATCCTTATAATTCTCAATTACAAAACTATCATATCCATTCCCAGGTATATTGAAGGCCATAATAGTGTACTTGTTGGTATCGATACATTTTCCCTCGCCAATAAGAGCTGACCACCAGCCGTCTACACCTGTAACATTTGAATTTCCGGTCAGGGCATGATTAACCAATACAATAGGTGCCTCATGAAGTGGCCTCCCAAATAATTGATAGGATAGTGAAATAACCTGGGAAACCCCACTAAGGGTAGTATAATTATTTATTTCTAGTTGATGTAGCATTCTAAATGTGCTGTTTAATTTTAATATTTCCTTATATCAGAATTACTTAGGAAAATATTGAATTATGCTAAAACCGACTTATCAATTGTAGCAAACGCCTGCTCTAAATCTGCTTGTAAATCGTCTATATTCTCTAATCCAACCGATAATCTAATCAAGTCTTTCGTTACACCTGTTGATTCTTGGGCCGCCTCATTTAACTGTTGATGGGTTGTACTCGCAGGGTGTATGATCAAAGATTTTGTATCCCCAATATTGGCTAATAATGAGAACAACTTGGTCTCATCGGCTATTTTTTTTGCAGATTCAAATCCTCCTTTTACACCAAAAGTAACGATTCCACTTTGTCCTTTAGGCAAATAGGCCTCGGCTTGTGCAAAATATTTACTTGACTTTAGGCCAGGATAGTTGACCCAAGTTACCTCATCCCGATTTTCTAACCATTGCGCTAATGCCAAGGCATTTTCACTGTGCTTTTGAATTCTAATTTCCAAAGTCTCCAATCCTTGAATAATTTGGAATGCATTAAACGGACTTAAAGCCGCACCATGATCACGTAATCCTTCTATTCTTACTTTTGCGATGAAGGCCGCTGGTCCCAATGCTTCGTGGTAAACCAAACCATGATACCCTGCAGATGGTTCTGTAAATTCTGGGAAATTACCATTACTATAGTCAAATGTACCTGCGTCAATAATAGCACCGCCCAAGGCAGTACCGTTGCCGTTAATATATTTGGTCAAAGAATGAATTACAATATTTGCACCATGCTCAATTGGATTTAACAAGGCAGGAGTGGCAACTGTATTATCAACGATAAATGGGACTTTAGCTACTTTGGCTTCTGCAGAAATGGCTTTTAAATCCAATACATCCAGTTTAGGATTGCCCAAAGATTCCACAAAAATGGCCCTAGTGTTATCCTGAACCGCTTTTCCAAAATTATTTGGGTCTGCGGGATCAACAAAAGTAGTTGTGATGCCCAACCTGGGTAGCGTAACATTCAATAAATTATAGGTGCCTCCGTAAAGACTGTTCGATGCAACAATATGATCTCCTGATTTTAGCAACACAAGTAATGCAGTTGAAATAGCCGCTGTTCCGGAAGCCGTAACTACAGCGGCAATACCACCCTCCAAGGTTGCCAAGCGTTGTTCCAAAATATCATTTGTTGGATTGTTGATCCTTGTGTAAATGTTTCCAGGTTCAGCCAAGGAAAAAAGGTTGGCCGCGTGGTCAGAATCATTGAAAACAAAAGCTGTACTCTGATAAATTGGCACTGCTCGAGTACCTCCGTTAATTGTCGTGTCATGCCCAGCATGCAACGCATTTGTTGAAAATTTTTGATTGCCCATGATTTTAATTTTTTTTAATTAATAATAAAACAAATCAAAACACTAGAACCCATGTTACTGATAGCAACAAGGAATAATCAAAAAGTTAAAAAGAAAGAGACAATTACATTTATGCATGTAATTCGTTTCGTTATCTGTCACGCCGACGGCGTGATAGAATTTAGCACCTTCTTTGTAAGATACAAAGGGTTGCTAAGGCTTCATAGGGTCTATTCCCTCCACCTTTCTTGATAACAATTCAATATGTGTTTGAACTTTTGAGTGACAAATATAAGGCCGCGTAGTTGGTATTTCCTAATCTTTTTTAAAAAATTACATTTTGAAGGCAGACCTAACAACATCCACCATGTCCAATTTTTCCCAAGTGAACAATTCTACTTCCTTTTCAATTCTGCCATTATATGGGGACTCAAAAACCTTTGTAATGACCTTGGGTTCTTTACCCATATGTCCGTAAGCAGCCGTTTCCAAATAAATGGGGTTTCTCAGTTTTAAGCGTTCTTCAATTGCAAAAGGTCGCATATCAAATAATTGCGAGACAATTTCTGCAATTTCACCATCGGAATAATCAATCTTTGAAGTACCATACGTATTTACAAAAATAGACGTTGGCTCTACCACACCAATAGCATAACTCACCTGTACCAATATTTCATCTGCAACTCCTGCCGCGACGAGATTCTTGGCAGCATGTCGCGCTGCGTAGGCAGCACTTCGGTCTACTTTGCTCGGATCCTTACCGCTAAAAGCTCCACCACCATGGGCACCTTTACCGCCATAAGTATCCACGATAATCTTTCTTCCGGTTAATCCAGTATCACCATGCGGGCCACCAATTACAAATTTGCCTGTAGGGTTAATGTGATATTTTATTTGATCATCAAACAAGGCTTGATCACTTGCAGGCAGTTGATCAATTACCCTAGGAATCAAGATTGAAATGATATCATCCTTGATTTTCGCCAGCATTTTGTCATCATCTGCATCAAATTGGTCATGCTGGGTAGAAACAACTATAGTATCAATACGTTGGGGTACATTCTCATCAGAATATTCTATGGTCACCTGGGCTTTTGCATCAGGTCTTAGGTAGGGTATTTCATTCCCTTCCCTTCTTAATTCTGCCAAGGTTCTTAGAATTCTATGCGAAATGTCTAATGCCAAAGGCATGTAATTCTCGGTTTCCTTAGTGGCATACCCGAACATCATACCTTGATCACCAGCACCTTGCTCTTCTTTAGAACCTCTATCAACCCCCCGGTTAATATCTTGGGATTGCTCATGGATCAACGAAATAACCCCGCATGAATCCCCACTAAACTGGTATTCCCCTTTGGTATACCCAATTTTATTGATTACTTCTCTGGCAATATTCTGAACATCAAGATAGGTGTGGCTTTTTACTTCACCAGCCAATACGACCTGTCCTGTAGTGACCAAGGTCTCACAGGCCACTTTACTTTCGGGGTCAAAAGCCAAAAAATGATCCAATAAAGCATCACTGATTTGATCAGCTACTTTGTCCGGATGCCCTTCACTTACAGATTCTGAGGTAAATAAATACGCCATTTTATTAAAATAAATAGGAGGAGGTAGAAATATGATAGCAAACGAAGCGGATACACTGAAATTGTCAGTATTTACTGCTTTAGCATTTTTTATACTGAATTCATTTCAGCATCTAACTTTTTAGAGTTAGGTGCCGAATCAAGTTCGGCACTTGAGGTTGCAATCAGACAAATCTTTCCTCCCTAGATTGACAGCAAAAATACATATTTCATCAGGAAATAAAAATTTTGAAATCATAATGTTATATGATGTATTTCATCTTAATTCTTTTCTCGTACTCGATATACTTTGTATATTGCTACATTCTATTTTAATAGTTCAACAACCTAACCAAAACAAATTTTTAGCATGCATATTGCTGTTGCAGGAAACATTGGCGCCGGAAAGACCACTCTAACTAAACTACTTGCCAAACATTATAAATGGGAAGCGCATTTTGAAGATGTGGTTGACAACCCATATTTAGATGATTTTTATAATCAAATGGAGCGATGGAGTTTTAATCTTCAGATTTATTTCCTTAATCATAGATACCGTCAAGTGTTGAAATTCAGGGAAAGTGGTAAGAATATAATCCAGGATAGGACCATCTATGAAGATGCCTATATTTTCGCACCCAATTTACATGCCATGGGTTTGATGACCAATAGGGATTTCACGAATTATTCAAGCCTTTTTGAATTGATGGAAAGTCTGGTACAACCACCGGATTTGCTGATTTACCTAAGAAGTTCAATACCTAATTTAGTTAAACAAATTCACAAGAGAGGACGGGATTACGAAAACTCAATTTCAATTGACTATTTAAGCAGATTGAATGAACGCTACGAAGCTTGGATCCATGGTTATGAAAAAGGAAATCTATTGGTAATCGATGTTGACAAACTTGATTTTGTGGATAATCCAGAAGATCTAGGTGAAATCATAAATAAGATCGATGCCGAGATACATGGATTATTCTAGCATTTATCTTTAATGACGAACTGTCTACTCGCAAGCACATCGACCATATTTGGAGGAGGTTATTTAGATTACCTCTTTGATGCACTCCGTGATTTGTTCCAAGAGACAGATGAGGTGCTATTTATTCCGTATGCCAGACCAGGCGGAACAACCTACGATGCCTATACCAAAATAGCACAAGAAGGATTCAGGCCTATTGATAAAAAAATTGTGGGCATTCATACTTTCAAGGACCCAATCAAAGCAATACAAAACGCGAAGGGAATTTTTACAGGTGGCGGAAATTCTTTCGTTCTTGTCAATACCCTTTACCAAAACAATCTTCTGCCTGTTTTAAAAGAGAAGATTACAAGTGGCACACCCTACCTAGGAACAAGTGCTGGAAGTAATATTGCTGGGCCCAACATAAAGACTACCAATGATATGCCCATTGTTTATCCCCCAAATTTTAAGACCTTGGAGATTGTCCCTTTTAATATTAATCCCCATTATCTAGATCCTGATCCAAAATCAAAACATAAAGGGGAAACAAGGGAAACCCGAATCAAGGAATTTCATGGTTTTAATTCCATTCCAGTTGTTGGTTTGCGGGAAGGGAGTTGGATTCGCATACTTAACAATGAACTTACGTTAAAAGGCGGAAACCTTAGTGCACGTGTTTTTGAGAAAGACAAGGAGGCCTACGAATTACCACCAGATTCTTCATTGAATTTTTTACAATAAAACCCTGTTTTTAAATACTAATAAACCGTGTTTTATTAGCGTTGGATTAAGTTCCGGATTTTTTCCCTCATCGTATAATCGTTTTTACTCATTGTAATGCCCTCTTCACTCATTCCCCATTTTTTAAGACTATTGTAAATCATAGATTTAAGGTAACATAGAACAAGCCTAAAAACTAACTATATCAATTCCGGATACAGATATAGTGGACTTGTAAACAAATGTATAATCCTGCCTTTATAATTTATGGGCACAAACTTTAGAAAAATGAAACCAAAAAAGAATCCAAAGAGAGATTTGAACAAGAACAGTGGACTTTATTTTGTTATAGGGCTAGTCATGGTCATGGTATTGACCTATGTGGCTTTTGAGTGGAAAACCTATGATACCCCTAATTATTATTCCGAAGCCATGAATGACTTTGATGAGCCGCTTGAAGAGCTTCCACCTATCATACCCTTTAAAACTCCTCCTCCACCACCGCCGCCGGCAGCTCCTTCTGTAATTGAAGTTGCAAAAGACGAAGACCCCATAGAGGAAACTTTTATTGAATCCTCAGAAAGTAATGAGGAAACTACGATAATTGAAGTAGACGACATTCCTGACATTGAAGACCCTGTTGACTTAATCGTTCCCTTTTCAGTAATTGAGGAAGTTCCTGTTTTTCCGGGCTGTGAAAACGAAAATGATAAACGAGCCTGTTTTCAAAAAATGATGAACAAGCATATCATGAAAAACTTTAAGTACCCTGAAATTGAACAAGAAATGGGCATTCAAGGAAAAGTGAATATTATGTTTGAAATTCAAAAAGATGGTAGCATTGGAAATGTAAGCATGCGTGGGCCAAATAAAAACTTGGAGAAAGAAGCAGCTCGAATCATTGGTAAATTGCCAAAAATGATTCCTGGCAAGCAAAGAGGGAATCCAGTGCGAGTTCCATTTGCAATTCCAATTACCTTTAAGCTAAGCAATTAATTGGCATAATCGTTGCGACATAAAAACCTTTAGCCATGAAAATAAAAAAGAATCCTAAAAAAGACTTGAATTTGAAGCGAGGTCTATATTTCGTGATCGTGTTATTGTTAATACTAGCATTGATTTATATCGCTTTGGAATGGAAGACTTTTGATGATAATGGTGGGTATGATGTTGGTTATGATATTTTGAATTCTCTTAATTAAGTTTTCACTGTAAAAAAACACCTCCCTTAATCGCACCTTATTAGAAGGGAATCCGATGCACTAAAAACCATATAAAACAAAAACCATCCGCCAATGGCGGATGGTTTTTTAATATATTCCGAAGAAAAGTAATTATTCCTTACTCACTTCCTTTTCTATTGTAATCTCAGTTTCGTTACCATTTGTTTTAACTGAAGCGTTTTCTAAAGATTCTAACTTCGCTTTTACTTCAGCTTCGCTACCCTTTAAAATTTTCTTCTCAGTAACTTCTTTACCATTTACAGTTGTAGTAGTTAAGATAGTAGCCTGTGCCACATCTGCACTTTCAACATTCATTGTAATTTCAACTGTTGATTTCTCTTTGTCGTTAACATAGTTAGCAACTCCAGTAGCATTCAAAGCAATACTCGGTGCAATTACCAAAGCAACAACGGACATCAATTTCAATAAGATGTTCAAAGACGGACCCGAAGTATCTTTAAAAGGATCACCCACAGTATCACCAACAACAGCAGCTTTATGCGCATCGGAACCTTTACGTCCGTCAGATTCAATCATTTTTTTGGCATTATCCCACGCACCACCTGCGTTCGACTGGAAAATCGCCATTAAAACACCACAAGTTGTTACACCGGCCAAAAGACCACCTAACATTTCAGCACCACCAATAAAACCAACAGCAACGGGAACAGCGATTGCCAAAAGCCCTGGTAATACCATTTCTTTAATAGATGCTTTCGTAGAAATGTCAACACATTTATCATATTCAGCATATCCATCTGCAGCATCAAAAATCGCACGTTGTTCTTTAGTTGCCTTTGACATATCTGAATCTACAGCTCTCATCACTTCTAAGGCGGCTTTCAATTGCGGAATATCCCTAAACTGACGTCTTACTTCCTCAATCATTGCCATAGCGGCACGACCTACGGCATTCATGGATAAGGCTGAGAATACGAATGGAAGCATTCCGCCAACAAGAAGCCCTGCCATAATAGTTGGTTTAGAAACATCAATAGAAGTTACGTTTGCAACTTTCATAAATGCAGCAAACAAAGCTAAAGCAGTCAAAGCTGCAGATGCGATTGCAAAACCTTTACCAATTGCTGCAGTTGTATTACCTACCGCATCTAATTTGTCAGTACGTTCACGAACTTCACTTGGTAATTCTGCCATTTCTGCGATACCTCCTGCATTATCAGAAATAGGTCCGTATGCATCAACAGCTAATTGAATACCTGTATTTGCCAACATACCTACTGCAGCAATTGCAATTCCGTATAAACCTGCAAAATGATGTGAAATCAAAATAGCTGCTGCAATCAATAAGATGGGAATCATAGTTGACATCATTCCAACCCCTAGACCAGCAATAATGTTCGTTGCTGCACCTGTTTCAGACTGACGTACAATTGAGTTTACAGGTTTTGAACCTGTTCCTGTGTAATATTCTGTAATCTTTCCAACACCTAATCCAGCTACAAGACCAGCCAATGTCGCAAAGAAAATTCCGTTTGCACCAGCAGGTAAACCTTCAACGGATTCAGGAATTAAGGCGTGGATTATAAACCAAGAAGCAACAACCATAAGGCCTGCTGAACCAAATTCACCAACGTTCAATGCCGTTTGAGGGTTTCCACCATCTTTAACTTTCACAAAAAATGTACCTATGATAGACATTATAATACCTACTGCAGCTAAAACCAAAGGAAGATATACTGCACCCAAACCTGCAAAATCAGGAGTGATTATAAATGCGCCTAATACCATAGTACCAATGATAGAGCCCACATAGGATTCAAATAAATCAGCACCCATTCCAGCAACATCACCAACATTATCACCAACATTATCGGCAATAGTAGCAGGATTCAATGGGTGATCTTCAGGAATTCCTGCTTCAACCTTTCCTACCAAATCCGCACCAACATCAGCAGCTTTGGTATATATGCCACCACCAACACGCGCAAATAAGGCTATAGAAGAAGCACCTAATGAAAATCCGGATAATACATTTAATACCATTGGAATATTTTCAGCCCCTGGCCACATGCTTTGGTATATCATAAATAAACCACTCAATCCTAAAACACCAAGACCTACAACTCCAAGTCCCATTACAGCTCCACCAGCAAAGGCCACTTCAAGCGCTTTACCCAGAGAGGTTCTAGCAGCTTGTGTGGTTCTTACGTTTGCTTTTGTCGCCACTTTCATTCCAATAAATCCAGCTAAGGCAGAACAAATTGCCCCAACAATAAAGGAAACAGCAACCATGCCATGAGAGCCTGCTTCGTTAGATCCTTTGAAGTACAGAAGAACCGCTACGGCAATCACGAAAATTGCAAGTATTTTGTATTCTGCTTTTAGAAAAGACATTGCACCATCGGCAATATTCTTGGCGATTCTCGCCATTTTTGCGTCACCTTCTTCTTGTTTTGTAACCCACATGTTTTTTATAAACACGAATAGTAGCGCCAATACACCAAAGGCAGGTAAAAATTTTACGATTAAGTCCATTTTGTTTAGTTATTTAAGGTTTTTTTTAATGCCTGCTAAAATAGTAAAATCATATTGATAAAAAAAAGCAGCTTTTTTTATTAAAAAACTGCTTTTTAATTACTTACAGATTAGGATTAAATAGTGAAGGTGCGCTTTTTCTTGTGCTCGCTATTATCATAGCGTTCAATACATTTATGATAAATTTCAATTGCTTCTTTGGCATCTCCCCATCCACCAACATCAACTTTTTTCTCTTCTAGGTCTTTATACACTTGAAAGAAATGTTCTATTTCTTTTAATCTATGTGGATTTAAATCACTTATATCCTTATTATTACTCCATATTGGGTCTGATACAGGAACACAGATAATCTTTTCATCAGGTCCTTTTTCATCTGTCATATGAAAAACACCAATTGGTCTTACCTCCATAACCACCATTGGATAAGTAGGTTCTGAACCCATTACCAGAACGTCTAAGGGATCCTGATCCAAGGCCAAAGTTTCAGGCACAAAGCCATAATCACCTGGATACATCATTGATGAAAAGAGCATTCTGTCAAAACGGATTTTATGTAATGTGAAATCGTATTCATATTTGTTTCGACTTCCTTTTGGTATTTCTATCAATACATCGAAAGTGATGTTTTCTTTTTTACTCATATTTTATTTATTGGACTACAAAGATAATTGAAAAGATTGGATAACATTTCTTTGGAAGAGGACAAAAAACACTAAAAATGGAAACCAAATTCTCCTGTTATACTAAATGGTCTGGCATTTGGGCTATCAAGATAATTTCCCCTAAAATTTAAATCTATCCTAAAGAATTTAAGGATATTCCCTACACCTACTGAGTACTCCCAATAAATTTTATCATTAGGCGCCTGTAACGGAATGTTAGTAGGACTGCTTAAAGCTATATTCTCGGGAGACAATTCGCCCCAAACTCCTCTTAAGCCTACAAATTCCCTTAGGTTCCATTTTCTGACCAATGGTATTCTTGAGAATATTCGTCCATTAAAATTATGCTCCAAATGAACTGATGCATAAGTATCTGTCACGAATTCGTAAAAATCCAAATTAGGGAAGGTGTTGAATATAGTGAACAATGTCTGGTTTCCGGGAACAACATTGAGAAGACTCAAAGGAACATCTCCAAAGGTCTTACCAACTTCAACTGTACTATAAAGTCTACCAAAACCACCAACTTGCCATGGCTGGCTGTAGGAGAATTGTAGCTTACTATAATTAAAATCACTTTCTAAAAAGCCCTCAAAACCCTTGGTATAATTCAATAGTAAAGTGCTGTAAGTATCATTGATATCATATCGTTCAACCCCATAGCCTATAGTCCTTTTTCCAGGAGTATACACAACCAAGGTATTTATATCAAATTGTTTTACCTCTGAGGAAATACCTGACGGAGATTCAGAATCAACATAATCCAAATTAAAGGCATCGGGCAAGGCCGAACTCAATGTCCTGAAAGAGCTTCCAACCCTTACCTTGAAATTGGTAATTGGTTCAATTTCCAAACTAGCCGTACTTAGATTAATATTGGTGAGTCTATCATTAGAGCCAACCGTCAACACAGATGATGAAGCTATACTACGCCCCATAACGTCATTAGTAGATGTTAAACTTAGCCCTAATTGCTCTACATCGCGCCGGTTACCACCTGAGATCATCAATCTACTTTTTTTATCCAATAAAAACTTGGCAGAAAAGCCATGCTTAACTTTTTTATCCATAAAACCATAGGCCATATAACCTTCTAATCGCCACGGATCATTCTGTCCAAAATAGGTACGAGCACCACCCCGCAATCGTACCCCTTCAGCATCATTATAACCAAATACGCTATACACATCGCCGATATCCATATTCCATTTATCAATTTCTATATAACCAGAACCTAAGATACTGGCAATGTTATAGAATGTTTTAAACTTGGGGACTGTCTTTAGCGTATCCAATAACTGATAGATTCCTTGTTCATCCTTATTCAGTGTCTCCAGCCTATTGTTATTCCAAAAAATGCTGTCCCGATTCATAACCAATGGATCGTAAGCATTGCTTTTACTTTTATAAAAATCCTTTGGTTTCTCCAGATCAAACTTATAATTCCCATAAACAGTGGTTCGTTTACCATATACACCTTTTGAATCCTCCTTTTTCTTAAAGCTGAAATCGGTTAACATATAATCCCGTTTCAAAAGAAAGACCGAATCGCTTACAACATCAAAATCCTGTTCAATGTATATTTCCTTGACCCAGTTTATATTCGCGCTTTTGGCAACCTCCAGGTTTATATTTTTAATAGCATATGTAGAGTCATTTACCCAAAAATCACCCTTAAAAGTAAGTTCGTTTTTACGGCGTGGGTAATAGGTAATATTATAACACCACTTATTGTCAATAAAAGCACTATCCCTTAAAACGTAATTATAGGTGTCAATACCCGTTCTAGAAAGTGGACTCGTAAAACTCTTGTCAAAAAATTTCAAATAATTATCATAAACATCATAGTCTTGATATAAATCCTCTACAAAGGCAATTATTGCCTGATTGTTATCAAACCCAGAATTTTTATTGCCTAGTACATCCTCCTTTTCTGTTTGTGTATTATTGTCACCATACACTTTTGCAAAGGTCTCGTTCAAGAAAATAGGAAGATAGGTTTTGCCTGTTATACGTGAAGTATCCAAATCTTGGAAGACAAACTCCATGCCTTTAAAAATTTTCTTCTTCATCATGGCGCTATCAATCGTATTCAGGTCAAATTCTACTTTTTCATATTTATCATATTGGTATTGCTTGAACATTCGCAGTCCATTCACCCTCTTTTTTGCCCAAATTTTACGAAGAAGGTCAATCGCGGGATTGTTCTTTTTTGATTGTTTTCCTGCATAAACAATTACCTCTTTTAGTTGTTGGTTACCTTCAAGCAAGGTAATCATCATGTTATAAGTAACTTTTGATTTAAGTAAAACATCTTGGGTTTCATACCCAATAAATGAGGCTTCGAGGGTCTCATAATTCGAATCCGATTCCATATAGAAATTACCATTTTCATCAGTAGTGGTGCCCTCAGTAGAGTTTTTAAAGATGATATTGGCAAAGGCCACCGGCTCACCTGTTTCATCAATGACTTTACCACCTACCTTGGTTTGTGACATCAAAACCGATGAAAAAAGAAAAAAGAAAAGGAAAATCTTCATTTAAATTTGAATCTGCAGGATGAAATTACCCTCTAGTAATATCCCATTAAAATAAAAGCTTCGTCAACTCTTGGTCGGCGAAGCTAAATTACTTTACTAAATAATACGTCTTATTTATATAACACTTTTTTAACTGAATTTATTACATCCTCGTGGTTAGGTAACCACTCGGCAAATAAACCTGGAGAGTAAGGTGCTGGAGTATCAGCAGTATTTATTTTTTGGATTGGCGCATCTAGATAGTCAAAAGCATTCGATTGTACGTGGAACGTGATTTCAGTAGCTACATTTCCAAAAGGCCATGCTTCTTCCAAAATCACCAGTCTATTGGTTTTCTTAACTGAGTTTAAAATTGCCTCATAATCCAATGGTTTGACAGTACGTAAATCGATTATCTCACAACTAATACCTTCCTTAGCTAATTCATCAGCGGCTTTATCTGCTTCCTTTATGATTTTACCAAAGGAAACTATGGTCACATCAGAACCTTCCCTTCTTATATCGGCAACACCTAATGGAATCGTATAATCCCCTTCCGGAACCTCTCCTTTATCACCATACATCTGTTCAGATTCCATAAAGATTACAGGATCATTATCCCTAATAGCAGATTTTAGAAGTCCTTTTGCATCAGCAGGATTAGACGGCACCACTACTTTTAAGCCTGGGCAATTGGCAAACCAACTTTCAAAGGCCTGGGAGTGCGTAGCACCTAACTGCCCAGCTGAAGCCGTTGGGCCACGGAATACGATTGGGCAACTAAACTGCCCACCAGACATCTGTCTAATTTTCGCAGCATTATTAATAATTTGATCAATTCCTACCAATGCGAAGTTAAAAGTCATGAATTCAATGATAGGTCTATTACCTGTCAAAGTGGAACCGACGCCTACACCGGCAAATCCCAATTCAGAGATGGGAGTATCAATTACACGTTCAGGGCCAAACTCATCCAACATACCTTTTGAAGCCTTATAAGCACCATTATATTCAGCCACTTCCTCACCCATGAGGTAAATAGATTCGTCCTTTCTCATTTCCTCAGACATTGCTTCCGCAATGGCTTGCCTAAACTGTAGTGTCTTCATTAATAGCAGTATTTAGTTATCCCTTAGGTAGGATAAAAACAAAAGCAAAAATAGCAAAATATATATCAAATTATGGGCTCTAAGAATTAAAAAATATTGTAAATTTTGTTATGCGCGCATAGTATTTTTTAAAAAGAATACCTATCTTAGCTGTATTCTTATAAAGACCTGAAAATATTACGTTTATGAAGATATTAGTTTGCATTAGCAACGTTCCGGATACCACCTCAAAAATTAATTTTACTGATGGTGACACCAAATTTGATACTAATGGAGTTCAATTTGTGATTAACCCAAATGATGAATTTGGCCTTACCAGGGCCATGTGGTTCAAAGAGAAGCAGGGCGCTACTGTACATGTAGCTTCTGTTGGAGGCCCAAACACAGAACCCACAATACGCAAAGCATTGGCCATTGGAGCCGATGAGGCTATTCGCGTGAACGCGGAACCTACTGATGGCTATTTCGTAGCCCAACAATTAGCGGAGGTTGTTAAAAATGGAGTATATGATTTGATTATCGCCGGAAGGGAATCTATAGATTATAATGGAGGAATGGTGCCAGGTATCTTGGCAACATTGTTGGATATGAATTTTGTCAATACTTGTATTGCACTTGAAATAGATGGAAACAATGCAACTGCTACCCGTGAAATTGACGGTGGAAAAGAAAAATTGGCCACTACCCTGCCCTTAGTTATTGGGGGACAAAAAGGACTGGTTGATGAAAGTGACCTTAGAATTCCTAATATGCGAGGTATAATGATGGCAAGAAAAAAGGTTTTGAATGTTGTGGATCCTATTGATGCCACAGTTGCAACCCAGGATGTTAAATTTGATAAACCAGCTCCCAAAGGAGCCGTAAAATTGATTGATGCTGCCAATGTAGATGAATTAGTAAACCTTTTACACAACGAAGCCAAAGTCATTTAAAAAAGACCAAAGTCCAACTATATAGCTTGGAATTTGGAAGTTATAATTTGAAAAATAGAATATTATGTCAGTTTTAGTATATACAGAATCAGATAACGGCAATTTTAAAAAGAATGCTTTGGAAGTTGCATCTTATGCCAGTGAAGTTGCCAAGCAATTGGGAACTACGGCTACAGCCATTTCGATCAATTCGAACGAAAATGAAACCTTGGGCACTTATGGCATTACCAAAGTACTTAATGTTTCGAGTGATCAATTAAGCACATTCAATGCCAAGGCGTATGCCCATGTCATCATAGAAGCGGCAAAAAGTGAAGATGCCAAGGTCATCATAGTCAGTTCAAGTTCAGATACAAAGTTTTTGGCCCCAATAGTATCCGCTAAGTTAGGCGCTGGGTATGCACCCAACGTAGTTGCTGCACCAGAAAGCACAAATCCTTTTACGATAAAACGAACAACATTCAGTAATAAGGGTTTTGCCCATACCCAGATAAACACAGCTATTAAAATAGTAGGAGTATCCTACAATTCTTTCGGTTTGGTTGAAAACAATACCTCCGCAAGCATTGAAGATTTCCATCCTGCCCTGGAAGATGCTGATTTTAACACTAAATCTGTAGAAATTGACAAAGTAGTTGGAAAGGTTACCATTGCCGATGCTGATATTGTAGTTTCTGGTGGTCGAGGATTAAAAGGACCTGAAAATTGGGGTATTATTGAAGAATTGGCCGAAGTACTTGGTGCAGCAACCGCCTGTTCTAAACCGGTTTCGGACATGGGATGGCGACCTCATAGTGAGCACGTAGGCCAAACAGGTAAACCCGTTGCTAGTAATCTTTATATCGCAATCGGTATTTCAGGAGCTATACAACATTTGGCCGGAGTGAGTGCCTCAAAAACAAAAGTGG
>Ga0316189_10003614_pt1 | contig 15000 bp, 9 predicted proteins | sample LowCovwburrow_MG_FD_204930 | JGI IMG/M metagenome (GOLD analysis project Ga0316189, IMG submission 204930) | Coastal sediment microbial communities from Maine, United States - Lowes Cove worm burrow | ecosystem: Environmental > Aquatic > Marine > Coastal > Sediment | place: USA: Maine...
CCAAGAAAGCCGAACCCGGCCCCGTTGCTGCGGATCATCGAGCTCCTCGGGGCGACCCCGGAGGACACTCTTTATGTTGGTGACAGCGAAACCGACGTCGTCACAGCTCGCAACGCCGGCGTGCCGGTCATGCTTGTCAGTTACGGTTATACCGTGCGGCCAGCAAGCCAGCTCGGAGCCGATGCGGTGATTCCGTCGCTGGCAGAACTCGTGCGCCCCGGTCGCCTGGCCCGGTCCGCCTAGCTATCGAGCAGCCCGACCGCTTCGTTGATCAGAAGTGACTTGAACTCCTCGGCTGCGAGGGACAGGCGTTTGCCCTTGTGTAACACGACGTACCAGTGACGCAGAATCGGCAGACCCTTCACTTTCAGCTCGACCAGGCGGCCAAGTTGCAGCTCAACACGCACCGCATCCCTTTGTAGCAGACCGAGGCCGAGACCCGCCTGCACGCCCTGCTTGATGCTCGACAGGCTACCCATACCCATACCCGTCGTCAGTTTCAGCTTCTGCTCGCGGAAGAATCGCTCCATAGCGCCGCGGGTTCCCGAACCCGGCTCGCGTGTGAGAAACACTTCCTTCTCCAGCTCTTTGAGCGCAATGCGCTTACGCTTGGCCAGACGATGATCAGGCGGCGCCACGATCACCAACGGGTTCTCCATGAACGGAATTGCCTCGATCTGGGAGTCCTTGGGAGGTTGACCCATGATGGCCATGTCAACCTCATTGTCGATCACCTGCTTGAGCACGGCTTTCTGGTTTGTTACTTCCATGCTGACGCTGACGTCAGGGAAACGCTGGTGAAAAGTACCCAGCAATCTCGGCGCGAAGTAATTGGCCGAGGAAATGGCAGCGATACGCATGCGGCCGCCCGCGAAGCCTTTCAGCTTGTCGAGCACATCGTCCATTTCGTTGACTTGCTGGAGAATTGAACGTGCGTAGCGATAGACCTCTTCACCCGCCTCTGTCAGGTGCACCTGCTTGCCAAATTGTTCGGTAAGCGCCAGTCCGGCCTGTAGCTCCAACTGCCGAATCTGCATCGACACTGCCGGCTGTGTCAGGTGCAGCTCCTCCGCGGCCTTTGTATAGCTCAGGTTCTTCGACACGGCCGAGAAACACTGTAGTTGGCGCAAGGTCAGATGCATAAGTATTCCTTATCTATTAGATAAAAAGAATTGAATTTTCTTATGATAGTGCATCCGTTACCGTGCCATCAAGCTACTTGAAAGGGACACCGAACATGGCAATTGACCAATCCAGCCGATACGTCGACCTGAACCTCAAAGAGGACGAGCTGATTGCAGACGGCAAGCACGTCCTGGTCGCATATCACATGAAGCCAAAACCCGGTTTTGGCAACTTTATTGAAACAGCCGCCCACTTTGCCGCCGAGTCCTCCACGGGCACGAACGTCGAGGTCTCGACGACTGACTCATTTACACGCGGTGTCGATGCCCTGGTTTATGAAGTCGATGAAGCCAGGGAATTGATGAAGCTCGCCTACCCGGTGGATCTGTTCGACCGCAACATCACGGACGGCCGCGCCATGATCGCGTCGTTTTTGACGCTGGCCATTGGCAACAACCAGGGCATGGGCGATGTCGAATACGCCAAGATGCATGACTTCTACTTCCCACCTGAGTACCTGCGTCTGTTCGACGGCCCGGCGACGACGATCGCCGACCTGTGGCGAGTCCTGGGACGCCCGCACGTCGACGGTGGCTTTATCGTTGGCACGATTGTGAAGCCGAAACTTGGCCTGCGGCCGCGACCGTTCGCCGATGCCTGCTACGACTTCTGGCTCGGTGGCGACTTCATCAAGAACGATGAGCCCCAGGGCAACCAGGTCTTCGCCCCGATGAAGGAAACGATCCCGCTCGTTGCCGACTCGATGCGCCGTGCACAGGACGAAACCGGCGAGGCCAAGCTGTTCTCGGCCAACATTACGGCGGACGATCCGTTCGAGATGATCGCTCGCGGTGAATTCATACTGGAGACTTTCGCCGACCTGGCGGACCACGTCGCATTCCTCGTCGACGGCTATGTCGCCGGCGCGACCGCTATTACAACAGCTCGCCGACGCTTCCCGAACCAGTACCTGCATTACCATCGTGCCGGCCACGGTGCAGTAACCTCGCCACAAGCCAAACGCGGCTACACGGCATTTGTCCATTGCAAGATGGCGCGCATCCAGGGTTCGTCCGGCATTCACACCGGCACGATGAGCTACGGCAAGATGGAGGGCGAAGCGTCAGACAAGTTCACGGCGTATATGCTCGAGCGCGATAGCGCCGAAGGTCCGTACTACCATCAGGAATGGCAGGGCATGAACCCGACAACACCGATTATTTCGGGCGGCATGAATGCACTGCGCATCCCCGGCTTCTTCGAAAACCTTGGCCACTCCAACGTCGTCATGACAGCCGGCGGCGGATCGTACGGCCATATCGACGGTGCTGCCGCCGGCGCCCGTTCAATGCGCCAGGCGGAACAGTGCTGGCGAGATGGCGCAGATGTTGTTGAATTCGCCCGCGATCACAACGAACTGGCCCGCGCTTTCGAGAGCTTCCCGGGCGATGCCGACAAGCTTTATCCGGGCTGGCGCCAGAAGTTTGCCAAGAGCGCCTAGGCAAAATTGAGGGCGACCCGGGCAGGAACGCGATATAAGATTGGCCGGACATGGCTAAGATGTCCCCAAGTACGCTACGAATCGGCTATCGATATCGCCCTACCCGGCTCGCCCCTGATTACGATGCGATTGTCATCGGCTCGGGAATAGGCGGCCTGACGACGGCCGCCCTCTTGAGCGACCTCGGCTGGAAGGTTTGCGTTCTCGAACAACACTACACAGCCGGCGGGTTCACGCACTCCTACGAACGCGGCGGCTATGAATGGGACGTCGGCGTACATTACATCGGTGAAGTTGGCGCCAGCACCCGAACTCGCAAGATGTTCGACTACCTCTCGAACGGGCAACTCAAATGGGCCCCGATGGACAGCGAGTACGATCGCTTCTACGTCGGTGACAAGGTATTCAATGCGATTGCGGGCAAGGAAGAGTTCCGCGACAACCTGGTCCGACAGTTCCCCGAAGAAGCTCACGCAATCGACCAGTACCTGAAACTACTTGATCGCTCGGGAGATGCGCTTTCGGCATTTGGTATGGGTCGGGGCTTGAGCACGTGGATGCGCTGGCTCCTGAAACCCTGGCTCGCGTGGAGACTGCGCAGCCCGTTTAACAAGGGTACATGGGAAGTGCTCAGCGAGCTCACCGACGACCCGGATCTGATCGCAACCTTGTGCGGACAATGGGGCGACATGGGGCTGCCACCCAAGCGCTCCCCTTTCATGGCCCATGCGATGATCGCGCGACACTACCTTTACGGCGGCTATTACCCTACAGGCGGGTCGTGGCGCATCGCCGACACCATCATTCCGAAAATCCAGGCGGCTGGTGGCGAGGTATTCACCTACGCAAGAGTCGAACAGATCCTCGTCGAAAATGGCCGCATCTCGGGCGTCGAGATGAAAGATGGTCATCGCATCGACTGTAACTGCGTCATTTCATCCGCTGGTGTCGACAATACGTTCAACCATCTGTTGCCCGAAGACGTTGCCACAAAAAGTGGCTACCGCCGACATATGGAGAACGTCCAGCCCAGCGTCGGTCATCTCGGCGTGTATATCGGCCTCAAAGGCACCGCCAAAGAACTCGGTTTGCCGAAAACCAATTTCTGGATCTACCCAGGTAACGATTACGACAAAGCACTCGACGACTTCCTTGAGGATCAGGACGCGCCCTTCCCCATCGTCTATATTTCGTTTCCGTCCGCGAAAGACCCTGACTACGAGAATCGACATCCGGGCACCGCAACAATCGAAATCGTGGCGCCAGCACCTTACGAACGGTTCGAAAAATGGCGCGAAGCAACCTGGGGCAAACGCGGTGATGACTATGAGGCATACAAGGAAATGCTCGGTGAACGTCTTATGGAACATCTCTACGACAAGCTGCCGCATCTCCGTGGCAAGGTCGATTACTTCGAGGTTTCGACGCCGCTGTCAACCAACTGGTTTGGCGGCTACCAGCGAGGAGAACTCTACGGACTGGCGCACACACGCCAGCGCATGCAGCAAGACTGGCTGCGCCCGAAAACGACCATTCCGGGACTGTGGCTCACAGGCCAGGACGTCCTGACCTGCGGAGTGACCGGAGCAATGATGGCCGGGCTGATAACGACACTGAGCCTGGTCGGCGCAAGGAAGATGGGACCGCTCATGAAGCGGATCTACGCATAGCCGAAAAAGCCCCGCTCTGGCGGGGCTTTTTTCTACGCTCTACTTCGCGTGGGCGACTAGTACGTCACAAGGAATGTAATCCAGGACCCTTGCGGCGGTGCTGCCGACAATACGCTGTTTCAATTTCGACCTGGCCAATGCACCCATTATCACCAGGCTCGCATTGTTGGCGCGGGCAAAGCTCGGCAGCACGTCGTGCGCTCGTCCCGGGACAAGGTGCAAAGCTTTCGAGGGAACATCGCAGACTTCACCCAGTATCTTGAGTGCATGCGCGTGTTCCGTGCGAATCTGCTTGTCCAGTTTTTCCACCGGAAGTTTCTCTGGCTTGAACGCCCACATCACACGAGACCCGATTTCGTCGAGGCGCTGGTAGGTATGCAGTACCTTCAATGTACCCGAACACTTGCCCGCAATGGCCTGCCCCATCTGGATGATCTGCTTGTCGAGATGAGCCGGTTTGTCATGTGCGTGCACAGGATCAACCGCTGCGACAATAACGGGCGCCTTGTGCCACAGAATCGGCTTGACGAACCAGGTCGGGTAATCCAGGTCGCGAATCAGGTCCCAGTCTGCGTCGGCCATCGACGCACGCTCGGACGGCGTGTGGTAATGCGTGCCTTTGACAACATACATCGGCTTTCGCACATCTGCCTCGCGGCGGACCAGGTCAGCCACGTGCCGTTCTGACGAGCGACTGACTTCAACGGAAACTCCTGCAGCCTCCGCCTGATCTACGAGCCGACCAAGCGCCTCCTCCTGATACTGCTTGATGCTGTCCGCAATGGGCCGAAAGTCCTCCAGCAGATACACGTAGGTACTGCCAAGAAAATCAGTCGATGGATCACTCACCAGCAGATGCAAATTGCAGTCGTGCAATTCTGCAAGCCAGGTCGCTCTGGCTACAACGTCATCGGGGTAGTTATCGAACTCGACGACGCAAAGGATGTTGCGACTCACGGGGCACCTCCTCGCAACTATGCACAGTTACAGTAGCCCTATAACCCGCGAGTATCACTTCGTATATCTACGAATTGAAGAGCCCCATATACAGGAGCCGAAGAGCAGAAAGCGTGACCAGTAACCGAAACATTAGTCGAAATGTGGCCTCGGAGATGCGATCGATGACCTGCTTGCCGACCCAGGTCCCGGCGAACGCGGCGATAATCGACAGGCCAATAACCTCGATGTATGGCGAATAGTCAAACCCGTTAAGCGCATAGCCGGCTATCTTGAACACGGCCATGCCGCTCAGGCTTGCCGCCATTGTTGCGACGATTTGCCGCCTTCTCAGCCCGGTGTGCAGGATCACCGCGTGCAACAAAGCGCCGTACGCAAAAAGTGTCGAAAGGAATGAGTGAACGAAGCCGACAATCACCCAGGGATGCTTTATCTTCGGTCGCCAGCTGACACCGGGCAACCAGATCGCCACCAGCATGACAATGCCGATCGCCATGGCGACGAACTCGTCCGGCAGGCTGACAAAGATCGGCGCAGCAATTGACACGGCAACTACACTGCCGACAAGAAACGGGATCGCAATACGCCAATCGATGTGCTCACGAAACACGATTGCGCGAGACGTTGTTGACCCAATGAGCAACGTCGAGTGAATCGGTACAACAGACGATACAGGCAGTACCGTACTCGTCACCGCGAGGACTATCATCGCACCGCCATTCGCGAAGGCCGCATTGCTAAAAGCCGCAATGAAACTGCCCAATACGATTACGTATACTCCGTGGTTTGCAACCCCAACAGGCCAATCCATGACGTCCCCTCGCCTCGCTGGCGCCCGTGCCGATGTACTGTTCGGTATAGTATCGCTATCGCTGGTTTTTATCTGCCAACGCGCGGCTGCCGACGACGGATCGCCGCCAACCTTGCAGGCAACCCGGCTCGAGCAAGCGCCGCAAGTCGACAGCCTGGTACTCGGCGACGAAGCATGGTCAGGAGTCATTCCCGCCACTGGCTTTCGGCAGGTTCAGCCCAATGATGGACAACCTGCCACGCAGCGCACAGAGGTCTTCGTAGGTTACACCGATGACGCGCTGTACGTTGCCGTCATGGCCTACGACGACGATCCGTCCGGCATTATCGTTTCGGATAGTCGAAGGGACTCGAGTCTCAATGACACCGACGCCTTTCTGTTTGTTATTGACGGCGTGCTCGATCGCCAGAACGGCTACGTGTTTGGCACCAATGCCGCGGGCGTGGAGTACGACGGCCAGATAACGAAAGAAGGCGAAGGTGACGACTTTGGTTCCGGTGGCGGGGCCTTCAACCTGAACTGGGATGGCTCGTGGACTGTGCGCTCCCGGATCACTGACGATGGCTGGACTGCCGAGTTCGAGATCCCGTTTCGGACACTTCGCTACGGTAAAGGTGAGACTCAGGATTGGGGTATTAACTTCCAGCGCAACATACGCCGCAATAACGAAATCACCTACTGGGCGCCTCTGGAACGCAACCGCAACCTGTATCGCGTGTCGCAGGCCGGCACGCTGCAAGGTATCGAGCCACCAGCCCAACGAAATTTACAGTTTACGCCGTACGCGCTCGCGCAGTGGCAACGCGGCAGCACACTGGATGGCACAGAGTCGAATAACGAATTCGGATTTGACCTCAAGTACGGGATCACGCCCAGCCTGACGCTGGATCTGACCTACAACACGGACTTTGCTCAGGTCGAGGCCGACGAACAGCAGCTCAACCTCGATCGCTTCAACCTGTTCTTCCCGGAGAAGCGGCCGTTCTTCCTCGAAAACGCCGGGCAATTTTCCGTGGGCAACGGTGAAGAGGTCGAGATGTTCTTCAGCCGCCGTATCGGGATCGCCTCGGATGGCAATCCGATTCCGGTCGAAGGCGGAGCCCGCCTGTCCGGCAAGATCGGCGAGCGCACCAATGTAGGTCTGTTGTATATGGGCACGGACGCCATAGACGGTGTCGCGCCTGCTAACGATTTTGCTGTTTTACGCGTGAGCCAGGAGCTGGCAAACCGCTCGAGCATCGGCGCGATTTTCGTCAGCCGCGAAGGCGACGGCTCTTACCTGGTCCCGTCCACCCAGGACCACAACAGGACGTACGCCATCGATGGCCGTTGGGGCATTGGCGAGCACACGATGCTGCAGACCTGGGTAGCCAGGACCGAGACACCGGGTCGCGACGACAGGGATGACGCGTTCTCGCTGAAGTACGAGTACAGCTCGGCCGATTGGTCACACAACGCCCAGTACACGGAGGTTGGCAAGGACTTCAACCCGGAGGTCGGTTTCCTGTCACGTACCGAGTACCGCAAGGCCTCGGCTTTCCTGTTGCGCCGTATCCGGCCGGATGATCTCTGGGGCCTTTTCGAGATCCGACCGCATGCGTCCTACAGCGGCTTCTGGAAGTTCGATGGCTTCCAGGAATCCGGATACCTGCACCTTGACGTTCACTGGGAGCTCAGGACCAGCGCGGAGATACACACGGGTTATAACTTCACACGCGCTGGCGTCATAACCCCGTTCGAAATCGTACCTGGCGTCGAGGTACCCGAGGGTACCTACGATCACGGTGAAACAGCACTCAGTTTCTTCACGAACAAATCGAAACCATTGAGTTTTGAGTTGCGGACGGTCATTGGCGGCCAGTTCGGAGGTGACCGGGTGTCGCTTTCGCCGACATTGAAATACCGTATCGGTGAGACGTTTCGCTCGGAGCTCTCATACAGCTACAACGACTACGACCTGCCTGTTGCAAACGGCCAGTTCACGGCCAGTCTCACCCGCCTGCGACTCTCCTATTCGTTTACGCCGAAAATCCAGTTGCAGGCGCTGGTCCAGTACAACGATACGAGCGAAAAAATGGGCACGAATATTCGATTCTCGTGGCTGCGGACGGCCAACTCAGGGCTTTACATTGTTTACAACGAAGTTGACGAGCGAGGCGTCGGTGCACTGCCCACGGGACGTGAGTTCATCCTCAAGTACAGCTATATCTTCGACGTCTTCAGATAGGCAGGACGTGTAACACCACCCCGAAAAAGTGGCAAATGCCGCCGCCGAGAACGAATACATGCCAAACGGCGTGATTAAAGGGGATGCGCGGCATCGCGTAGAAAATTGCGCCGACTGAATAGCTGAGACCACCTGCAATGAGCCAGGCCATGCCATTTGGTCCGATAGCTTCCGCCATCTGCGGTGCAGCAACCACGATAAGCCACCCCATCGCGAGGTAACTTGCGAGCGCCAGTTTCGGAAAGCGGTGTCTGAACCAGAGCTTCTTGATGATGCCTGCCGTAGCGAGTGCCCAGACTATGCCAAACAGCCACCACCCTGTATCGTTGCGCATGGCGACGAGCAGGAACGGCGTGTAAGTGCCCGCGATCAGAAGATAAATGGCACAATGATCCAGTAGTTTGAATATGTCGCGGTGCCGCGATGCGTACATCGAGTGGTAGATTGTCGATGCAAGGAACAGCATGATCAACGTAGCACCGTAGATCGTGCTCGCCACAATGCGCCAGGGGTCCTCTGCAACGACAGAGACATACAGCATCCAGGAAAGGCCTGCGATGCTGAGCAGCACACCTAGCCCATGCGTCAGAGCGTGGATAATCTCTTCGCGAACACTGTACTCATGCGAAACAGGCGTGGATTGCATGTGCCTTATTATACGGCAGTGCGATATTCACATCGTTTGATTTCGCGCCAGAATACGAGCGCGTTAATATAGGCGCTGCAGCAAGTCCTAGAAAGTCCAGCTTATGTCGCCTATTCGCCTGTTTTTTTCCTTCCTCGTCGCCCTGGGAGTCGTCTCCTGCGCCTCATCACCGCGTCCCGTGGACGTGGTTACCCTGTCGATCATCGGCACCAACGATGTTCATGGCGAACTGCTCGCTACGGGCGAAAAAGGGGGGCTCGTCACGATATCTGCTTATGTCAGCGCCCTGCGCGAGGCACGAGATTCCGACGGCGGTGCGGTACTGTTCATTGACGCAGGTGACATGTGGCAGGGCACGCTCGAGTCGAACCTGTCCGAAGGTGCCCTCGTTGTCGACGCCTACAACGCAATGAACGTGACAGCGGCCGCCATTGGCAATCACGAATTCGACTTTGGCCCGGCAGGGGTGAATGCGATTCCCGTTGACGATGGAGATGATCCGCGGGGCGCCCTCAAACTCCGCGCAACGGAAGCAAAGTTTCCCCTGCTTGCAGCGAACCTGATCGACTCGGCAACCGGTGAGCCGGTTGAATGGGAGAACGTCCGGCCATCGGTCATGATCGAAGCGGCGGGGATTCAAATCGGCATCATTGGCGTTGTGACCTCGCAAGCGCTGCAAACCACAATGTCGGCGAACACACCGGGGCTCACAATCGCCCCACTCGCCCCAACGATCACAGCAGAAGCGCGAAAGCTCCGGCAATCCGGAGCGGACCTCGTCCTGGTCGCAGCACACGCCGGCGGCCACTGCACCGCATTCGATGATCCCGACGACACGTCGTCCTGCGTGGCAAATGCGGAGATAATGCGGGTCGCTAATGACATTCCCGCAGGGCTCGTTGACCACATCATGGCCGGACACCACCACACGGGAATGGCCCATATCGTCAACGGCATTTCGATCACATCGGCCTACTCGCACACTACAGCGTTCAGCCGCGTCGACTTTCGCGTAGATTCGGCAGCAGACGAGGTTCTCGGGCGCCACGTTTTTGCACCGCAGCTCGCGGCAGCCGGCACACGTGACGAATATGAGGGCCGCACGCTGGTGCCCATGCCAGAAGTCGAGGCGATTGCAAAACTGGCGGCCGCTAGTGCAGAAGTACAGAAACAGGAAAGTCTCGGAGTGACGCTGACAGCTGCATTCGAACTCGAGCACGACGTTGAGTCCCCCCTGTCGAACGTGATGACCGAAGCCTTGCTCGCTTCATTCGACGCGGACATTTCGATTCACAACGTGTTCGGGGGCATTCGAAACATACTGCCGGCAGGAGAACTTACGTACGGAAAAGTGTACGAGATGTTTCCGTTTGACAATGTCGTCACGATCCTCGAAATATCCGGCGACGACCTCCGTCGCGTCATTGCCGGGCAGGTACACAAGAAGCCCCGCCTCGCCGGATTCGCAGGCATGCGCGTATTCGTCGACTGCATCGATGACAAAATGAACGTCACCATGCGGCTCTCGAACGGACGGGAGATTGCTGGCAGCGATCGCATCCGATTAATTGCAAACGATTTTCTTGCCTTGGGTGGTGACGATGTTCTGACGCCCGCAATTCCCGAAGGTGGCTTTGAGCTGAGCTTTGACATGCCACTTACACGCGACGCCCTGATTCAGTGGTTCAAAGCACGGCCCGGCAGCATGAATCCTGCCGATTTCAGTACGCGGGACCAACCAAAATGGAACCTGCCTGACCAGATCCCGGCAACGTGTCAGCTGTAAGATCTTGAAGCCGACACTGACCCTATTTGCGGTGACGCTACTTGCGGCGGCGCCGGCCGAGTCTGCCAACGAGTCACTCGACGAGGTGATCGTCGTGGCGACACGCCGACCCGTCAGCGTCACAGATGTCTCGCCATCTGTGACGACGGTAAGCAGGGACGATGTTCTGAATAGCAAGCTGTCCACCGACGCCTTACAGTCCCAGATCGGCGTCAACCTGCAACAAACCACGCCCGGCCAGGGCGCCGCTATCATCCGTGGCCTCAAGGGATCGGCCATACTGCACCTGGTCGATGGCATGCGTCTCAGTAACGCGATGTTTCGGACGGCACCAACGCCGTGGTTTGCGCTGGTTCCAGCGACATCTGTCGAACGCCTCGAAGTCGTTCGCGGAACACCTGCTTCGCTGTACGGCAGTGAGGCCGTCGGAGGCGTCGTCCAGTCTGTTTCGCGATTGCCCGAATTCGATGCGGACGAAATCCGCTACGCGCGAGATGTCATCGCCGCGTTTGACACGGCGGAGTTACAGAAGTCGATCCGGGCGACCCTCGACATGGGCACGCGACGCCTGGCCACTTCAATCAGTGCGGAATACTTGAAGACAGGAGACCGGCGCACAGGCGGCGGCCGGCGAATAGAGCCTAGCGGATATACTTCCACAGCCCTGCGCGCGGTGGTTCGCGGAAAGCCGTCAGATCTGCGCCGCTGGTTCTTTGACCTTCAGTTTCTCGAACAGCCCGAAACTCCACGCATTGATGAACTTGTCCCCGGGTTCGGACAGACCGAGCCGTCTTCTTCTGAATTCGTGTTTTCGCCGAACCGACGAGTCTTTGCTCATGCCCAGTATGAAGTGGACAACGAAGCATCGGCAATCGACTGGAAGTTCGACGCCGCATGGCAACGAATCGACGACGACCGACAGACACGTGACTATGCCGCGATCGACCGCAACCTCGAGCGCAACAGAAGCGACCTTTACGGCCTGACCGTTAACGCCGCAGGAGGCAGCGCCTCGTTGTCCTGGATTGTCGGAGCAGACATCTACTACGACGAAGTCAGCAGCACTCGCCTCGAACAAGACATTACTAACGGGATTGTCACGATGGTGGCACCACGATTCCCGGACGGCTCGACCGTAACCCAGGCCGGCCTGTTCACTCACCTGGACTGGAAGGTCGGCGATCGACACACACTCAGCGCCGGTGTTCGCTACAGCGATGTTCAGATTGACTTGCCGGATGGCGCGGCGATTGCTCCGAGCAAATTAAGTGGCGACCTGGGATGGATCTTCGATGTATCAGATACCTGGCAGCTCGTAGCCAATGCTGGCGCGGGCTTCCGGGCGCCAAATATTGCCGACCTCGGCACGCTCGGCAATCGGCCAGGCAACCGCTTTAATATTCCCAACACAAGCCTGGGGCCCGAGGACGTAGCGCATGGCGACATCGGCATGCGTTACCACTCGGACAACTGGCGATTCGAGATCATCGCATTCAAACTGAGATACTCGGATCGCATCATCTCCGTCTCAACCGGGAGTCTGACACCGGATGGCCGAGACATCGTACAGAGCGTCAACTCAGCATCATCGTCGATATACGGCGTTGAGGCCGGCCTGACCACCAACCTGACATCACGTATCCGGCTCGAAGCCGTGCTGAATTTTGCACATGGCGAACAGCGAGTAGCGGACACCGAGGAGCCGGCCGACCGCATCCCTCCGTTGAACGGAAGGATCTCCTTGAACTTCGATCACGACGACAGTTGGCAATTCGCATCCTGGCTCGTCGCAGCCAGCGCCCAGGACCGTCTCAGCGCCCGCGACGTGAGGGATGTTCGCATCGACCCCAACGGCACGCCGGGTTGGGCTCGCCTCGGCGCAAGTGCCGCCTGGCGCAACGGGTCGGGTTGGCAGGTCATCCTGGGTGTTGACAACGTATTCGACAAACAATTCCGGACACATGGTTCCGGAATTGACGCGCCCGGCCAAAATATTTCTTTGAGCTTACGATGCCAGTGGTGAATCGCAATCCTGGCTGTCAAAGCTGCATGTAACATAATCTGCCGCCCCGTGCGCGCCGAAAAATTACTCCTCAGCCGATCCTTTTGTCTATACTGAATCCAGTACGGGGCCATTTACGAAGAGCCCTGATTACAAGACAGGGATCCGAGATCGGAATTTCGATAGTCGGTCAACCGGTTTTCCGAGCGAGGGGAAAATGAAGAATAGTCGTTGTGGCGGATTCCGCCCAGGTTTCATTGTCGCCAGCATCTTGCTGATATCAGTCTCGGCCCAGGCTCAAGTCAACCCTGGCGACCCGGGTGCCAACGTCAACATCATAGGACCGACGCCGGACCCCTCTGACATCCGCGACGAAGGCAACAAGCAGCAGAACGAACCATCGTGCTCGATTCGCCCTGGTGATGCCGATTGCATCATTTGCGGATTCAACGATTACCGTACTGTTGACCATCCCCTGATTCAGGACGCCTGGCAGGGCGTCGCCATGAGTTGCGACGGCGCTGTCACCTGGACGAGTCGGGTTGCTCCCGGGCATGCGGCGCACCCGGCACCGATCGGGACAGAGTTCGCCGCCGATCCACGCATGATGTCGCTTCCTGGTATGGCGGTCTTTGCGTTCATTGGCGGCAATCGCGACGAAAACAGCGGCGTGCTGGCGGTACAGCACTGGCTCGAGAACCTGCGTGAAGACGGCGATTACTACGAGCCGGGCAAGTTCACGTACATCGCGGACTCCGGTAACAGCGGCCGGTTTATCGACAAACCGGATGCACTGCTTGTCGTGGATCCGCCGAACAGGCAAGGCACGATCAGGCTGTCGACTGTCATGGAAAACCCGGAGCTCGGCACGATCGAACGCGATTTCCCGACCGGTACCTTGTACGTCGCTTATGCCGTATTTACTGGCAGCAGCAGTGTGAAGGTGCTCGTCAAGGAGTCGCACGACTGGGGCAAGACCTGGACCAACCAGTCCCAGAAACTGTCTGAGGACCAGAATCTCGTTAGCGGCATTTCTCTCACGTCCGTCGGCAATACGCCGATGGCTGTCTGGCGCCGCGCAGGCGACAACAACGATTTCGACTCGATCATGTACTCCTACCTGAAGAACAACGGCAAGTGGAGCAAGGGTGAGGTACTCGCCGATATCTGCAGCTTCGACCAGGTGAGTTTTTCATCGCCGACGGCGGTGACGTTCAGGACGAACGACTTTCCGTGGCTGGCAAACGACGGCAAGAATTTCTACGTCTTCTACTCTGACCGCAACTATGGTGGTGCTGGCGATTGTTCGGCTGGCAGGCCGCGCATCGTTATGAAGTACGCAAGCAATCCGGCCGACCTGGCGGACGCTCCACTGATCGCTATTGATGACAGCGACGACGGCGATCCGACGACGACCGAGGATGCCGGTGGTAGTTTCCAGTTCATGCCGGCTGCGTTCGGCGTCCTGGGCAATGTCCAGGTCGCCTGGTACGACACCCGGCGCGAAGGCATTCCTGGCGGGCCGGCGCTGATAGCCGACTACTATGACCCGATCAAGGGGGCCAACGTCAATCGTAAGGTCGATGTCTACACAGCACGTGTTATTTCAGATGCAAGCGGCGGAAATGTGCAGGTATCGCCTCCGGTTCGTGTATCGCAGTTCCGCATCGGCGCGCGCATCGAAAATGTCGACGGCGAAGCGCAGGCCGGCAGCGTTGCGATCGAAGGCGAGGCCTCGTTTGCGAACGCCAAAATGTATGCCTCGGGTACACTGAGCTTCATCGGCGATTACCTCGCCGTTGCCGGGCAGGAAGTGCGCCTCGACGACAACGGCAAGGTCGTCAGCAACTCATCGGCGTTAACGAATCCGTTGACCGATAATGCCGATTTTTTCGTTGCATGGACCGATAACCGTGACGTGCGCGGCAATATCTTCGACCCGACGTCGCTGGATAACACGGTGCCGTATGCGCCCCCGGAAAATCCCGTCGGGATGACTGACAACGTCGTTCCCGCGACCCCGGATGCGCTAGCCGATGAGAGTACCGTGGTTGCAAGGGCAACGTCCGTGCCTGGTGATGTTGCCGCTGACGATCTGCGGTCGCAATCGACCGAAGGCATAGAGGATCCCTTTGACCCGATGCCCGATGCCTGTGTCGCGCTGGATCCACAGGACCGCACGCGCAATGCCAATATTTATGGAGCCCGTATTCGCGACCAGGTTCGACTGACTGCGCCAACGCCCACCCGGCCGCTGACCAATCTGCAAAGGGCG
>Ga0316189_10003617_pt1 | contig 14996 bp, 11 predicted proteins | sample LowCovwburrow_MG_FD_204930 | JGI IMG/M metagenome (GOLD analysis project Ga0316189, IMG submission 204930) | Coastal sediment microbial communities from Maine, United States - Lowes Cove worm burrow | ecosystem: Environmental > Aquatic > Marine > Coastal > Sediment | place: USA: Maine...
GTTCGAGGGCATGGGAGGCGGGGGGGCCAGCGCGGCCTTCCACTACCTGCCGCCCAGCGTCGCGAACGCGGTGCGCGACGGCGTCTTCGCGGGTACCGTCAGTGCGCACGACCGAGCCGTCTACGCCACCGCAGATATCACCCACGCGGTGAAGCGATCGTCCCGGGCATGGCTGTCGCGACCGATGTTCCAGGTGGTGTCCGGATCGGCGAGCCTGCCCGACGCGCGTGTGGCCGCGGGTGGACGCCGAATGCGTTACTTCCGGTCCAACACCCACCAAGCTGACGTCTACAGCGACCGGCCCGGCTACGCCGTCGTGTACCTGACGCCCGATCGCATGGCTGCGGTCCTGCACACGAGCCGACGCGGGAACTGGGAGCGCGTCGCGGTGGAGGCACCCATGACCCCATCGCCGCACCCGGCCGAGACGGCTGCGCCGCCGCTGACCCCGTGTCAGCACTGTCCGATGATCCCCTCCGAAGAGCGGTAGCGGCGCTAGTCCAGGTTCGCGCAGTCTTGCTCGGGCATCGCCGCGATCCACTCGCTGATGATCTCCACGCCGACCTCGTCGGCGAGCAAGCTCGGCAGCTCGGGCATCTTGATCTCGGGATCGGTACTCGCCATGCGGTACACAACGATGCTGTCTTCGGGGTGACCGGGCACGATGTCGTACGCGTTCCCCCCTGCCCCTGCCCCCGCGGCGCTGGGTACTTTGCACACGCCGAACTGGTCCGGCTCTTGGACGGTCGCGCCGAACTTGAGCCCGCTGGCACCGCCCCCACCGCCTGGCCGATGACAGTGCGAGCAGTTGCCGTGCAGGTACGCCCGCGCCCGTGCATCGAGATCCGCGTCGCCCGTGGGATCGGGCAGCGCGGGCAGTGCGGCAGGGTCGTGCGAGCCCGCCAAGACGCCCTGCTCCGCAAGCCACTCGATCTGGTTTTGCGTGCCGCCGTCGACGGTGCGGTTCATCTGCATCGTCGTCGGGCCGAGCACCCGCAATACATCGTCGCGCTCGTGGCAGCTGCCGCACGCATTTTCGTCTGGCACCAGGTACAGCTGGCTCTGTGCTGCCCCCGCGGCATCGACGTAGTCCACAAACACATCGGCACCCGCGCGTAGATACTCAGCCTCGGTCTGCTCGTCGTTCCACACGTAGATGTGGCTCTGGAGTCCGTCCTGGCTAAACTCGAGCAGGCGAGTCTCGATGATGCGCGTGTCCTCGGCCGTAGGTCCGTCGCGCCTGTCGGTGTCGAAGAAGAAGCTCTTGACCACGATCGAGCCGACCGGGAACTCCCACTCGTCCTCCTCGGTCACCTCGATGGTGCCGCCCTCGGGCAGCACGATGAAGCGGCCCTTGCCCGCGTTGTCGGAGAACAGCGGGGCCGCAACCGTAAACGGGATGACGCCTTCGGCGGGCACCATCTCGGCCATGTCGCCGTCGAAGAACTGGTAGTCGGACAAGAGCGCGTACGGGATGTCTCCCGGATCCCGCGCCTCCTCCTGCTCCTCGGGCGAGGAGTCGCCGCAACCGATGGTCATCACGGCGGCTGCCGCCAGTGCGGCAACCGTTTCCAGATTCTTGCGCATCACGATTGTCCAGGGAGGCGGGAGCCAGACGCTACTGCTGCCGGGGCAGCGCGGGCTGCTCGCAGGTCGACGAGGTGGCGTCGGTGCTGACGCCGCTGTTCTGACTGCAGGCGTCACCGAGCAAGAAGGTTGCCTCGCCGTTGTTGCTGATGCAGTTGTCGAGTGCGGGGTCCGGATCCAGGTTCGGGTCCACACAGCCGCCGAACACGATGTCGTAGCTCATGGGGCCGCCCGTGATGGTCAACAGCAGCTCGTCCGGGTCCGTCGCGTTGTTCGAAAAGGCGTTGTCGTGGATCCACGTGCCCTGACTGTAGATGTCGAACTCATCGTCGTTGGGGGCGCCAAACAGCCCGGGGATGTAGGCGATGAGACCCAGGCCCGCGGTGCGGTTGCCCGTGATCGTGTTGTCGGCGACCTCGGTCTGGTCTGTCGACAGGATCAGAACCCCCAAGCCGGGGGGGACCATCGCCACGATGGTGCCGGCCTCGGCGAAGTTGTCGATGTTGTTGTCGTAGATGTTGTTGTCGTAGACGTTGGTGCGTCGGCCGTCCTTGATGTCCAAGCCCGGCAGGTTGAACACCAGCACGCCCGCGGTGTTGTCGTGCGCCTCGTTGCGTCGCACGTCGGCGTCCACCGAGTTCTCGACCTCGATGCCGGCCACGTTGCCGTAGGCCTCGCTGTCTTCGACGAGGATTCCGTTGGACTGACCCACGTAGATACCGGCGTCGCGCGCTCCGACCACAACGGTGTTTTGGATCAGTACGTTTGTGCACTGCACGGGGTACAGGCCGTAGGCCCCGTTATCGAGCGACGCCTCAGCGTCCCACTCGACACGCATCTGCAAGAACGAGATGTTCTCGACCTGGTCGGCACGGATGCCGTCGCCCGGCGTGTTCTTGACCGTCAGCTCTTCGATCGTGGTGTTGTCGCCCGTGATGAGCAGCCCGTTGCCGCCGCTTGCCTGGTCGATGAAGTCCAGGATCGTCAGATCAGCACCCGCGCCTCGCACGGTCACTCCCGGGGTGTCCAACGTCAGCTGGCGTGTGAATGCGAAGTTGCCCTCGGCCAGGCACACAACACCGTCGTCAGGAACCTCGATGAACGCGCCCTGAAGCGCAGCCTGGTCGTCGTCGGAGACCTCGACGTACTGGTCGCAGCCCTCGGGAATCTCGCCGCCGGCCGTACCCGCGGTCGCGCCTCCCGAATCGGCCGCGTCGTCGCCGGTCCCATTGCCGTCGTCGTCCGAGCCGCAGCCGATGAGGGCGGACCCAGCCACGAGGAGCAGGGACAATTCCAATGAAATCAGGGAGCGGGATCGTAGGAGGGTCATGCGCGAAATTCCTGTCTGACCGGTCAGTCGATTGGGTTTACCGGATGCCGCAACCGATGGCCAGCCTGGATTGTCTGTGGGTTGCCGACCTTTGTCGAGCCCAACACGGACGTCCGGCAGACCTTCGAATGGCTGTGCCTAGGCAGCGCGTGAAAACGCCCCGAAACGAGAACGGGGATGGCGCTCAATGAGCATCCATCCCCGTGTCCGTTGCGCCCCTTTGGGGCAGCTCGACTACTCGACGTTCATGATGAGCGTGAAGATCGCGCCGCTCGCCGAACCGGCCGTTCCCGTGCCGCTGACCGTCGCGCCGTCGACCTCGACGTGGAACTCCTCGGCGAGCGAGGGGTTGATGATCACGAAGATGCCCGAGGAGCCCGTGGCGTCGGGGCCCCAGGTGTCGTCGTCTTGGAGGTAGCGAACGATCGCCGAGGAGCCGTCCGGATCCTCGGGAACGACGACCGCGCCGCCGACCGCGTCGCCGGTAGCTCCGTCGCGGGTCAAGCCAACAACGCCGCCTTCGTCACCCAACGGCAGCACGCCTTCGAGGGCGCCGATTTCGGCATCCATGGCCAGGGCGTCGGACCAAGCGGTCAGTGCGCCCGTGGGAACGGCCCACCACTGGTGCGTCGGGTTGCCGACGTCGTAGCTGCTGTCGTCGTTCGGCGACGCAATGCCGGTTGCCGTCAGGTAGAAGCCGTCGCCGGAGACGAGCGCCACGATGCCGATCTGCGCCATGATGGGCATCTCCGACGTGACGTCGAAGTGGCCGTCGCCGTCCGTCACGCCTTCAACGATGGGCGTTGCGGTCGCAGGGCCGGTCGCGGCCTGAAGCGCTGCCGCCACGACCACGTTCGTGCCACCCGCGCGGCCGCCGGTCTCGAAGTCGTACACGCCGCCGATGACGCGCGTGTTGCAGTCGGCCGGAGTCTCGACACACTCGCCGCCGCCCGCAGGAACGTCGGCGAAGACGAGGCATACGCCAGAGGCACAGTCGCCAGGCGCTCCACATTCGCCGCCCACTTCGCCCGCGCCGCCGATGCCCGGGCACTCGCCTGGGGTGCCGCCGGAGCTGTCGTCGGAAGGACCTGCGGTCTCCGATGCGCCGTCGTCCGCGCCGTCGGTGGGCGTTTCGCTGCCGTCGCCGGCAGTGTCATCGGTGCCAGCAGCCGTGGTGCTCGTCGTGCCGTCGTCGCCGGAGCAACCGGTCGGGACCGCGAGAAGGAGGCCAGCAAACAAACCAAGCGAGGAGATATTCTTCATGGGGAGTAGGTTCCTGTCGTAAGACCCGCGGAGCCTAACGGCGGTCGAGTGCTCGGTCAACGTGAGAGCACCCACGTCAACGCTCAGTTTCGCGGTGCCAGGCGACCTGGCACGACCCAACGCGACCGGCCTCACGACGCCGCGCGAGCGACAACGAACCTGGGCTCCGCGAGCGCGGGCCCCGCCCTACTGCCTCACGAGGCCCTCCTACTTCACGAGGATGTAGCCCTTGGGCATCTTGAACTTGAAGTCGCTGGTGGGCAGGCCCTTGTTGCGGTCGCCCACGCTCAAGTCGAAGCGGTTGGTGCTCTTGTCCGCCGCGTTGCGCACGATGAACGAAGCCACACGACCCGTGGTGTCGTCGACGACGAGCAACAGCCGATCGTAGTGACGGCTCTTCTTCTTGGGCTTGAGCTCGATGACCGTATGGCCGGACTTGCCGTACCGCTTACCCAGTACGTCGTTGGCCATGCGAACCTTGAAATCCTCAACGAGGTTGCTGCCGCCAAACAGAAACTTCTCAGCACCCGCAAAGTCCGCTTTGTCGACGGTACGGCGGACGACCTGCTTGGTATCGGACTCGACGACGTTGACCGTGTTCCCGTCGACCCAGATGTCCGGGATGGTCGCGGTGTCGTAGTCCCACACCATCCGTCCGGGCTTCTTGACCCGTAGCTTGCCCTTGTTGACGTCCTTGGTGCCGTAGACGCCGTGCACGTAGGTCTGCGTGAAGCTGGCCTGCATGTCCGTCGTGGCGTCGTAGTAGGCCTGGACTTTGGTCAACACCACGGTAGCGGCGCCCTTGGCGGGGGCAGGCGCGAGTGGGTCCGCGGGCACGGGCGGGTCTTTGGGGTCGCCCACCGCCGCCACTGGCTGCAGCGGGTCAGGCGCAGGCACGTCGAGCACCTCAGCGGGGCTGCACATCAGGCCGTAGGACAAAACGCAGGTCAGAGCAGGCATGGCGGTCTCCCTAAAGACGCACGGAGGCGCGGGCTAGTTTCTTCCGAGGGATGGTCTTTCGCAAGCGTGCCGTAAACGGCGCGTGAACCCGCTCTGCGCCACAAACGCAGCCCCTCAGCTCACATCGGACTGAGGTAGACCTCACGCGGTGTGGTTCCGCGCGAAGGCCCGATCGCGCCCTGATCCTCCATCGCGTCCACGATCTTGGCGGCCCGATTGTATCCAATACCCAGCCGCCGCTGGAGCATGCTGGTTGAGATCTTCTGCGCCTCTGCGACGATCGCGACCGCTTTGTCGTACATCGGGTCGGTGTTCTCGGTGCTCGAGCCACCGTCCTCGTCGCCGTCCGCCTTCTTGACGATCTCCATGTTGTAGACGGGCTTGGCCTGCTTCTTCACGAACTCGACCACGTCGAGGATTTCGTCCTCGGAGACGTAGCACCCGTGCACGCGGTTGACCGCCGAGCCGCGGTCCATGTGCAGCATGTCGCCCATGCCGAGCAGCTGCTTGGCCCCCTTGCTGTCGAGGATCGTGCGCGAGTCGACGTCGGACGTGACCTGAAACGCGATGCGTGAGGGGAAGTTGTTCTTGATAGTTCCCGTGATGACGTCGACGCTGGGCCGCTGCGTCGCGACGATCAGGTGAATGCCGGCCGCACGAGCCTTGGCGGCGATCCGGGCCACCGACTGCTCGACCTCTTTGCTGGCGACCATCATGAGGTCGGCAAACTCGTCGATGATGACGACGATGTACGGAAGCTTGGTCGGCTTTTCGGGCAGTGCATCCACACCGCCGCCGGTATGTGAGCGCTCGCCGTTGGCGTCGAAGCGGACCCCGGGAAGGTTGACCGCATCGGCACCGTCCTCGCCGAACTCCGCGGCATCGCGTGCTGCTTCCGCGGCAGCAAGCTCTATCTGCTTGGTCTCGACCTCCCAGCTCTTGATGAGATCGGGCAGCTTCTTGTTGTAGCCCGCGATGTCGCGAACCTGAGCTGCGGACAGCAGCTGATAGCGGTTCTCCATCTCCTGCACGGCCCAGCGCAGCGACAGCGCCGCCTTTTCCGGATCGGTCACGACCGGCAGCAGCAGGTGCGGGATGCCCTCGTAGATCGACAGCTCCAACATCTTGGGGTCGATCATGATCATGCGAACGTCCTCGGGGCTGCAGCGGTACAGCAGCGAGCAGATCATCGAGTTGACGCCAACGGACTTACCAGAGCCGGTCGCGCCTGCGACGAGCAGGTGCGGCGCCTTGGCCAGATCGGTCGACGTGATGGCGCCCGTGATGTCTTTGCCCAGCGCCAGCGGCAGGTTTTGCTTGGCGCCAAACCCTTCCTGACCCAGCACCTCTTGGATAGGCACCGTCTCGCGGTTCTTGTTGGGAACCTCGAAGCCGACGGTGGCCTTGCCCGGGATCGGCGCCAAGATGCGGATCCGCAGGGCCTCGAGCGCCATCGCCAGATCGTTCTCGAGACTCTCGATGCGAGACAGCTTGGTGCCTGGCTCGGGCTTGAACTCGTAGCGGGTGATGACCGGGCCCGGGTGAATCTTGGTGACCTTGCCCTTGATCTTGAACTCGCCCAGTGCGGTGACCAGGCGCTGCGCCTGCTCCAGCACGAAGCCGCGGTCGACGGTCTTGTCGACCTGCTCCGAGGCGACAAACAGCTGCAGCGGCGGGAACTGCCACGGTCCGGTGGTCAGGCGAATGAGGCCGGTCATCCGCTGCTTGCGCTCGCCTGCAGCAGGCGGGGCAACGGGTGCCGTGGCGGGCGCTGCGTTGAGTTTGGCGAGCTGCTCGGGGCGCGGCGGGGCTTTCTTGGCGCCGGGCTTTTTGGCCTCGGCAACGGGCACGGGCGTGGGGTCATCGCTGACCACGATCTCGGGAACCTCGACGGGCGCGGCTTCGGCTTCCTTGGTCGCGGCCTTCTTTGTCGGCGCTTTGCGCTTGCCCTTGGTGGCCGAAGTCGGCATGTCGACTTCAATCTCGGCCGAGACCTCGGCTTCGACCGGCTTGCGTCGGCGGTTGCCCGTCTTCTTACGCGTGCCGGTCACCTTACGGTTCCCCTTTACGCGACGCTTGGAGGGTGCAGGCGCGGCCTCGACGGGCTCCTCCTCCTCGTCTTGTACCTCGTCTTCCTCCTCGTCCTCTTCTTCGTCCTCTTCCTCTTCCTCTTCTTCGTCGACGGCGTCCGCTCGCATCGCGTCAAAGCGCGCTTCGAGCTCGGCCTCTTCGCGATCGCGAGCATCTTGCTCGGCTTGATCCTCTTCGTCTTCGTACTCACGCTGCGACCGCACCAGGTCGACAGCGCCAGCCCACAGGTACGAACCCAACGACGTCACCCCACGCACGCCAACCCGGGCGACCGAGACCAGGTGGTCGGTCGACAACGGCGTCGACGCCAGCAGCCCCAGGCACATCACCGTCGCCGCCAGCAGGTAGGTGCCCGCGTGGTGGAACATTCCCAGGCAGACTTCGCCCGCAAGTTCACCCGCCAGGCCGCCCGCGGTGTAGCCGTGCACGCGGTAGGTCGGGAACATGACGTGCAGCAGCACGCACCCGGCGAGCATCGCAACGGCGAACCCAGCGCCCTCCGACAGGCCGATCTCCATGCCCTGGTTTCGGAGGGCCTTGATGCCCATCCCGATGATCCCCATCGCAATGAGGTAGGCCGCCATCCCGAAGCTGGCGTACAGCGCCGCGGCCGCAAGCTGACCGACCGGCCCCATGAGATCCCCAGCGCTTCCTTGATAGGACAGCAGCCCGCCCACAACGAGCACCCCGACGGCCAGAAGCGCGATCCCCAAGAACTCGCTGAACGGGCGCGGAAGCCCCGCGCTCTGCGCTGGTTGCGACTTGGCCGGGGTTTTTGCTCTCGGTTTCGACTTCTTCGCTGCTGCAGCCATTTCCCCAACAAAATCAGCGACCTGAGGTACAATCCGAGACGGTCGCGCACCTCAACTTACACAAATCATCGTTCCAAGCAATTTTTCGGCGGGCCAGCACAGACGCGATTTCGCTCCTGCCGACCGGCTCGGCCTCGAAAACCACGCCAGACGCGGCTAATGTCCGCGGCAATGCGGCGCGCCATCCTCGCCCTCACCGTGCTCTCCCTCGCTCCGGCCTGTAAGGCCAAGAAGCTCGAGGCGGACCTCAAGCTTGTTCAGTCCGAGCTGCAGGACACCGAGCGCCAACTCGCCGAGGCCAAGAGGGCCAACACCGAGCTGACGTCTTCCAACCAGACCTACAGCGAGCGGATCACCCAGCTCGAGGCTGAGCTGGCGGGCGTCAATCAGCAACTCGAAACGCTGGCCGAAAAGCAGGGCGTGACGATGAAGGAGCTGTCGGAGCTGCGCGCCGACAAGGCCAAGCGTGAAGCCGAGCTTGCGGACTTCCGGAAGGTCTTTGACGGCCTCAAGAAGCTGACCGCCGCTGGCAAGATCGAGGTCGGGTTCCGCAAGGGCCGCCTGGTCGTCAAGCTGCCTAACGCCATCCTCTTTGACTCGGGCAAGTCCAAGCTCCGCCCCGAGGGCGTCAACGTCGTGGGCCAGCTCGTAACCGCGCTGCTCAGCGTCGGCAAGCGTGACTTCCTCGTCGCGGGCCACACCGACAACGTCCCCATCAAGACCGCGCGCTACAAGTCCAACTGGGAGCTGTCGACCGCGCGGGCCATCGAGATGGTCAAGACGATGATCGAGGCTGGCTACCCGCCCGCCCAGATCGGAGCGGCGGGCTACGCCGAGTTTGATCCCGTGGCCAACAACGACGACGACAACGGCAAAGAGACCAACCGTCGCATCGAGATCATCTTGATGCCACGCCTGGGTGCCATCCCCGGCATGCAGGAAATGCTTCAGGGCAAGTGATCCGATGACACAACGCGCGGCGGGCCAGCCCATCGACATTCCCGACCGCCTGAATATGGCGACGTGGTTCCTCGACGACCGCGTCACCGAGGGCTTGGGCGACAAGCCTGCTATCCACTATCACCCGCCCGAGGCGGATGATCGGCGGACGGTGACCTACGCCGAGGTGCAGGCGGGCTCGTGTCGCGTCGCCAACCTGCTGCGCGAGCTCGGTCTCACGATCGAGGATCGCGTGCAGCTTCTGCTGCTCGACACGCCCGAGTTTGTCGAAGCCTACTTCGGCATCATGCGTGCGGGCTGCGTGGCCGTGCCCACCAACACGTGGCTGCAGCCCAAGGACTACGCCTACTACTTCGAGTACGCGCGCCCCAAGGCCGTGATTGTCGACGCTGAGATCTGGCCGTCGGTGGAGCCCGTGTTTCGCGACGCGCCGCACACCAAGCACGTCATCGTGCTGGACCGCAGCGGGGGCAAAGCACCCGAGGGCACGCTCGACTACCGCGAGCGCGTGGGCGCGCAGCCCGACACCGCGCTGACCGAGCCGACCTATCGCGACGACTTCGCCACGTGGCTGTCCTCGTCGGGCTCGACGGGCAATCCCAAGTGCGTGGTGCACATGCACCACGATTTTGTGTGGAACACGGTGGCGTACGCCCAGCGGACGCTGAAGCTGGCGGCCACCGACATCACGCTTGGCGCCCCCAAGTTGTTTTTTGGCTACGCCTTGGCGAGCAACATGCTGTTCCCGTTCTCCGTGGGCGGCAGCTGTGTCCTGGTGCCGCAGCGGCTCGAGCCGGCCGAGTACCTGCAGCTCATCGAGCAGTACAAGGTCACCCAGCTGGTCACCGTGCCCACGGCCATCGCCAAGATGCTCAAGGTCGACGCCATCGAGTCGTACGACCTTGAGAGCCTGCACTCGTTGATCTCGGCTGGAGAAGCCCTGCCCTCCCGCGTGTACCGAGACTTCACCGAGCGGTTTGGCGTGGAGATCTACGACGGCATCGGGTCGGCCGAGATGTTCCACGTGTACATCACCAACCGCCCGGGCGACGTCAAAGAGGGCAGCCTGGGGCGGATCGTCGACGGCTACACCTACAAGCTCGTCGACGACGACGGCGACCGTGTGCCCAAGGGCGAGATCGGCACGCTGGTCATCGACGGACCTTCGGCCGGCCTTTGTTACTGGCGCATGCGCGACAAGAGTCGCGAGACTTTCTTTGGGGATGCCGTCCGCGGAGGCGACAAGTTTCACGTCGATGACGACGGCTACTTTTGGTACTGCGGCCGCGGCGACGACATGCTCAAGGTCTCTGGGGTGTACGTCGCGCCCGTCGAGGTCGAGAACTGCCTCATCGGCCACCCCGCCGTGCACGAATCGGGTGTGGTCGGCGGCACGGACCACGACGGTCTTCAGCGCGCCATCGCCTACGTCGAGCTCAACGCTGGGCACGAGCCGACCGAGGAGACCGCCGACTCGATCATCGCCTATTGCCGCGGCGCGATCGCGAGCTTCAAGGCGCCGCGCAAGATCGTGTTTGTCGACGAACTCCCCCGGACCGACACAGGCAAGATCCGCCGGGCCGCATTGCGCGAGCAGGCCGCCAAGGGCTCCGCCGATACGCTCGCGCCCTGACACGGACACATCGCGATGGGACACCACAAACTCTCCGAGCTTCGCTACCCCCAGGTGCAGTCACTGCTGTCGGAGGCCGATCGCTCGGTCGCGATCATTCCCGCGGGCAGCGTCGAGGCCCACGGGCCGCACCTTCCACTGTCCACGGACACGCTGATCTCCGACGCGGTCGCTCAGCGCGCCGCCGCCACCCTTGGCGAGGATGGCTGGACGGCCGTCGTGTTCCCCCCTGTGCACTACGGCGTCACCGATTGGGCGGCTTCCTTCACGGGCACCGTATCGATCCCATCGGAGGCAACCCACGCGTTGTTCATGGCCGCGGCCAAAGCCGCCCGCTCGATGGGCTTCACGCGCGTCGCGGTGACCAACGCGCATCTTGAGCCCGGCCACATCATGATGCTGCGCAAGGTCGCCAAAGACTACGAGGCCGAGACGGGGGAGCCGCTGGTGTTCTCCGACAAGACGCGCCGAGCCAACGCCGCCCGCCTCACCGACGAGTTCCGCAGCGGGTCGTGCCACGCGGGCCAGTACGAGACCAGCCTCATCCTGGCGATCCGTCCCGACCTCGTCGCCCAAGACGTCGCCACCGCGCTCCCAGAGCACCAGGTTGCCCTGCACGAGAAGATCGCCGCGGGCGCCAAAGACTTCGCCGAGTGTGGGCTCGACGACGCCTACTGCGGCACCCCCTCGGGTGCAACGGCGGCGGAGGGCGAGGCCTCCCTGCAGACGCTCGCCACCATGGTGGTCGAGGCCGTCAACAGGAGTGTCGCGCCCCAATAGCGTGTCGCCGCTCACTTGTGCCGCGCCGTAACCAACCGCGCGACCGGTGATACTTGGGAGGATGCCTTTGCTCCCCTGCCGCAGCGCCCTCCTCCTCGCTCTGTTTGCCCTGCCCTTGGCGTGCGGTGATGACGGCGGCAGCGATGGCGGGGACAGCGGCGCCAACGCCACGACCGTCGGTGCTGCGGACACCAACGCCACCCCCGCCGACGGATCGGACGGAGCCGTCAGCACCGACGACGGGACAGCGATGAGCACGGGCGCGGGAGACACGTCCGCCGACGACACCACGGGCGCAGCAGAGACGGGAGAGGCCACCACGACCGGGGCCACCGAGCCCCCGCCGCCGACCGACAGCGCCGCGCTCATCGAATGGCTCGAGGCCGGCTCCTACCTGCGGTGGTCGGCCGAGTCCGCGGTGCACGAGTCCGATGGCCCCCACTTTGGAGCCGTGCGCACGTACATGAACGACAGCTTGGTGCTCTCGATGGAGGCCAACAACGACGTGCACCCGATGGGCGCGAGCGTCGTCAAGGAGCTGTACGGCGGCGGGGCCGGAGTGCTGGGGTGGTCGGTGCTCGTGAAGGTGCAAGACGCCCCAGGCGGCGACAGCTGGTACTTCCTCGAGTACTACGAGGGCACGACCTACGGCGACGGCGTGGGCGACGGCTCGTGCACGGGCTGCCACGGATCGGACAGCCGCGACTTCATCAAGAGTCCGTTTCCGCTGCAGTAACGGGCTCAAACGCCGCGGCCAGCTCGGCCAAGTCCGCGGGATCGAGGTCGGGCGTGCCGTGCTCCGCCCGCGCGATGAGCTCCGCCGCGTCGTCGCACTCGAAATAGGCCTTGGCGCAGGTGCTGTGGATGAACCCCATGCCCTCGAAGCGCCCGTCCTGCCAGATCGACAGGGACACCCGCCATAGCGCCTTGCCGATCCGATGCGTGCAATGTCGGCAGCGCGCACGGCCCGACGGATCGCGCATCGCCTTGGTCAGCCGCGGGAGTCGTGGGTGCGCCACGCCCTGCCGTGTTCGTGTGACCAAGCTCGGGGGCACGCCCGCGATGGGCTCGGCCTGGCTTTGCAGCACCGCATCAAACGGCTCAGGCCGCCGGACCGCGCCACACGAGAGATGAAACCAGAACGTGGCCAGCCCGTCGCCGAACGGGTTGTCGACGCGCTCGCCGAACCGAAGCGCGCCCTTGTCGATCTTCAAGCCACAGCTGCGGCACTTGGCCCGGGCACTGCTGGCCGCCTCGATCACGTGCGGGACGCTCGGCTCGGGGCTGCACTCGGTGAGCGCGGCGTCCGTGACCACCGCGTGCATGGGCACGTCGTGCGGCTCGACCGGGAGGGCCTCGTCCCCCAACGGATCAAAGAACTCGCTGAAGCAGACCCCCACCCGCCACGGACGCGTGTGCTCGCGGATTGGGGCCAACAAGCGGTCGTAGTGACCGGGGCCGTGCCCGAGGCGCCCTCCCCAGCGGTCAAAGCCGAGGCCAGGCACAAGCACCACGTCGAGCTCCATCGCCGCGTCGACCGCCGTCACCGCAGGCCCCGAGCCTGCCGCTGGCTCTTGCAGTCCAAATCCACCCGCGACCAGCGCGTCGAGATCGGTGACCTGCAAAAGCTCCGTACGGCCGGCTTTGGCATCGAGCACGCGCGGCAGCCAAAGCTGCTTGCCCTCGTTCAGGGCCGCGGTCAGCAGCGCAAGGGTCCCCGGCTCGCCCGGGGCGCCCACAAACGCCGCGACGCGCTTGGCGTCGCGCCAGCGTGCGTCGGCCTGGAGGTGAGCGTGCAGTGCCGCGGTTCGGGCTGTTACCCCCGCCGGATCCAAGGCGGCGCGACGCTCCCGGAGCCCGCGCCTGCTTGTGGCCTTATCGGTCGGCACCTCGCCTAGGGTACGCGGAGGCGCCCGCCCGGATCTAGCGTGGCATGCCGCCCGTACGGTTGCGCTTGGGGTTGGCGATCAGGCTCTCGATGAGCGCCAGCAAAGGGATGGCGTCCAGCGGCTTCATCAAGAACGCATCGGCGCCACACGCCCGCAGGCGCGACCACGCAGCGGGCCCGGCTCGGGCCGTGACCACGATGATCGCCGTTTCATCAAAGCGCTCCAGACCGCGCACCAGCTGCACCAGCTCAACCCCGCCCAACCCCGGCATCTCGACGTCGGTGATCAGCACCGCGGCACCGCCGTTGGACAAGCCATGCAAGGCCTCGCGGCCGTTGCTCACGCACTCGACCACCGTGTTGGGCATCTTCAGCGCGAGCAGGCGCGCGATGAACCGTCGCACAAACGCGTCGTCATCGACCACCACGATGCGCCGCCCGAACGTCGGGTCGAGTCGCTGTGCCGCGGCCGTCTCGAGCCGAAGCAAGAGCTCCGACGCCGACGGCAGGCGGTCCCGTGGGTCGGGCGCGAGCGCCTGCGCCACAATGTGGTCGAACGGTGGGCCCAGTGCCGCGTCGTGGGCGGCCAGCGGCAGGAACTCGCCCTTGAGCTGCGCCTGCAGAACATCGACCGCCGTCTCCCCCAAGAATGCCGGCTGGCCGCACAGCAGCTCGTACGCCACGGCTCCCAGGGCGTAGACATCTGCGCGTAACGCCATCGGCCCTGTCGTGGGGCCGTCGAGGATCACCTCGGGCGCCACAAACCCAGGTGTGCCGACCACCGTGCGTGCATCGTGCTCGGCCGACGTGGCCGTGAGCCCCAGGTCGGACACCAGCACCCGGCCATCTCCCGCAACAAGCACATTGTTGGGCTTGAGGTCGCGGTGGCACGCACCCGCGTTGTGGATAGCCTCCACCCCGCGGCAGATCCCCAGCATCATCGCGATCGCGCGCTCCGGATCGAGGCGGTACTCCGCGTTGGCGTGGTGTGTCTCGAGGTCCTCCCCTTCGACAAGCTCCATCGCAAAAAACGGCGTGTCTTGCTCCCACCCAAAGTCGAAGATCTGGACCACGTTGGGGTGGCTGATCCGCGCCATCGTGCGCGCCTCAGCCAAGAAGTCGTGCTGGAAGTTGGCCCGCCGCGCCCGCTCGGGCCGAATCAGCTTGATCGCCACATCGCGCTCGAGCTGCTCATCCCGCCCCCGAAGCACGACCCCCATCGCGCCCTCCCCCAACTCATCGATGACCCGATACTTGCCACCCACCAGCCCACCGGGGCGAGCCGCATCCGGGGCCTCGGGCAGGCCGCCGAACTCGGTACGCCGCAACGCGCGGGTGACCCGTTGGTCTTCCAAGGCACCGTGATCGTACCGCGTCGCAGCGGACCCAGCGCAAGGCGGTGCGTGTGGGTTTTTTGGGTGGTTGCAGGTGGGTTGCAGGCAGTCCCAGCCGTATGCGCGGCGGCCTACATCGGCATTTGCGTCAGCGCGAGTGGGGGTTTGGGTTGTCCGACAGGGCGGCGCGTGCTAACCAGCTGGCCCACGCGGGAGTAGCTCAGTTGGTAGAGTGTCAGCTTCCCAAGCTGAATGTCGCGGGTTCGAATCCCGTCTCCCGCTCCGTGTAATGCCCCGCAAGGGGCTTTTACAATTCCGGGGTTCGCTGGGTAGACACTGGGTAGACAACTCGAAGGGG
>Ga0316189_10003619_pt1 | contig 14994 bp, 10 predicted proteins | sample LowCovwburrow_MG_FD_204930 | JGI IMG/M metagenome (GOLD analysis project Ga0316189, IMG submission 204930) | Coastal sediment microbial communities from Maine, United States - Lowes Cove worm burrow | ecosystem: Environmental > Aquatic > Marine > Coastal > Sediment | place: USA: Maine...
CGCGAAATATATCGGTGGTACGTTTTATTTCGTCCCGCGCAAGACCCACCGCTTTAACTTTTATCAGCATTAGGTCCCGTTCAATATGGGAGCCCTCAGTGAGATCCACCAGCTTTACCACATCCACTAATTTGTTCAGTTGTTTGGTAATTTGCTCAACAATGCGGTCATCACCAAAGGTGGTCAGTGTCAGCCGGGACAGTGTGGGATCTTCGGTGGGTGCCACATTCAGTGTGTCGATATTATAGCCACGCTGGGAGAACAACCCCACCACTCGTGAAAGCGCTCCTGGCTCATTTTCCATGAGGATAGAAATGATATGTCGCATATTCAGGTCCTCTCGCTTTTATTGAGCCACATGTCTTTCATCGCTCCATTGGGCGCAACGTGCATGGGGTAGACATTTTCCATCGGGTCAACAATGATATCCAGAAAGACCAGCTTGTCTTTCATCGCAAAAGCCTCTTCCATTTTTGCATCCAGCTCGGATAACTCCGTCACCTGCATGCCAACATGGCCATAAGATTCCACCAGTTTTACAAAATCCGGCAGTGAATCTTCGTAGGTGCTCATCGCGTAGCGACCCTCGTACTGCATGTCCTGCCATTGTTTAACCATGCCCAAATAATTGTTGCGCAGGTTGATGATCTTGATAGGTGTGCTGTACTGGGTACAGGTAGACAACTCCTGAATATTCATTTGAATACTGCCCTCGCCGGTGACACAGGCAACATCCTTGTCTGGAAAGGCCAATTTGACACCCATTGCCGCAGGCAATCCAAAACCCATGGTGCCCAGCCCCCCAGAATTGATCCAGCGGCGAGGCTCATCAAACCGGTAGTATTGGGCGGCAAACATTTGATGCTGACCCACGTCGGAAGTCACATAGGCATCTCCCGAGGTTACCTTGTACAAGCTCTCAATCGCTTGCTGGGGCATGATCTGATCGCTTTTAGCGTAGCGTCGCCCGTGCCATAAACCGTGTGCCTGCCGCCATTCGTCAATCTGCGACCACCAGCTTTCCAGCGCTGCCGAATTCGGTAACGACTCTTCGGATTTTGCCTGAAACTGCTCAATCTGTGACAACAGCTCGGTAAGCACCGCCTGCACAGGACCAACAATAGGTATATCTGCAGCAACGGTTTTAGATATCGAAGTGGGGTCAACATCCACGTGAATGACCTTGGCACCAGGACAAAACTTGTCCACTGCATTGGTCACCCTGTCGTCAAAACGAGCGCCTATGGCCAGAATAACATCTGAATAATGCATGGCCATATTGGCCTCATAAAAGCCGTGCATACCCAGCATGCCTAAAAACTGCTTGTCAGTAGCAGGATAAGCTCCCAAACCCATCAGCGTATTGGTAACCGGAAAATTCAGCTGCCGAGCCAGAGTAGCCAGTAGCTGCGAGCCCTCTCCTTGTACCACACCGCCGCCGGCGTAGATCACGGGACGTTTGGCGCCCAGCAACAATTTGGTGGCCTTTTTAATTTGCCCGGTATGCCCTCTCTGAGCCGGCGAATAAGAACGCATTTTCACCGAAGTCGGGTAGTGGTACTCAAACTTTTCGTCGGGACGGGTAGCGTCTTTGGGAATATCGATGACCACGGGGCCCGGCCGTCCGGTGCTGGCAATGTGAAACGCCTTGGCAATCGCCGAGGGAATTTGCTCAGCATGTTTTACCATGAAACTGTGTTTTACAATAGGCCGCGAAATACCGACCATATCCGTTTCCTGAAAGGCATCTTCGCCGATCAGGTGACTTTGCACCTGGCCTGACAATATGACCATTGGAATCGAATCCATATAGGCGGTGGCTATGCCGGTTACAGCGTTAGTAGCACCGGGGCCGGAGGTTACCAGTACCACACCGGGTTTGCCGGTAGCTCGGGCATAACCATCAGCGGCATGGGTTGCAGCCTGCTCGTGGCGCACCAATACATGTGGCACGCTCGATGCCTTAAACAGGGCATCGTAGATGTGCAGGACCGCACCACCTGGATAGCCAAAAATATACTCAACGCCCTCGTCTTCCAGTGCTCGGGCAACCATTTCGCCGCCGGATAACAATTCCACTTTCAATCTCCCAATGGGCGCCACCGCGTAACCCTCGTCGGCGCGACATAAGTTTAAATGGACGTTGCTCAAGGGATATCAGAAAGGATATCGAAGAAGCCACGCCACCCTGATAAGGCTCGATACACTACTCGGACCACAATCTCGAAGGACGGAGATACGATCACGAATAGCCCATGTATCGGTCGCCCTGCGGGGTAGCGCAGTGTCTGGCCCTCGACGCAGCACATACGGCCAACATCGAATACGGGTATCTTAAGCAGCCACCACAAATCATCGTATTGCAGAGGTAGGCCAGGGGCTGAGGGTACTCAGCGTTAGCCATTCCCACTTAAGAGCACGGCATTGTTTTCCTTCAAAGATACAATGTCAAGCCGCTAATGGCGCAAACTGGTAACAAAGCACAGGATTCATGCATTGCCAGCTCGCCTACACTGGGGTACTTTTGCTACAGTGTAAATGTCCATATCAGCAGGAAGGCCAATCGTGACACTTAAATGGCAACCAGTTCCAACGCTTCTATTTGCGCTAATTGCGGCGGTGGCAGCCTCCATGACCATGGCGGAAACCACCTACTATCGATGGGTAGACGACAGAGGCAACCCGGTGCATAGCGATAGACCGCCTCCCACCGGCACTGAATATGAGGTTATCACCAGTGGTACAAATCTGGTGCGGCGGGTTCAGAACGACGTGAGCCCAGCTCCCAGCGATAACAACCGATCTGCTGCCGCTCCGCAGCCCGACCGGCAGGAGCTGGAGGTGATCAGCAAGGATCCGGCAGTGTGCAAGCAGGCCACAGGTAATCTTGAAACACTGTTAAGCTCGGCTAGAATTCGCCTGCGAAATGCCGAGGGAGAATACGAGTTCCTGTCGGAGGATGAAAAGCAGGAGCAGATCGAAAAAGCCAGGGATTTGATCTCAGTTCACTGCGAATAGATGGCGTTCCAATCCTCTGATCACTTAGGAGCAGTGGATTGGAACGTTAGTAGCCGCAGTCTTTCCCAGGGCTCACTCAGCCCGAAGTAAACTGAGTGAGATCTCCGTTGCGCTCAACCCGAATTGTCTGACCAGGGCTGAATTCTCCCGCCAACAAGCGCTGAGCCAGTGGGTTTTCCAATTCCTGCTGTATGGCTCGTTTGAGAGGCCGCGCCCCATATACCGGGTCAAATCCAGCCGATACCAGGTTTTCCATAAAAGCATCATTGAGCTCAAGGGACAATTCCCGCTCAGCAAGGCGCTGGCGCAAACCCTGTAATTGAATGTCCGCGATACCCCGTATCTGGCTCTGTTGCAGAGTATGGAAGACCACCGTTTCATCAATACGGTTAATAAACTCAGGCCTAAAATGCAACCCAACTTCGTTCATTACCGCGGCCTTCATCGCAATATAATCATCCTGCTGGGCCATTTCCTGGATCAAATGAGAACCCAGATTTGAAGTCATTACCACCACCGTGTTTCGAAAATCCACAGTGCGACCATGTCCGTCGGTTAGGCGGCCATCCTCCAACACCTGCAGCAGGATGTTAAACACATCGGGGTGTGCTTTCTCGACTTCATCGAGCAACAATAAAGAATAGGGACGCCGGCGCACAGCCTCGGTGAGATAGCCGCCTTCTTCGTAGCCGACATAACCCGGTGGCGCACCAATCAGGCGTGATACCGAATGTTTTTCCATAAATTCAGACATATCCACTCGCACCATGGCCTGCTCACTATCAAACAGGAACTCCGCCAGGGCCTTGCACAATTCGGTCTTACCCACACCAGTGGGACCCAAAAACAAGAACGAACCATTAGGTCTGTTGGGATCAGACAGGCCTGCCCTGGAGCGACGGACAGCATTAGACACCGCTGTAATAGCCTCTTCCTGGCCAACAACACGCTGGTGAAGTTCCAGCTCCATACGCAGCAGCTTTTCGCGGTCACCTTCAAGCATTTTTGCTATTGGAATACCGGTCCAGCGGGACACCACTTCCGCAACCTCTTCCTCGGACACCTTGTTACGCAGCAGAGTATGCTCTGCGGTTTCAGCTTGGGCAGCTGCCTCCATCTGTTTCTCAAGCTCAGGTATCTTACCGTACTGCAATTCCGACATACGGGTGAGATCACCCGCCCTGCGCGCCGTATCCAGCTCTAGCTTAACGGACTCGAGCTCGCTTTTGATCTGGGCTGCACCTTGCAGGGAAGCTTTCTCAGCCTTCCATACTTCCTCCAGGTCAGCGAACTCCTTCTCGGCCTGAGTGATTTCACTATTGAGTAATTCAAGCTGTTTCAGTGCCGCCTCTGAGCTATCTTTTTTCACCGCTTCACGCTCAATCTTGAGCTGAATAAGACGTCGTTCCAACCGATCCATCGGCTCCGGCTTGGAGTCAATTTCCATGCGGATGCGACTGGCCGCCTCATCCACCAGATCTATGGCCTTATCTGGCAACTGTCTATCGGTAATGTAGCGCTGGGAAAGCCGGGTGGCGGCAATAATAGCGCTGTCGGTAATATCTACCCCGTGGTGAACCTCGTAGCGCTCTTTCAGCCCGCGCAATATGGCAATGGTGTCTTCCTCGTTGGGCTCTTCCACCAATACCTTTTGAAAACGCCTCTCCAATGCTGCGTCTTTCTCCACATGCTGACGGTATTCATCCAAGGTAGTTGCGCCCACACAGTGCAACTCACCACGGGCCAATGCCGGTTTCAGCATATTGCCCGCGTCCATGGAACCTTCTGCTTTGCCGGCACCAACCATGGTATGCAGCTCATCGATAAACAGAATTACCCGCCCTTCCTGCTTGGAGAGTTCATTGAGCACCGCTTTTAAGCGTTCCTCAAAATCACCGCGAAACTTGGCCCCGGCAAGCAAAGAACCCAGGTCCAGGCTAAGAATTCGTCTATCTTTGAGACCCTCAGGCACCTCACCATTCACTACCCGCTGGGCAAGGCCTTCTATAATGGCGGTTTTACCCACTCCAGGCTCGCCAATCAGCACCGGGTTATTTTTTGTGCGCCGTTGCAGCACCTGGATAGTGCGCCTTATCTCGTCGTCACGCCCAATCACCGGGTCCAACTTGCCCTGCACCGCCAGTTCAGTCAGATCTATCGTATATTTATCCAGCGCCTGTCTTGACTCCTCCGCCTCGGGGTTGTTTACAGCCTCACCACCACGAACTTCGTCGATGGCCGTAGTCAGAGCGCTGACGGTCACGCCACAGGAAGTCAACAGTTCCGCCGCCGGCGACTTGCTATTAACCATTGCCAGCAGCACCCATTCGCTGGATAGATAGCTGTCTCCTTTTTGCTGAGCCAGTTTGTCGCAGACGTTAAAAATTCGACCCAGATCATTGGACATATGTACATCACCGGCCGTACCACTGACCTGCGGAAGTGCCTGCAAAGCCGATTGAATCGCGCTATGCAGAGCCGGAAGGTCCGCTCCCGCCTTTTGTAGCAATGGTCTGGCTGACCCACCCTGTTGATCCAATAGGGCAGACAGCAAATGCACCGGCTCGATAAAATTATGGTCTTTACCCACTGCCAGGGACTGTGCGTCTGCCAGCGCCATTTGCAATTGGCTTGTTAACTGATCCATCCTCATAACACTCTCCTTTATAACCTTAAGATATAACGTCAGGTTATTAATCTATTTAGAGATATATGGGCTTCTGGCTGGTTTTCAAGGTGTCAGACCCTGCACAGAACTACCCCACCCTTGGGAGAGCTCGGCAGTGGCCGCCCCAGCGCACAGACGATCAGCAGAGTCCAGCGAGCGCACTGCCTGGTAAGCCGTGATAAATCTGTAGTTTCTGAATCGACACCCGTTAAGCAGGATAACCGGTCATCAACACCAAACTGGCCATACGACCGGTCTGTCCTTCTCGTCGATAAGAAAAGAACTGACTGTCATCAGCCACCGTGCAATGCCCACCACCGTAGATTGCGGTAAGCCCTAACTGGTAAAGACGCTGGCGGGCGAGCCCGTATATATCAGCCATAAAGGTGCCCGGCGTCTCCGACTGGTCACTAAAACAAGCGGCGACGCTATCGCGTTCAGCGGTGTCGCTGGCTTCTATAAATCGCTGGCGAACCTCCTCGCCCACTTCAAAATTCTGCGGCCCAATGGCGGGTCCAAACCACGCCAGAAGCTCCTCAGGGGTTCGGTGCATGCTGGCTACGGTCTGCTCAAGCACTCCCCCTAGTATACCCCGCCAGCCCGCGTGGACTGCGGCAACCGCCGTGCCATGGCGATCACACAACAGGACCGGCAGACAATCGGCGGTCAATACGGCACAGGCAATTAGCGGCGTTCTTGTCCAGCATGCATCGGCCTCCGGGGGAGCCCCCTCGCCAAGCGCCTCCACCACTTCACAGCCATGCACCTGCTGCAACCACTGCACCTGAGTCCGAGGCGGCAAACGTCGCTGTAAGCTGGCTCTATTATCCTCAACGTCAGCGAGTTCATCCCCCACGTGGGCGGCCAGGTTAAAATCCTCCCAGGGTGGTAAGCTACAGCCACCACTGCGAGTTGTGGTAAGGCCCAAGACATTGGCAGGTGCCGGCCAATCACTAACAATAATCGGCATTGTGCTATACCCTCACATCCTCTTGTTGCAACACCTCAAGTAATGCCTGCATATCAGCGGGCAGGTCACACTCGAACTCCATTAGCTCACCGCTTTGGGGGTGGATCAATCCAAGTTTTCTGGCATGCAACGCTTGGCGCCGAAATCCACGCAGGCAATCAATTAGCGTCTGTGAAGCGCCAGGGGGAACTCGCGGCCGGCCGCCATAGGTGGGGTCTCCCACCAGCGGGTGATGCCGGTGAGCCATGTGCACACGAATCTGGTGTGTGCGCCCCGTTTCCAATGTTACTGCTATAGCGCTGTGGTGGGCGAACCTTTGTTCAAGGCGATAATGGGTGATAGCCGACTTGCCACCATGGGGTACCACGGCCATTTTTTTACGCTGTCGAGGATGCCGGCCAATGGGGGCATCAACAGTGCCGCCGCCAGTCATCACACCAATGCACACGGCACAATACTCTCGCTTAACCGAACGCAATTGCAACTGATTCACCAGACTCTGGTGTGCTGGCAAGGTTTTAGCCACGACCATTACACCCGAGGTGTCCTTGTCAAGGCGGTGCACAACACCGGCTCGTGGCAGCGTATTCAATTCGGGATTATGGTGTAGCAGTGCGTTAACCAGGGTACCATCGGCGTGCCCCGCAGCGGGGTGTACCACCAGGCCTGCGGTCTTATTGAGCACCAAAATACTGTCGTCCTGGTAGAGTATATCCAGGGCTATATCCTGGCCTTGCCAGGAGACTTCAGCAGATAACTCTGCATTTACCGACAGCCTGTCTCCAGCAAAAACCTTGTCGCGGGGCCGCTTAGTATCACCGTTGACCTGTAGCGCACCCGATTTAATCCAGCTTTGTAGCCGAGACCGCGAAAAATCTGCAAACAGGCGGGCAGCAGTCGCATCCAGTCGCTCTCCACTGTCCTGGGGCAGAACCCTGGCCTCAAGCGTTACTTTTTCTTTCATCTTATATGCCGCATCGGGTGTTTATACCGGAGGTCGCCTGTGTTTAAATAGCGCGCCAACGCAGCAGATTCAAGCAGACAACAAAGCCATACTACCACGTTGGCTTTAAAACTTTGGTGATTGTATTGAAAGCTATTCTGATAATTTTACTGGCAAGCGTGCTAGTTGCCTGTTCCAGTAATGATGAGCTGCCAGATCTGGCGGACCGGGGCGAGCGGCAAATGTACGAAGAAGCCCAGCGCTATCTGGGTAACCGAAACTTCGACCTAGCGGTGCGCAGCCTGCAGTTACTGGAATCCCGCTATCCTTTTGGGAAATATGCCGAGCAGGCTCAGCTTGAACTGATCTACGCCCATTACGGTGCTTACGAAAGAGAGGCAGCTGTTGAGGCGGCAGATCGTTTTATCCGTCTGCATCCACAGCACCCCAATGTTGACTATGCTTACTACATGAAAGGCCTTGCAGCTTATACTAGCAATCAAGACATTCTGTCCCGGTTTCTGCCCACAGACCAAACCAAAAGGGACCCTGGTAACGCCATTGAGTCTTTTGCCGAGTTTTCCAAACTACTGTCGCGCTTTCCAGACAGTCCTCACGCGGCAGACGCAAGAGCACGCATGATTCATCTTAGAAACCTGTTGGCTCGCCATGAAATTAACGTGGCAAACTATTACTTCAAACGCGGCGCCTATATGGCGGCCACAAATCGGGGACGCTATGTGGTGGAGAACTTTCAACAAACACCTGCGGTAGCTGACGGGCTGGCTGTTATGGCACAAGGTTATACCTTGCTGGGCCTGAACGATCTGGCACAGGACGCCATTGAGGTGCTGGCCCTCAATTACCCAGATCACCCATCGCTGGATAAAAATGGCGGCTTTAATGACTTGGCGGCACATCGTTCCTGGATTAATAAAGCTACACTGGGCCTATTTGATCCAGCCAAGCCTCCCCAGTTTGACAATCGGCCACCCCGTAGAAACTAATTACTGTCCTTGCACTGCTCATGCCGCAAGATTTTAGTGGGATTTTTCTGTAGAATGCGCCGCTGCCATTTGCGCTAATTTCGGATACCCCTATGTATAGAGACAGTAAATTCAACCGCTGGCGGCGCCACCCCTGGCACGGTCTGCACACCCGTCGCGACGACACCTCCCCGCTGGATACGGTTCAGGTTTATATCGAAATGACCCCGGATGACGTGGTCAAATACGAGCTGGATAAAAACTCTGGCTTTCTGATGGTAGATCGTCCCCAGCGCACAACGTCCAGCCCACCTGCCCTGTACGGTTTTATTCCACGCACCTATTGTGCAGAGGAGGTGGCCAAGCGCTGCCCTGAGGTTGAGGTGGCAGACGGTGACCCTCTCGATATCTGCGTCTACTCAGAGCGCCACATTACCCGTGCTGACATCGTGCTAAATGCGAGGGTGTTGGGGGGAATCCAGATGATTGACGGTGGAGAGGCCGACGATAAAATTGTTGCTGTGCTCGAAGGTGACAATATCTGGGGGCACGTACGCGACTTGTCTGACCTGCCCGATATCAAAGTCGAGCGGCTTCAGCACTATTTTTCCACCTATAAAATGGTTCCCGGCAAGGAAAACGATATCAAGGTGGACTTCGTCTACGGCCGCGAAGAGGCGCTTAAGGTCATCGCTGCGGCACAGCTCGATTACCAAAATCACTACAACCACCTGCACGGCGACGATGAAAGTTGACCATGCAGTACGCTAATGACCGAATCACAGTTACAAACAACCGCTTGTCACCTCAATAGAGTTTTGGGTAGCATGGCGGTCCCTATAGAACTACAAGGCTAGGAATTGTTTATGTCTGACTATTATTACCTGCCGCCAGCATTGGGTGTCGCTGGCTTGATCGCAGCATTTATTATCTACCACATCATGACTCGCCACGATCACGGCGACGGTGTTGTGAAGAAAATTGCTGACCAAATTCACCTGGGTGCCATGGTGTTCATGCACCGGGAATACAAAATGCTGGCCATGTTTGCCACCGTATTGTTGGTTGGCATCTTCATGTCACCGCTGGGCTTTAATACCGCGCTGGCCTTTGTGGTCGGCGCCGTATCTTCGGCAACCGCCGGATACCTGGGCATGTTTGCTGCCACCAAGGCCAATGTGCGCACAGCAGTAGCAGCCAACAAGTACGGTGCAGACCGTGCTCTGGCTATATCCTTTTACGGCGGTTCGGTAATGGGCCTGTGTGTGGCATCTTTGGGCCTGGTTGGCCTGGGCAGCCTGTACTGGTATTTTGGCGGCGACCCAACCACGGCACACGCCATTCACGGTTTTGGCATGGGCGCCTCCACAGTAGCGCTATTCTCTCGTGTCGGCGGCGGTATTTTCACTAAAAGTGCTGACGTGGGTGCCGACCTGGTAGGCAAGATCGAAGCGGGCATCCCCGAAGATGACCCTCGCAACCCAGGCGTGATCGCCGATAACGTGGGCGATAACGTTGGCGACATTGCCGGCATGGGTTCAGATATTTTTGAATCTTACTGTGGCGCAATGATTGCCTGTATTGCCATAGCCTCCACCGTTGCCATGGAAAACCAAAGCGCCATGATGTTCCTGCCTCTGGCGCTGGCCAGTATCGGCCTGCTATCTTCTATGGTCGGTATACTGATTGTACGGGCGCGTTCGTCTGCAGCACCGGAAGCTGCCCTGCGAACTGGTACCATGCTGGCACCCGTGATTTTTGTCGCCATCGCCTGGTTCATGATTCAGTCTATGGGCCTACCCAGTAATATCTGGTGGTCGGTGGTCTCTGGTGCTGTTGGCGGAGTAGCAATTGGCCTGATTACAGAGTACTACACCGGCGGTGCTCCCGTGCTGAAAATTGCCAAATCCGGTGAAACCGGCCCTGCCACGGTGATGATCACCGGCCTGGCCATCGGCATGCAGTCGGTGGTACTACCCATTCTGGCGCTGGCTGCCATCATCTTTGTCTCTACCGAATTATCGGGACTGTACGGTGTGGGCATCGCCGCTGTGGGCATGCTGGCCACCGTTGGTATCACAATGGCCATTGATGCTTACGGGCCCGTTGCCGACAACGCCGGCGGCATCGCTGAAATGGCGGGCATGGGCGAAGAGACACGCAAAATCACCGACAATCTCGATGAAGTAGGTAACACTACCGCGGCTATCGGCAAAGGTTTCGCCATCGGTGCAGCGGCATTGGCCGCGCTGGCCATCATTGCCGCTTTTGTAGAAACCGTGCAACTGCACAACACTGATTTCAGCCTTGAGTTGTCCAACCCCACGGTACTGGTAGGCTTGTTCATTGGCGGTACTATTCCGTTCCTGATCGCCTCTATCACCATGACCGCTGTTGGTGACGCCGCCTTTGAAATGATCAACGAAATCCGTCGCCAATTTCGCGAAATCCCCGGCTTATTGGAAGGCAACGCGGAGCCCGACACCGCTCGCTGCGTCGATATAGCCACCACCGCCGCACTGCGCCGCATGGTCCTTCCGGGTGCCATCGCTGTTGCAGCTCCGGTTGTTGTCGGATTCGGCCTTGGCGCCGCCTCACTGGGTGGCATGTTAGGTGGTGCTTTGCTTGCCTGTGTGCTGATGGCATTGATGATGGCCAATGCAGGTGGTGCCTGGGATAACGCCAAGAAACATGTCGAGAAAGGCAATCTCGGTGGCAAAGGCTCAGACACCCACGCCGCCGTTGTTGTTGGGGACACTGTAGGTGACCCGTTCAAAGACACATCAGGCCCTTCGATGAACATTCTGATTAATGTCATGGCTATTGTCAGCCTGGTGATTGCACCGCTGTTATAACGCGCGCATAAATCGGCCACAAAAAAACCCGCCACATTTTGGCGGGTTTTTTTCATTCCTTTTTTCTATACATGCCACTCGTTAGTGCTCGTTTGGCAACACTAGAGCCGTTACCACCGATATTAAGGGATTGCGCCTGATAACATACAATCAATCCAGCAAGCGTTTGACCACACGCGACGCAGATATTATGCCCTGATCAAAGTAAGCCTCGTGATTGACTTCGATTTTGGATAGATCGTACAAATAGTTCACCATGATTCCGGCGGATTGTTCACGCCCCTTGGTAGTGCGATCAGCGGCCCAGTGCAACCGATGCAATTGAGCGCCATTGCCCAAATGAAAACGGGCCACCGGGTCGCGAGCGGCGTCGCCCGCTTTTTCCTTCAATAAATAATGGGCGCACAGTCTGATTAGGCTATCACGGACCTCAGCTTCCACGACTTTACCAATAGGCTGCCGAACTTTGGTGGCCAGCGGCTCATCAAGCAATCCATCCAAATCAGCCGAGCGCAACCACCGCCTAAAACCGGGCACGGGCGACAGGGTAACAAAGGTTTTCAGCCCATCGATTTCGTCGTTTAGCGATTCCACCACGTTCTTAATGAGAAAATTGCCAAAGGAGATACCGGCAAGCCCTGGGTGACAATTACTGATGGAGTAAAACACCACACTGTTGACCCGATCACGAGGCGCTATTGTTCGGTCCTGCTCTAGTAGTGGAGCAATCGCATCGGGCAAGCCATCGGTGAGCGCAACCTCAACAAACACCAGGGGGTCGTTATCCATTGCCGGATGGAAAAACGCAAAGCAGCGGCGATCCTCGCGAAGTCGCCCCCGCAAGTCCTCCCAACCGTTAATCTCGTGCACCGCTTCATAGGCAATAATTTTTTCCAGAATGAGCGCCGGTGACGACCAATCGATACGCCGCAACTCTAGGAAGCCCTTGTTAAACCAGGAAATAAACAGGTGCTTGAGATCTGAATCGACACCGCGCAGCTCTGGATTGTCCCGCAAGATCTCCAGCAAATGCCCGCGCATGCGGACCAGGGTGCGAGTTCCGTCCGGTGCCATATTGATGCGTCGAAACAACTTTTGCCGCGGCGACTCTGCAACCCGGTTAACCTCCAGCAAATTGTCTATCCCTGGCTCAGCAGCGTACCGTTGCGCCGCCTCCACAATAGCCTGGGGATCAACATCAAAATCTTTAGCCAGTCGCTGAAAAAAAACCAGTCGGGATGTTGACATCAGCTGCTGATAGGCGCTGGTGATGTCTCCCGCCAACGCCAGACCTGACGCCTCACCACGATGCTGCAACAGCTCTGCACAGGCATTTAGCAGATTTTCTGGTGAGCCACTATCCTGCGCAACAGTCAGACCGCGTTTCATCAGGATTTCACGGCCAGCTTCCATCACCGAGCCTAATACACGACCGAGGGTTCGGCCATTTTCCTTGCGTACTTCGGTCACAGCACCATCAACAGGATACTCAGAGGACACCGTTGCTCACCTCGTAGATTTGAAAATAGGCTAAGGGCCGTTCTCAATTGCTAAGACAGGGCTGCCTTAATAATTGAGAACGACCCCTACGAACAAAGTATACACGGATATGCGCTACGGGGTCTTGGCGACACCCGCAATCCTGAATAACAACGGTGACACCGCCCTGGAACAACAGACTTGGTGTTATTAGAGATCCAGCTCCTTCTTCACTTGAGCAAAGGCGTCAAGGGCAAATTCGATATCGTCGCTGGTCAGCGCCGCCGACATTTGTGTGCGAATTCGTGCCTTGCCACGGGGTACAACCGGGAATGAAAATGCCACTACGTAGACACCTTTTGCCAACATGGCGTTGGCGAATTTACCGGCAAGTTCGGCATCGTACAACATCACCGGCACAATGGGATGCTCGCCCGGCAGTACATCAAAGCCCAACCGTTCCAACCCGTCACGGAACTGGGCCGTATTACGCTGTAACTGATCCCTTAGTGCCGATGACTCTGACACCAACTCAATGGCACGAATTGCACCGGCCACCACTGGCGGCGCAACCGTGTTTGAAAATAAATAGGGACGGGATCGCTGCCTCAGAAGGTCCACAACCTCTCCTCGCGCGGCAGTATAGCCGCCACTGGCGCCTCCCAGCGCCTTGCCCAGGGTTCCGGTGATAATATCAACCCGGTCCATACAGCCACGCAATTCGTGGGTACCCCTGCCACCCGCACCGACAAAACCGGTGGCATGGCAATCGTCAAAGTGCACCAAAGCGTTATATTTTTCCGCCAGCTCACAGATTTCATCCAACTTGGCAATGTACCCATCCATGGAGAACACCCCATCGGTGGTGATCATCTTATAGCGCGCGCCAGCGGTATCCGCTGCCTTCAATTGCTGCTCCAAATCCGCCATATCGCTGTTGCGGTAGCGATAACGCTGGGCCTTGCTCAAACGCACACCGTCGATGATGCTGGCGTGGTTCAGTTCATCAGAAATAACTGCATCCTGCTCATCCAACAGAGTCTCGAACAGGCCACCATTTGCATCAAAACAAGACGGATACAAAATAGTATCCTCGGTGCCCAAAAACCCGCTGATAGTTTGCTCTAACTGCTTGTGCAGGGTTTGAGTACCACAGATAAAACGCACCGAGGCCATACCGTAACCCCAATCTGCCAAGCCCTTGGCAGCTGCTGCATTCACCTCGGGATGCTGCGCCAGACCCAGGTAATTATTAGCACAGAGGTTGAGCACGTCACCACCGGTACTCACCCCCACATGGGCTCCCTGTGGCGAGGTGATCTCTCGCTCACGTTTGTATAAACCCGCCTGATCAATTTCTGTCAGCTGATCCGCTAAATGTTGCTTAAAGTCACCGTACATAAACTATCCTTAACATTCCCAATTGAGGATGACCTTACTGGCCTCCCCCGAATTCATCACATCAAACCCCTGCTGAAACTCCGTGAATGGCAGCCTGTGAGTAATGACCGGAGAGATATCCAGCCCCGAATCAATCATCACCGACATTTTATACCAAGTCTCATACATTTCACGGCCGTAGATACCTTTGATTGTAAGCATGTTGAAAATGACAATATTCCAATCAATGGCAGTATCTTCAGAGGGAATACCCAACATGGATACCTTTCCGCCATGACACATGCTGGCCAGCAAACCTCTGAACGCCTCCGGATTGCCGGACATTTCGAGCCCAATATCAAAACCCTCTGACATGCCCAAGTCTCGCTGAACATCTTGCAGATTTTCATTGAGTACATTAACCGTTCGCGTGGCACCCAAAGTGGCCGCACGCTCAAGCCGACTGTCGATCACATCGGTGATTACCACATGGCGGGCACCCGCATGTTTGCACACCGCAGCCGCCATCGCGCCGATGGGGCCGGCGCCTGTAATCAACACATCTTCACCCAGTAGGTCGTACTGCAAGGCAGTATGGACGGCGTTGCCAAAAGGATCAAACAGCGACGCCACATCAAGGTCAATGCCCGGCTGGTGCTCCCACACATTGGACATGGGCAGTACCAGATATTCAG